>OCTW011598897.1_pt1 | contig 23611 bp, 22 predicted proteins | sample 1539671 | NCBI WGS metagenome assembly OCTW01 (sample SAMN02144230, study PRJEB22623) | gut metagenome | biome: sheep rumen | host: Ovis aries | place: New Zealand | reverse complement strand
TAAAAAGAATTTACCCTTCAAAAAATTTTTTTTACAATTAATAACCCCTTATTAATTATTTATACTCCCCTCGAAATGCCTCGGTAGCTCTCCTACCGGGGCATTTCTCTTGGCAGGCGGACAGCAGAAGAGGGGGAAGTGAAGGGAAAGACTTTACAGTTCAGAGCCGGACGGATAAGATGGTGGTATTAGTCCGAGGTTACGCATAAGAAGCGCTGTCAGTGAGTGGGAACAGAATGGAAAAATATGATTTAATCGCTCCCTGCCATTTCGGGCTGGAAGCACAGACAAAGAGAGAAGTTACAGATCTTGGGTACGAGGTCACCCATGTGGAGGATGGAAAGGTGACTTTTGCCGGAGACGCAGAGGCGGTAGCTTATTCCAATCTCTTCCTCCGGACGACGGAGAGAATCCTTCTCCGGGTAGGGCAGTTCCGGGCTGTCACCTTTGATGAGCTGTTTGAAGCTACCAGGGCAATTCCGTGGGAGAGGTATATTCCGAAGAACGGAAAATTCTGGGTGGCTAAGGCAAATTCGATCAAAAGCCGGCTGTTCAGCCCTTCGGATATCCAGTCGATTATGAAAAAGGCAATGGTTGAGCGTTTGAAGGAAAAATACCACTGTGAGTGGTTTCCGGAGGACGGAGCGGATTTTCCGGTCCGGGTGACGCTGATGAAGGATGTGGTTACGGTCTGCCTGGATACGACCGGGGTTTCTCTGCATAAGAGAGGCTACCGCAAGGCGACCGTGAAAGCGCCTATCACAGAAACGCTTGCATCTGCGCTTATTATGCTGACTCCCTGGAAGGGAGGAAGGATACTGGCGGATCCGTTCTGCGGGAGCGGAACCTTCTGCATCGAGGCGGCCATGATGGCGGCTCATATGGCACCCGGACGGAACCGTACATTTCTGGCGGAACAGTGGAAGGATCTGATTCCGGAAACCTGCTGGAAAAACGCCAGGGAAGAGGCAGAGGACATGCTGGATCCGGATGTGCAGACGGATATCCAGGGATTTGATATTGACGGAGATGTTGTCGCAGCGGCCAGGGAAAATGCAGAGAGGGCGGGTGTGGATCATCTGATTCATTTCCAGCGCAGACCGGTATCGGAGTTTTCCCACTCCGGAAAATACGGCTTTATCATCACAAATCCACCTTACGGGGAGCGGCTGGAGGAAAAGGAGAATCTTCCGGAGCTCTACCGCACGCTGGGAGAACGGTTTGAACGGCTGGACACCTGGTCGCTCTATGTGATCTCCGCGTGGCCGGACACCGAACGCTACATCGGTAGAAAGGCGGATAAAAACCGGAAGATCTATAACGGCATGATGAAAACATATTTCTATCAGTGGCCGGGACCGAAGCCGCCGAAACGCAGCGCTGTTCATGCGGCAGCAGACGGCAGGGAATCGTAAAATTCCGGGTTGTTCGGGTACAGGAGATTAAAAAGGGAAAGGAAAGATGCCGGAATGGTTAAAAAAATTATATTTGCCACGGGCAATCAGAATAAAATGAGGGAAATCCGGGAGATTATGGGGAATCTTCCGGTGGAGATTCTCTCCATGAAGGAAGCCGGGATCAAGGCGGACATCAGGGAGGACGGGACAACCTTCGAGGAAAATGCCGCAATTAAGGCAAAGGCGGTGGCGGAGCTTCTTCCGGAGCAGGACAGGGACACGATTGTCCTGGCCGATGATTCGGGTCTGGAGATTGACGCGCTGAACGGCGAGCCCGGTATCTACTCTGCCCGCTACATGGGAGAAGATACCTCTTATCATATGAAAAACGCGGAGCTGATTCATCGGCTGGAGGGAGTTCCGGAGAAAAAAAGAACCGCACGGTTCGTCTGTGCGGTTGCTGCCGTGCTTCCGGACAGAACCTGCCTGACTGTCCGGGGAACCATTGAGGGAAGAATCGGCTATGAGGAACGGGGGAGCAACGGCTTTGGTTATGATCCGATCTTTATGCTGCCCGACAGGGGATGTACTACGGCAGAGCTGCCTCCGGAGGAAAAAAACAAGATCAGCCACAGAGGAAAAGCCCTGCGTCTGATGGAGGAAAAGCTGAGAGGAATCCTGTGACGGTTCTGTATGACATACCAGGAAGCAGCAAGGAGATGTGCTTATGAATATTCTGATTATCAGTGATACGCACGGCTTTGATGAGCGGGTCAGGGTGATTCTGGATCGCATCGGCCCGTTTGACATGCTGATTCACTGCGGCGATGTGGAGGGGCAGGAAGCCGAGATTCAGGAGTGGGCGGACTGCCCCTGCCTGATGGTGGCGGGAAACAATGACTGGAGTTCCCGGCTTCCGCGGGAGATTGTCACGAACATAGATGATTACAAGGTGATGATCACCCACGGGAACCGATACGGGGTATCTCTGGACAAGGAGATGCTCCGGGAAGAGGCGCTCAGCCGGGAAGTGGACATTTGCATGTTCGGACATACGCATAAGCCTCTGGTAGAGACAAAGGGAAGCCTGACTATGCTGAATCCGGGCTCGCTGTCCTATCCCCGTCAGATCAGCCGGGATCCTACCTATATCCTGATGCGGATTGATGAAGAGCATCAGGCGCATTATGATGTCCGGGTTTTTCACGACTGAAAAACCGGATGTGCGGATCGTCCGGACGGTGCACAGGTTTCCTGCACTGCGGCCTGAACACGGCTGCGCAAAGACGGAAGTCTGCATCATTCGATCTGCGTGGCAAAAATGGATGCGGGAGCAGAGAAAAAACGCCATTATTAAAACACCAGACAATAACATACCAGGCAGTTGGAAATGAATAAAAGAAATGAATGACAGGAGGAAAAAATGTCGTCACTGAATGATTTTTTCGAGAAGGTTATCACGGTAAAATGGGGGCCGGAAAAAAAGAGCGTGGATATTATTGACCAGACGCTTCTTCCGAATACCATAAAAAGAATCCAGATCCGCACGCAGGAGGAGATCTGGGAGGCAATCAAAAAGCTCCGTGTCAGAGGGGCGCCGGCAATCGGCGTTTCCGCTGCCTATGGAATGGCGGTGATTGCCAATGACATTCCGGATGAGGACTACGAGGGGTTCTACAAAAAATTCAAGGCATCCAAGGAGTATCTGGCGACTTCCAGACCTACGGCCGTCAACCTGTTCTGGGCGCTGAACCGTATGGAAGATACGGTAAAGGCAAACAGAGAGAAACCGGTATCGGAAATACGCCGCCTGCTCTATGCGGAGGCGGAAAAAATCCGCGAAGAGGATGTGCAGATCAGCAGAAATATTGGGGAAACCGGATTCCGTCTGATGGAGGAACTAAAGGAGGAGGGAAAAGAGCTGGGAATTCTCACCCACTGCAACGCCGGAACCCTTTGCTCCGCAAAATACGGCACGGCGACCGCTCCGATGTATATGGCTCTGGAGCATGGCTGGAGGGGCACGGACATGCATGTGTACTGCGACGAGACCCGCCCGCTTCTGCAGGGAGCCAGACTGACATCCTTTGAGCTTTACAACGCAGGCATCACGACGTCGGTGCAGTGTGACAACATGGCTGCGCTTCTGATGAAAACCGGAAAGATTAAAATTATTTTTGTCGGATGTGACCGCGTCGCGGCAAACGGTGACGCCGCAAACAAGATCGGAACATCCGCGCTTGCCGTGCTGGCGCACCACTACGGGGTTCCCATGTATATCTGTGCGCCAAGCTCTACCATTGATATGGCAACGCCGACCGGGGATGATATTCCGATTGAAATGCGGGATCCGGAGGAGATTAAGAGCATGTGGTACAAAGAGCCCATGGCTCCGGCAGGCGTGGACGCTTCCTTTAATCCGGCCTTTGATGTGGCGGATCACCGGCTGATTACGGGAATTATTACGGAAAAAGGACTTTGCAGCGCACCCTACGAGGAGGCATTCCGGAAATTCGGCATAAAATGAAAGCCAGGTAAGAAATAAGTCGCATGATGAAACCTGTCCTTGTCAAACCGAGCCCTGTATTTTTTGTGCAAAAAAAGCTGAAAGCCAGGAAAGAATACTCGGCTTTCAGCTTTTCCAGAAGCAGGGGATGAGAGAATCGAACTCCCACCAAAGGTTTTGGAGACCCCTATCATACCATTTGACCAATCCCCTATCTTATTGATTAGCGCTTTATTAACGCGGATGAAGATATTATAATACAAGCAATGGGGCTCCGCAAGAGCGTAGTTGATATACATTAGGTGTAGTTCATATACATTAGGCAATGTTTTGATAGGTTTTGGTACATGCTTTGCAGCTGCAGTCTGCTTCGGCGTGCAGGAGGAACTGCGGAAGTCCTGGGAAAAATCATGTTTGGAGGGTTTGATATGACAAAGGTTAAGGTTGATCCGGGTATCTGCGGTTTTATTACGGCGGTGGACGCTTCATCGGAAGACGGGATGGAGGTCAGGGTCAGAGTGCGGACTGGCTGCAAAAGCATCAAAGGGATGATGGATGCGCTGGGAGACACGTTCGATTCCTATGAGGTCTGCCTGGTAAAACCCGGAGAGGGACCTTTTTACGAATACGCGCAGGAACATTTTCCGGTTCATGTGGCATGCCCGGTGATCAACGGCATCATCAAGTGTATCGAGGCAGAGTGCCATCTTGCGCTGAAGAAAGATGCGCATATCATTTTCGAGAAGGATCAGGAGTCATAACAGGCACAGGAGTATGCAGGAAAGAGGCGTAGTATGAAGTTTAAGGAGGGTGACCAGGTTTATGTCAGGGCGACAGTTGTCCGTGCTCCGAGGGACGGACAGAAGATGTACCGGCTCATCAAGGAGGATGGCGCTGTTGTCTGGGCGAGGGAAGAAGAACTGGTAAAAAAAGAGCAGTCATGCACTACGTAATTGGAGATGTACACAGCTGTCTGGACGAATTGAATACGCTTCTGGAAAAAATCGAAGAGAAGGATCCGGAAGCGGAATTCATTTTTGTCGGTGATTTTGTGGACCGGGGACCACGGTATCTGGATACTATCCACTGGTGTGAAGACCATATCCGGCCGACCGGAAAATACCGGACCGTGATCGGAAACCATGAGGATCTGCTTCTTCAGTGGTTTCCCGGATTTCGGGACTGGTGGGAAAACCAGGGGCGGAAGGATGACCTGCGCCGCGGGATTCCCCAGACGCAGTATAATTTCAGCCGGATGATTCAGGAAGAAAAGAAAGTGGATCTGCCTTTTGTGCAGTCGGTCATGAATTTGATCCGGGAGTGGCCTTCGGAAATTTCTGTCACGGTTCCCGGAAAAAACAGGAATGTCACCTGCCGGATTGCCCACGCCTGGCCTGCGGCGCAGTCCTCGGACGAAGAGGAAAGAAGAAACTGCAATATCTGGAACAGGGAGGATGAGTATGTGGGAAATTTTGCCAACGATGACATTTATATCCACGGACATACACCTACCATTTCGGACTATGACAACGGCAGACTGGTTCCGGGAATGATCGGCTATCGCCGTCACACGATCAACGTGGACGGCGGATGCGTGTTTTCCTACAATCCGGAGTTCGGGAAACGGTATGTCTGCATGCTCTGCGCGATCTGTCTGGAAACACTGGAAGAAATTTACCCGTGGTCATTACTGGAGCGAATTGCCATGCTCCATCCGGAAGAATCCGCGTCCCGGATTGAAAAAATATATGAAGAAACCAGGAAAAAGCGGAAAGAGTATCTCTGCAATCCGTATCGAAGAGAGATGCTGCAGATGCTGGGTGTGGAATGAGCAGAGATGCCTTTGTGGGTCAGAGGCAGGATTATTATTCTCCGGGGATTGTAGAAAGTATGCATACGAACAGGCCTGTTCGTGATATACTGAAATCAGATTCGGACACAGGAAGACCTTGAGACGCTGGTCGGAGGGACAAAACATGTATACATTAAAAAACTGGAAAGTAGAAGCACATCACGGCAAGATGATTGTCTGGGGAGAGGTATACGGGCATGAAAAATATCAGGATGGGATGTCCCTTCATACTTCTATGATTCAGGCGGTGGATATGGATGACAGGCACGTCCTGTTTTCTACTAAAAATTCCGTCTACAGTTGTGCTTTTTCTGCACATGTCGTTCAGGTAAAAGATGTGCAGGCGTTTGACCAGCTTCCGGACGAGTTGTTTGCCTGTGACAGAGAGATGGTGAAAAAGAAAATTCTGGATGCGGTATCGGCCGGTCTGAACGCGGTGGCGGACAGGCTGCAGTCCTTTATGCAGGATGTCAGCGGAGATTATACACTGATCCTGTTTGATACCGACGCGGATTATTATTTCCGCTGGATGCTTCAGATCCGTGACGGGAAAAAATACCTGGTGCCGCAGACCGGCGTGGCAATCCGGGAAGGTTCTGTTCAGGACAGCGTTCTGATCGGAAACGGCGTCAAGGGTCAGGTTATGAAGTATTTCCCGTTTGCGGACAACCGTCTTACCTTCTATGAGTGGGAAGATTCCTGGGAACCTGTATTTTTCCTGAATGCGGGGAAGAAGGACATCCGTCTGGAGTGCAGCTATGGAAGCTTTGTGCTGAAGGCAGGAGAACGACTCTGCCCGTCTAAAGATGCAGAGAAAAGTCTGAAGCCTGCGATAGAAAAAGAAGCTGAAACAGTAGAAAAAATAACATCCTCAGCGGCATCTCCGGAGAACGAATCACAGGGAGAAGCAAAGAAACCGGTTCCCTCCAAACAGACTGATGACGGTCAGGGGAAATCTTTGGCGGCTGCGGAAGAACAGACTGGTGACAATCAGGAACAATCTTCTGTGTCTGCAGAAGAATATCTGTCGGGGCTTTAAACATGGCGCATCATCCAATAAACGCGGAGCTCAGTACGCTGTGTTATCTGGAAAAGAACGGACAGTATCTGATGCTGCATCGGACAGTGAAGAAAAATGATGTTAATCACGACAAGTGGATTGGCGTCGGCGGGCATTTTGAACAGGATGAGAGTCCGGAGGAATGTGTGCTCCGGGAGGTAAGGGAAGAGACAGGGTATACGCTTACATCCTGGAGATACCGCGGAATTGTTACCTTTGTTTCCGGCAAGGGAAGCATGGAATATATGTCTCTGTTTACGGCGGACGGTTTTGCGGGAACGGAGATTCCCTGTGACGAGGGAAAACTGGAGTGGGTTAACATTGAGAAGGTCTGGAAGCTGAATCTGTGGGCGGGAGACAAAATCTTTTTCCGCCTTCTGGATGAGCAGGAACCGTTTTTTTCCCTCAAGCTGGTCTATGATGCGGCGGATGTCTTAAAAACTGCCAGTCTGAACGGAAAACCCCTGGAATTGTTTGATGTCCTGGATGAGGACGGGCACAAGACCGGAACGGTGCAGGAGCGCGGCGTGGTGCACAGGGAAGGCGACTGGCACCGGACGGCGCATATCTGGATCGCCAGAAAGAGGGAGCCCGGCGGGGAATGGGAGCTTCTTCTGCAGAAAAGGAGCATGGAAAAGGATTCCAATCCGGGAAGATATGATATTTCGGCGGCCGGTCACATCGCCGCGGGGGAAGAAAGAATAGCCGCGGCTCTGCGGGAGCTGCAGGAGGAGCTGGGAATAGCAGCTTCGGAATCGGATCTGGAACCTGTCGGCGTTCAGAAGATTTCCTATGAAAAGGTGTTTTACAAAAAGCCTTTCCGGGACAGGGAGCTGGCGGATCTGTATCTTTTCCGGAAACCGGTCGATACGGACACTCTGCGGCTGCAGAAGGGAGAAGTAGAGGAAGTGCGCTGGTTCCCGGCGGACTATGTTCTGCAAAAAGCCCGGACAGAGCCGGAACACAGAGAGTTTTGCATTTATCCGGAGGAAGTGGAAAAAATCAAACAAGCGCTGGAAGCGCTGGAAGCGCTGGAAGCGTAAGGAGACAGATATCGTTTATGGAAAACAGCGAAAAGCAGGAAAGACTGAATGCTTTATTTCTGAAAATGATTGCCTTTGACGAGGGAGATCCGAAACGGATCCAGCATTTTGTCAAGGTTCACAGCTTTGCGAAACTGATCGGAGAGCTGGAAAAACTGGATGATCATACCCTGTACACACTGGAGGCGGCGGCTTATCTCCATGATATCGGCATTCGGATTGCAGAGGAAAAGTTCGGAAGAAACGACGGGAAGCTTCAGGAACAGGAAGGGCCGGAGCCGGCCGGGAAGCTGATGCGGGAATGCGGCTTTGAGGAAGATGTCATCAGCCGTGTTCAATATCTGATCGCTCACCACCACACCTATCAGGGAATCGACGGACAGGATTACCAGATTCTGGTGGAGGCGGATTTCCTGGTCAATCTGTACGAGGAGGGAGCTTCCGAAAAAGCCGTGAGGACAGCAGGGGAGAAAATTTTCCGCACAGCGGCCGGGACAGATATTCTAAAAAAGATGTTCCGAATATCGGATTGAATTTCAGGCGTCGGAGGCAGGAACCTCCGACGCTTATTTTTTTTACTTTTTTCGGAAAAGCTGTAACAATCGGGTTCCTTTCCGCGTGTATAAAGTAGAAGCCGGAGGAAAGGAGGAGGCATGGAGCATAATACATTGGAAGATGCAGTGGATGCCTGGGGAGACCTGATCTATCGGTTTGCGCTGACCCGTCTCCAGAATAGAGAGGATGCGGAGGATGTATTTCAAAATACCTTTCTCAAGCTGCTGGAGTACACGGAATGGGAGCAGTGGGAGAAAGATCATGTCCGGGCGTGGCTTGTGCGTATTGCCATGAGCGAGTGTGCAGATGTGGGAAGGAGAAGGGGAAGGCAGTCTTTTCTGACTGAGGAGGATCTGGCCAGGCTGACGGAAGAGCCGGTGCCCGCAGATCAGACGGAGGTCTGGGATCAGGTTGCAGACCTTGATGAGCCGGACAGAAGTATTGTGTACCTTTATTACGGAGAAGGGTATTCTCTGAAGGAAATCGCACAAATGCTGGGTCTTACCCATGGAAACTGCAGGGTGATTCTGCACCGGGCGCGTAAAAAGCTGAAAGAAAAGCTGGCAGGGAAAGAGAACGCGGAAAGGAGAAGGCATGGACGAGTACGGGAAATATCGGAATATGATGAAAAACATTCATGTGCCGGAAGAACTTAAACGAGACCTGATGCTGCAGGCGGAGAACAGGAGAAAAGAAAAGGCTTCCGACAGAATCAAAGAATGTCAGATCAAGATGAAAGCGGCAGATGAAACAGAAGTGCAGCTGGCGGGAAAGAATGCACCGGACAGAAGCAAGAGCAAGGGGATAAAGTTCACCGAAAACAAGAAAAAAATACAAAGAGTGACGAAGGGCGTAGCGGCGGCAGCCTGTGTCTGCGCTCTTCTGACAGGTGTGCTTGCGTATCAGAATCTCCTTCCGGGGACGACTGCTTCCATGGCCGGAAGTGCAAATACAGAGCAGCAGGCGGGAACAACAACAGCGCCTGACGGCGATGCAAACAGGGAAGTAAGGGGAAAAGTGGAAAATAGGAACAGGTTTTATCTGGCTGAACCGGAGGGAGAAGCCGTGGATGTAACGGCCTCTTCCATGCAGGGAGAGGACGGGGCGGTGATGGATTCTTCTGCACCGACCGGACAGCCTGACAGTGATGTGGGGAAGAGACTGGCGCTTACCCCTGTAGATACTGACGCAGGTACACAGTATTTTCCCGGATGTGAGTTTCTTGTAGGAGGAGATCATATTCAGTCTGTGGTTCTGCAGATAGATAAAGGCGGACTGTATACGGTTGCGGCTGAAACGATGTCTTACAGGGAAGCACGGGAGAAACGCAGTGAACTGGAACAAAATGCTGATTACATCGCAGAAAACTATAAGGTTACAGATTATGAAATAGATGAAACCAATGGCTCACAGGATGATTCTTTAGTGACATTTTTTACAAAAACATATGTCGGTCAGACTCTCACGTTGGAAGGCGGAGAAGAAATGCAGGAGAGAATCGGCTTTTATCTGCCGGACGAAGCGTTTTCGGATGAGGATGAAGCCGCCGATCTGCGGCAGGCCGCGCACAAATCCCTGGATTACCTGAACGGGGCAGTTCTCTCTCTGAAAGTCACATTTTCAGACGGAACCGAAGAAAGTTATTCTTATCGTCTGGATACCGGAAAAATAAAATACAGCTATGAGGGCGGGGAGGGACACATCATACCGGAATTCCTGTCGGATGAAGAAGCCCAGGATCAGCCGTATCTGTACGGTATTCTCATGACAGATGTAACGGCTCAGCAATAGAAGTCTGTCTGAGGCAGTCGTTGTTATTGGAAAATGGTGCCATGCTGACAGAGAAAACAGCTGCCGGGTAAATGAACCTGTTTGCCGGTGTATCGGTGTATTTACTGCAGAAGAAGCTTCAAAAAGGCCTCGGAGGAGTCTTTGTGCGGTGTGTTTTGAAGAATTCCCGCATACACCGGCTGGTTTAGTCCGGCGTCTCGGAAAAAGGTTGTATTTTCAAGAGAGACAGCCCGGTCAATATAACCCTGACGGCAAAAAACATCAGCGGTTTCCGCGTCCATGATCACAAGATCCAGCTTTTTAGCCGTGATCATCGCCAGAAGCTTCATCTGAGAGGCGTAAGAGTATTCGTACATGCTGCCATCTTCTGCCTCCCGGCTGTTCCCGGAGTCAGCTGCAGTGCTGCCGGATAAAAGGGAGCGTTCTACGGCGATGGTGTTTTTGCTCTGACCTCCCGGCTGCGTTTCCAGAAAGGGGGCGGTCAGGCTTTCCAGAGTGTCGTCACTGATCTGGACGTTGATAAAAGCGATGCTCAGGCAGGTGTTTTTACGTGTCAGAGTGTGATATATGCCCGCCAGAAGCAGGCAGAACACCAGCGCCAGGAGGAAGAGCGGAAGCTTGTAGTAATCGGCGATGTACTGCAGCTTCTGGCGGAAATTCATATGGCGGGTTGCTTCACGGTATTTCATCGCGCGGCCTTTCCCGGCATATCCGTTTTTTCAGTGCCGATGCCGGTTACCGGCTCTGTGCCTGTGTCAGTTACAGAGCTTTCAGACGAATCCGTATTTTTATCCGTGGTTCCGGCAAGCGTGTGGAAGATCGGTTTCAATAGATAAGAACAGAGAAAAGCGGCAAAGCCCTCGCCCAGAAAAACCAGCGGCGTGTAAAAACGGACTGCCAGAAAGGCAAGAAGAATGTGAATGCCGGCCATCAGGAGCGTGCAGAGGGGATAACGGATTCCGATCAGAAAAGCATTTTTCAGCATCGCTTTCCAGTTGTTGTCGAAACGCGCCAGAAGAGGAAACACGTATAACAGGATGATCAGAAACAAAATCAGAAAAAGCAGATAAAGACCTGCTCCCACAGCGAAAAGCGCTCCCGGAAGGAGCCTCTGCTGATAATACCGGCCGGAGAGAAAGAAAACAGCGGCAACTGGCAGAAGAATCCCGGTTAACCGGGTTCCTTCCCGGAAGTTCCGGCGGAAGGCATGGAAAAAATCGGAGCACACAGAAACTCTGGTATCTTCCGCCAGCTTCAGTGTGCAGTAATACAGGGCGCTGGTAGAGGCGCCCAGGGTAAAAACCGGGATGCTGCAGAGGAACCAGAGCAGGTTTAGAATGATGCAGTCCAGCAATTTCCCGATAAAATTCATGACAGGATTGTAAGGATTGATAAAACGGTTCATATCTTATTCTCCTCCTACCAAATATTTCCTTTTCTTTTTCTGGTGCCGGTGTCTCATCCGCTATTTTTCAGTATTCATGCCTTCCGTAGATTCCCGAAGCACCAGGTTTGTTTCGCAGCTGCAGGTGCGGTAATTAAGATCCGGATTCTGGATACGTGAGAGAATCAGGTCGGTTGCGGCGAAGCCGAGAATCTGGCTGTGTATATGAACAGAGGACAGCTTCGGTGTAACCAGCCGGGTTTCCGCGGAGTCATCAAAGCCCAACAGACAGATGTCCTCTGGTACATGGAGATTGTGGCGTTCCAGGGCATGCAGCATATCAATAGCGACAAAATCGTTGGCGCAGATAAAGACCTTCGGAAGAGAGTCCTTTTTGCCGATGGTGTGGAAAAGGAAATTCTCGGATGGGTTTCCCTCCAGAGACTTAAAGAAGGGATCCGGCTTCTCTGTCAGGCACCATTCCTCGCGGATCGGCATCCCAAGAAGGTACATACCGTTTCGGAATGCCATGTACCGGTCAAAAAACGAGCGGCAGTGAAAGCATTCACCGACAAAGCCGATTTCGGTAATTCCTCTTTTTTTCATCAGCTTCAGAAACTGGAAAATTCCGTCTGTATTATTCATAAGAAGAATATCGGCAGGAAGCGCGTCCCCGTCCGGATCAACAGGGGCGTCAATAAAGAGAAGAGGAAGCCCGGTGCTGCAGATGAATTTCGCGTAATCCGGGTCGAATACTTCTATGCACATGATGGCGGCGCAGTTCTCCAGGCGGAGAGAAGCGGGAAGCCTTTTGCCCGCGATATCTTCCGGGCGCGCAATATGCATGCTCAAGGAATAACCGCGTTTGGAGATTTCCATCTGGAACTTGTCCAGCATCATAGCGGAAAAATGAGAGCTGTTCAGAAACCAGGTCGAGATCAGAGCGATTTCGTTCTTTTCCGGAAGTTCCGGCCTGGAGGCCGCCTGAACGGCATCAAGATCCATGTAGGAAAATTGCTTATATCCCATTTCAATCGCGCGGGCAAGAACCTTCTGCCTGGTGGCTTCGGCCAGCACGCCGGTATTGTTAATTGCTTTTGACACGGTATTTCTGGACAGACCGAGGGAGTCGGCGATGTCCTGTATGGTTACCCTGTTTGCCATTGTTTATTCCCTGCTTTCTTATATTTTCAGTGCTGTCATCGGTGGATAGAATAGAAAACAGCAGATGATATCTGTTCTGAAAATAGTATAATGCCCCATCAGATATTTGTCAAATGTAAAATACTGAATGTTACACTATAATAAATACTTTTTCACGATAATAAATACTTCTTCACGGTCGCATTTCCTGATTCTCCGAACGGAAGGAGTGGAAACGAAAGGAGTGGAGAAGATCGCTGAGAAATGGGAAAAAACAGGTATTTGCCGGAGACATTTTTACTGAAAAAGGATAATTGACATTGTCTATTTGTTACAAAAATCCATTTTCGGGATAGAAAAATGATGCAAATGCACCATTTTCTGTTGACAAAAGCACAACGGCACTCTATATTGAAGGCAGTAGAGGCAAGTAAAATGTTTCGTTTGCACGATATGTAGAGGAGGGAATCGCAGATGGAAACAAGAGCCAAAAAGAGCAGCCCATTGCTGTATCTGAAACAGCACTGGCAACTGTATTTCATTTTTTTAGGACCGGCATTTATCCTGACTTTGATTTTCAAGTATGCTCCGATGGGAGGAATTCTGATCGCCTTTCAGAATTTTAATCCTATTCGAGGCATTTTTGGAAGTGAGTGGGTTGGGTTCAAGTATTTCCAGAGATTTCTTTCATCGCCGGATTTTATCCGGTATCTGGTCAATACCTTAAAGCTCAGCGTTTACGGGCTGCTCTGGGGATTCCCGATCCCGATCATCCTGGCCTTATTTCTGAACCAGATTAAAAGAACGGGAATCCGCAAAAAGGTGCAGACGATTCTTTACATGCCGAATTTTGTTTCGGTCATCGTACTCTGCGGTATGGTCCGGATTCTTCTTTCCGTAACAGGACCGGTCAACGGGCTGTTTCACACAAGCATCAACTTCATGACAATCCCGGAGGCTTTTCGTCCTATTTATATTATTTCCGGAATCTGGCAGGGAGCCGGCTGGGCTTCCATCATGTATACGGCGGCGCTCTCCAATGCCAGCCAGGAACTGCGTGAGGCGGCGGTTCTGGACGGCGCGAACATCTGGCAGCAGATTCGGGTTGTGGACTGGCCGGCCATCAAGGATATGGTTGTTATCCAGTTTATCCTTCAGGCGGGTAACATTATGAGCATCGGCTTTGAAAAAGCGTATGCGCTGCAGACGGACATGAATCTGAAGTCGGCGGAGATCATTGCCACTTATGTTTACAAAAAAGGTCTGCTGGATGGGGATTACAGCTTTTCCACCGCTGTCGGTCTGTTCAATACGGTTGTGAACGTAATCCTGCTGATCGCAGTAAACAAAATTGTAGCCAAGATGAATGACGGACAGGGAATATAAGGGAGGAGAAAATGACAGGAGCAAGTATATCTGCCTGGAAGAAGCAGCCGTTTTCAAGATACAACTCTTCGGATAAGGCGTTTATCATTATCAGCAGGGTATTTCTGTTGCTTTTTGTTGTGGCGATTATCGTTCCCATGATTTACATCGTAATCGCGTCCTTCATGGATCCGGTTACCCTGCAGAACCAGGGGATTACCTTCGATTTCCACAAGTGGACGGTGACTGCTTATCAGCGTGTACTGACCAACAGCCAGATCTGGACAGGCTTCTTTAACGCGATCATCTATTCGGTGCTTTTTACGCTGATATCCGTAGCGGTTACGCTGCTGGCGGCATATCCCATGTCCAGAAAGGATCTAAAGGGAAGAGGCTTTTTCAACACATTTTTTGTTATCACGATGTTTTTTGGAGGCGGGCTGATACCGACGTACCTTGTGATCATCGATCTGGGGCTTCTGGATACCATCTGGGCCGTTATCCTTCCCGGAGCTTTTTCGGTCTGGAATATGATTATTGCAAGAACCTATTATCAGGGAATCCCCTCAGAACTTCGGGAGGCTGCCGCGGTAGACGGAGCCAATGAGGTGACCTACTTTTTTAAGATTCTGCTTCCGGTGTGCAAGCCGTTGATCGCGGTTCTTGTCCTCTGGCAGTTTGTGGCTATGTGGAACAGCTACTTTGACGCGATGATCTACATTAACTCCGCGGCGAAACAGCCGCTGCAGCTGGTACTCCGCGCCATTCTGATTCAGAATCAGCCGCAGTCGGGAATGATTGCGGACATTCAGAGTACCGCGGCAAGAGCGCAGCTGGGTGAGCTTCTGAAATATGCCACAATTATCATTTCTTCACTGCCCCTGGTTGTTATGTATCCCTTCTTCCAGAAATATTTCGATTCGGGGATCATGGTTGGATCAGTAAAAGGCTGAGCGCCGGGAAAGGGAGTTATCATGAAAAAAACGTGGTTAAAAAAATTACTAATTGTTTCGCTTACGGCAGCGGTCTGCGTGACATCCCTGTCCGGCTGCGGAGAACTGTTTTTTGGATATAAAAAGGCAAAAGAAAAGGCGGAGGAGCCTTCTTCCTATACCTTTCCGCTTTCCGAAGAGGAGACCATCAGCGGTATGACCAGCTATCCCAGCAATACAGAATCTGATCCGAACAAGAGGGCGATTTTTGAGCGGCTGGAAAAGAAAACGAATGTACATGTGAACTGGAGCGCGATCCCGACGGATCAGTGGGGCGACAAGATTTCCCTGCAGATGAGTAATTACGCGACACTTCCGGATTTTATTTTCAGCGCGGGTTTTTCAGACAGTGATCTTCTCCGCTATGGAAACCAGGGTGTTATTATTCCGCTGGAAACCTATATTGACCAGTATATGCCGAATCTGAAGAAAGTTTTCGACAAATATCCGGAATATCGGCAGATGTGTACCGATGAAGACGGCCATATCTGGGCACTTCCCTGGATCGAACAGCTGGGAGAGGGCAAAACCGCTATTCAGACGGTGGGAGATATGAGCTTTATCAATAAAAAGTGGCTGGATTTTCTGGGATTGCAGATGCCGACAACAACAGATGAGTTTGAGGAAGTGCTGAAGGCTTTCCGCGACCATGCGCCCGAAATCCAGAAGGAATTCCACATTGATGGAAGCATCATACCCATGTCCTGCATCATGAATAACGGGGATCAGGATCCGGCGATTCTGATCAACGGATTTGGCGACGGTACAGGGGACGCAGACAGGGGCAGGCATATCGCTGTGACCGATGATAAGAAGGTCATCTGCTCTTCCACACAGGAAGGGTACCGGAAGGGGGTTGAATGGCTGCATAAATTGTACGAAGAAAAGCTGATTGATCCGGAATGCTTTACCCAGGAGTGGTCCACCTATGTGTCAAAGGGGAAATCCGGAAGGTATGGCGTGTGCTTCTCCTGGGACATTGCCAATATTGCCAATCTGGAGGACTGGGAGCCACTTCCGGCGCTTACCGCGGATGTCCGGAATATCACTCCGCAGAATGGCTCCTTTACCAGCGGGTTTGACAGAGGAAGATGTGTGGTGACTGCTCTTGCGCAGAAGCCGGCTCTTGTCTGCAGCTGGCTGGATCAGATGTATGACCCGTTTCAGTCTCCGCAGAACAACTGGGGAACCTATGGGGACGATGGGGAATTCCATATTTTTGAGCTTTCCAAAAACAGCAGCGGAGAGACGATGCTGAAGCATGCAGATCTTGGCGACCATTCGCCGGTTGAAGTGCGTGAGGCAGAGTGTGTAGGCGGACCGCTGGCGGTGCTGAATGAGTACTACAATAAATATGTTACCTGCCCGGCGGATGCCCAGTACAGGCTGGACTGGATTAAGGATATTTATACGCCGGATATGCACACAAAATATGTGTATCCGAATCTGTTTATGAACCAGGAGGATACAGAAACACTTTCAAACCTTATGGCGGACATTACGACAGAAATTGATACCAGAAAGTCCGATTGGGTGATGAACGGCATGACAGATAAAGACTGGAACGCATACCTGAAAAAGCTGGATGAGTATGGATTGAAGGAATATCTTGGTATCTTTCAGAAATATCTGGATAACTATGACCTGGATCAGAGCTCAGGTTCATAAGTAACAGGAATCGTGTAATACAACAGGAAGATGCATACCATTCATCTGGCGGAATCAGTCTCCGGCTTCCCCTGGCGGGAGCCGGATCTGCCGCAGGCAAGCGCATAACAGACAGACAGAAAGAGAGAACAGGATGAAGATTTCAGATGAGCTGCTGAAAGCGAGAATTACAGAGAAAACAGAAGAACAGAGCATTTGCCCAGAGGAGAGACCCGCGTTTCACCTTTCTCCACGGGTCGGGTGGATGAATGACCCCAACGGTTTTTCCTGGTATCAGGGCGCGTATCATCTGTTTTATCAATACAACCCTTATCAGACTTTGTGGGGACCGATGCACTGGGGACACGCAGTAAGCAGAGATCTGGTCCATTGGGAGAACAGGCCTTGCGCGCTGGCACCGGACTGCTTTCTTGACAGAGAAGGCGGCTGTTTTTCCGGCGGGGCGGCGGAGCTGCCGGATGGCAGACATCTGTTGATGTATACAGGGTGCCGAAGAGAGAAGCATCCGGATGGAACAGAGTGTGATGTTCAGACGCAGAATCTTGCGGTCGGTGATGGAACGGATTACTGGAAGTATGAGGGAAATCCGGTCATTTCCGAACTGGATCTTCCGGAGGGCGCCAGCCGGGTTGATTTTCGGGATCCGAAAATCTGGAGAGAGAAGGATGGTTCCTGGCGATGCGTTGTCGCAAACCGGGCGGAAGATCAGACCGGGCAGCTGCTCCTTTTCACAAGCCGGGACGCGTTTCACTGGACGTTTAAAAGTAAAATGGCGGTAAACCACGGACGTTATGGAAAAATGTGGGAGTGTCCGGATTATTTTCAGATCGATGGGACAGAGGTGATTCTGATCAGCCCGCAGGATATGGAACCGGATGATAACGGATTTCACGCCGGAAACAATGTGTTATGCATGTTGGGAGACTTGGAGGAAGAATCCGGAACGTTTACGGAAAAGCATGTACAGACGGTGGACGATGGAATTGATTTTTACGCGACGCAGACGGTTCTGTCGCCGGATGGCAGGAGAATCCTGGTCGGATGGATGCAGAACTGGGATACCGTGCCTTATCGAAGAGAAAAGATGAAATGGTTCGGCCAGGTCACCATCCCAAGAGAGCTGTCGGTTCGAGAGGGGCATCTCTACCAGAATCCGGTCAGAGAACTGGAAAAATACCGTACCGGCGAGGTCAGAAAAAGCAAGATAACGGCTGATGCCGCGCATGTTCTGACATTCCCGGAGCTCTCGGGAAAAACGCTGGACGTGACGATGAAAATCCGGGCAGAAAAGAACTGCCGCAGGGTGGTGATTCGTTTTGCAGAGGGAGAAAAACATTTTTGCGAAGCTGTCTATCGGCCGGAGGAAGAAACCCTTACCATTGACCGTTCTCATTCCGGTGTAAACAGAGACGTTCTGCACAGCCGCACTTCCCGCATAAAAACGATTCATGGAGAGTTGAAGCTTCGCCTGATTCTGGACCGGTTCAGCGCGGAAATTTTTATCAATGACGGAGAATCGGTCATGTCCATGACCTGTTACCCGGAGTTGAACGAAGATGGTATTTCTGTCAGGGCTGAAGGAACAGCCTTCCTTGATCTGACAGGATATCGTCTGGAAGTTTAAATGCTTATAGTCTCCGAAACAATACGGGGAAATACGAGTTTCTCGTGTCTGATTTTTTACTGATAAAACGCAGATGACCATGGGCGGATGATCCCGGCGGTTTCATCTGCGTTTTTCCTCTTTCTTTTCCCGGACGGAAAGAGTAAGATAAAGACCGGCCGGAGGTATCGGAAGTTTCCGAAAAAAGTCTGCGCACGGCATGCGGGAAGAAAGGCTCCGGGAGATTTTGGAGCTCCGGAACCCGTGCAGCAGCGGTCAAAAGACGGAGCTATCTGTACGGCCGTGAAAGGAGAGGAAACATCATGCATTTCACAGAAAAAAAGATCAACCGTAACGACCCCTGCTGGTGTGGAAGCGGAAAAAAATACAAAAACTGTCACGAGACATTTGATGAAAAGCTAAAACAGTACGAGATTAAGGGGATCGAGATTCCTCCGCGGAAAATTATCAAGACGCCCGCGCAGATCGAGGGAATCCGGGAGAGCGCGAAGATCAACATTGCTGTTCTGGACGAGGTCGCGGATAAAATCCGGATCGGCATGACGACCGAAGATATTGATAAAATCGTCTATGACACAACCACAAAAATGGGCGGCATTCCGGCTCCTCTGAATTATGAGGGATTTCCGAAAAGCGTCTGTACGTCCCTGAATAATGTCGTCTGTCACGGAATTCCCACCGATCAGGAGCAGCTGCTGGACGGGGATATCATCAATGTAGATGTTTCCACGATCTACAACGGATATTTCTCCGATTCCTCGCGCATGTTCTGCATGGGAGATGTGGATCCGTCCTGGAAGAGGCTGGTGGATGTCACAAAAGAATGTGTGCAGATCGGTATTGAGCATGCCAGACCCTGGACGCTGCTTGGAGATCTCGGAGCTGCGGTTCACAAGCATGCCGTGGACAACGGCTACTCTGTTGTCCGGGAGATCGGCGGCCACGGGTGCGGCGTGGAGTTCCATGAGGATCCGTACGTCAGCTACGTTTCTCTTCCGGGGACAGGAATGCTTTTAGTTCCCGGCATGTGCTTTACCATAGAGCCTATGGTCAATATGGGTACGGATGAAATCTTTGAGGACGAGTACAACGGTTGGACCATCTACACGGATGATGACAAGCCCTCCGCCCAGTGGGAGGTGCAGGTGCTGATTACAGAAGACGGGTGCGAGGTTATCACCTATTGATGGATACTTTTACTTGTCTTATTTTGCCGCTAACAGGTATTCGCGTTCTTGTGGCGCTAACGCGTCACTCCACACTTGTACCTGTTGCTGCTTCCGGAACAGAAGGCTCCTGCTTCGCAGGCGGCTTGCAAGCTCTTGCTCCGAAACCGGATTTACATTGTAATGTGTGAATAAACATTTTTTTTAAGATGTACACAGAATGTTTACAATTACATGATAGAATCTTTGTTACAGCCGACGGAAGAGGGGGAAAATCCGGGAAATGTGTTGAAATTGCGGGTTAAACCGGAAACAGATTTCCAGAACGGCTGTCTGCCGCAGGGGAAGCGGCAGAAATCTTTGAGGGGACTGGCAGAAACTCAAAAAATTTACAGAAGGGATGATTTTTTTGAGCAAAGGAATAAAAATACTGATTGGTATTTTGATTGCAGTGTTTGCCGTGGGAGCGGCAGCACTTGGAGTCGGGTATTTTATCAATAAAAACAGCGACGGATTTTTAAAAAAGACCTGGATGAACGGCACAAGTATAGAGGGAAAATCCCCGGAAGAGGTTGCACAGAATATTGCTTCCCAGTACGGGAACAGCAAGGTGCAGCTGATGGAAAACGGAACCGTGGTGTTGGAAGGGAGCCTTTCCGATTTCGGATATACCTTTGACGAGAATGCCGTACAGAAGGAGCTGGAGCAGGATCTGGAGCAGCAGAAGAGCAGTTTTATCCGGGTATGGAAAACACTGCTGATCGGCGATTATCTTCATATTGAGACAGGCTACGATTTTGACGAGACAAAGTTACAGGCTTACTGTGTCAGCCAGTCTTTCTCGGTTCCCAGAGTGGAGTCCTCCGAGGCTTCGTTGCAGCTGAATACAGAACAGGAGAAATATGAGGTCGTTCCCGCGGTACAGGGCAATATGATTAACGATGCCGCCCTGCAGGCAGAGCTGAAGCAGTATCTGGATGAACAGACATCTTCCGGAGAGCTGGGAGACGTTATTTCCTATGAGATTCCATCGGATGTGTATACTTCGCAGACAGTGTCTGCAGATACCACAGAGCTTCAGAAGGAATGTGACGAGAAGAACAAGGCTCTGCAGCTGCAGGCTTATAAAAATGTCTCGGTAACTTACACCTTTGGAGATCAGACAGAGGTTCTGGACGGTGATACCATTATGGGATGGATTACCCTGGCGGACGACGGTACGGTAACTGTGGATGACAGTAAGATCGCGGATTATGTCTCAGGCCTGGCATCCAAATACAACACCAGATATCTGGACAGACAGTTTACAACCAGTACCGGACAGACCATTACTATTTCCGGAGCCTCCAATGAATATGGCTATACCATTGACCAGGATGCAGAGTGCAGGCAACTGAAGCAGGATATCCTCTCCAAACAGGCGGTGACCAGAGAGCCTTGCTATGTATCGAAAAACAGCTATGGAAATCCGCTGTACTATAAGCGCAGCGGAACGGATGATCTGGCCGGAACCTATGTGGAGGTCGACATTACCAAACAGCACCTTTGGTTTTACAAGGACGGACAGCTGGTTGTAGACAGCGATGTGGTTACAGGAGATGTCGCCACCAGTCAGAACACGGAATGCGGGGTATTCCCACTTGCCTACAAGGAGAGCCCGTCTACGCTGAAGGGGCAGCATGTGGACGGAAGTGATTATTCGGTGCAGGTGCAGTACTGGATGCCCTTCTTCGAGGGGCAGGGTCTCCATGATGCCTCCTGGCGTTCCTCCTTCGGCGGAACCATCTATCAGAACGACGGTTCCAACGGATGCGTCAACTGTCCGCCGGCGGTGGCAAAGACCATCTACGAGAATATAGACGCGGGAACGGCAATCGTTATTTATCAGGAAACCTGAGATCCATAGTATGTGAAGGGAGAAGGAACACATGCCTGTTTTTGATTTCAAGGGAGCTCCAGCGGATAAGACCAGGGCAGTTCTGACATACACGGTATTTTCATCGGACGCATCGGAGGCATCCCCGGATCAGCCGATCCTGCTATTAAACAACAGCACACACCAATGGCCGCACCATGCCCATGGGATTTTTACCAACCCGTCCCACAGAACATCCTTCGAGTTTGACGGAGAAGGCGGAATAGAAAGCGCTGACATCCTGAAAATAGACGCACGTTTTGTAAGCCTTCTGAAATGGCTTGGAGCCAACCGGATTCCGGTCAGACTTTCCGGCGAAAACAGAGAAGATGGGTATGCGGTCTATCGGATCCGTGAAAAAGCCTTCGGCGGCGGTTCCAAACTCTCTGCGGAGGACGGATTTCTGCAGTACATGATAGAGCGGCTGCTCGCCAGTCAGGCTCCGAAAACCGAAGAGGAAGGCAAAGACACGGAGCTTTCCGGTGATGACATGAAAATCACAAGCATTCAGACAATCACAGATTTCCTGACATGCGCCGGAAGCACCCTGCCGGAAAATATTCAGGTCTGGGCAAGAAGAAATCTTGCGGTGGCAAAATCCGCGGAGGTTTCCCCGGAGGAAAAAAGACACGCGCAGAGAGCACTGTCCACCATGCTGAACATCCGCTGGAAAAGCAACTACTTTGATTCCATTGATCCGGCGGAGGCCAGAAAAATACTGGACGAAGAGCTTTACGGAATGGAAAAAGTAAAGCAGAGAGTCATTGAGACAATTATCCAGATCAACCGGACCCACACTCTGCCTGCCTACGGCATACTGCTGGCAGGTCCGGCCGGAACGGGAAAGTCACAGATCGCCTACGCCGTGGCAAGAATCCTGAAGCTTCCATGGACAACCCTGGATATGAGCTCCATAAACGACCCGGAACAGCTGACGGGAAGCTCACGCGTATACTCCAATGCCAAGCCGGGCATCATCATGGAGGCATTCGCGGCGGCGGGAGAATCCAATCTGGTATTTATCATCAATGAGCTGGACAAGGCCAGCGCGGGAAAAGGAAACGGAAATCCCGCTGATGTCCTGCTGACACTTCTGGACAACCTGGGGTTTACGGATAATTACATGGAATGCATGATTCCGACAAGCGGCGTCTACCCCATAGCAACCGCCAACGACAAGAGCAAAATCAGCGCGCCGTTAATGTCCCGGTTCGCGGTGATAGACATCCCGGACTATACACCGGAAGAGAAAAAAGTGATATTTTCCCGTTTTGCCCTGCCGAAAATACTGCGCCGCATGCGTATGAAAGAAGAGGAATGTGTCCTAACGCCGGAAGCACTGGATGCAGTCATCGGGCGTTACCGAGATACAACAGGAATCCGCGATCTGGAACAGGCGGCAGAGCATATCGCCGCAAACGCCCTGTACCAGATAGAAACCGGCCATAAAACACAGGCCATTTACGATGCGGATATGATAGATCAGCTGCTGTAACGCCCGGTCTGTTATGTCAAGGTGCAGCATCGTTTGATTGCCGGATCTCTGTTATGTCAAGGTGCAGCATCGTTTGATTGCCGGATCTCTGTTATGTTAAGGTGAGGTATCTTTCGATTTGTTTCCGGCATCGGATGTAACGTCTGCCTTATTGCAGCTAAAGCAACAGGATATTACTGTGAATCTGTTTGTAAAGTATTTATACGGTGTATCAGCAAAAGCCAGAGAAATTTGAGCACCCGCACAGGAAAAGAAAAGGAATACTCTGAAAGAAACATCCGCAGCGCCGGTACTTTCTCCCTGCAAGCGCCAGCGCAGCAGGAAGATTAGTACCGCTGCGCGAGGACAGAGCGCAAGCGGTTTCTGGAAGAGTATTCCTTTTCGTATGTTATTCTTTTCGTATGTTATTCTTTTCGTATGGCCTTACATTCCGCCCAATCATTTTACGCCGTACCGCCCAGGTTTTTGTTGGCGGTACTGAGCATCAGCTTGATACGGTTCAGCTGGTTTACCTCCGAAGCGCCCGGATCATAGTCAATGGCCACAATATTAGCCTTCGGGTAATCCGCCCGGATATGCTTGATAACGCCCTTTCCGACGATGTGATTAGGCAGGCAGCCAAACGGCTGGATGCAGACAATGTTCATGACGCCGC
>OCTW011580202.1_pt1 | contig 23616 bp, 22 predicted proteins | sample 1539671 | NCBI WGS metagenome assembly OCTW01 (sample SAMN02144230, study PRJEB22623) | gut metagenome | biome: sheep rumen | host: Ovis aries | place: New Zealand | reverse complement strand
GCGAGCCATGAAGATCATCATGGCGATGGCGAGCTCAGCCACGGCGTTGGAGTTCTGGCCGGGGGTGTTCATCACGACCACACCGGCTTTGGTAGCAGCCTCGAGGTCGACATTGTCGTAGCCCGCGCCTGCGCGCACGACTATCTTAAGTTTGGGAGCCGCGGCGATAACCTCGGCGGTCACTTTGTCCGAACGGATGATGATGGCCTCGACGTCTTTTACCGCCGCGACCAGATCGGCCTGCTCGGGGTATTTCTCGAGCTTAACGACCTGATGGCCGGCGGCCTCGAGTATCTCTGTGATGCCTTTGACGGCAGCTGCCGCGAAGGGCTTCTGGGTTGCGAGAAGAACTTTCATGGCTTATGCGTGGAGTTTTTCGAACTCCTGCATGCAGGCGACGAGGGCCTCTACGTCTTCGAGGGTGCAGGCGTTGTAGATCGATGCGCGGAATCCGCCCACGCTGCGGTGGCCCTTGAGGCCGACCATATCGTGCTCCTTCGCGAATGCGAGGAACTCGTCCTGGAGAGCTTCGTAGCCGGGGGCCATCACGAAGCACACGTTCATGATCGAACGGTCTTCCTTTGCTGCCGTACCGACGAACAGAGGGTTGCGGTCGATCTCGGCGTAGAGGGTTGCAGCCTTCTTTTCGTTGCGCCTCTGCATCTCGGCCACGCCACCCTGGTCCTTGATCCAATGGAGGGTCCTGTTCATCACGTAGAGGGGCAGGACGGCGGGGGTGTTGAACATCGAGAGTTTGTCGATGTGGGTGTGGAGGTCGAGCATCGTGGGGATATAGCGGCTGACCTTGCCGAGGGAGTCGAGCTTGATGATCGCGAAGGTGCAGCCTGCGGGGCCTACATTCTTCTGGGCGCCGCCGTAGATCATCGCGTACTTGGAGACGTCGACCGGACGGCTCATGATATCCGAGGACATGTCGGCGATAAGAGGCACGGGGCTGTCGAGGTCTTTCTTGATCTCGGTGCCGTAGATGGTGTTGTTAGTCGTGATGTGGAAGTAGTCCACATCGGTCGGGATCGTGAAGTCTTTGGGGATATAGGAGAAGTTCTTGTCGGCCGAGCTGGCGAGCGCATAGGCTTCGCCGTAGGCTTTTGCTTCCTTGAGGGCTTTCTTGGCCCAGACTCCCGTCTCGAGGTAGGCGGCCTTCTTCTCGAGGTAGTTGAGCGCGACGAAGAGGAACTCCATCGATGCGCCTCCCGGCAGGAAGACTACTTCGTAGCCTTCAGGGATATTGAGAAGCTCTTTCCAGAGGGCCCTGGTTTCGTCCATTACTGCGTCCCACTCCTTGGTCCTGTGGGAGATACACAGAAGCGATACGCCAGTGCCTGCGAAGTCTTTGATTGCATCTACGGTCGCGTCGAGGGCCTCCTGGGGAAGGATGCACGGACCGGCATTGAATACATGTTTTTTACTCATGACAAGTATAAATAGGTTTAGAATATTCTAAAGTTAGCAACATTTTTGATTCTTTCCAAGAAATCTTGCTCGAGACTCATTCTCACGCGCACCTGCAGGCGGCAGGTTTCTCCGAAATCTTGACCCCGCTGCGGGAGGGCCAAGTCCTTGATTGTCTTCATCACTTCGGGCATGCGGGAGTAGTCGAAACTCAGTTCGTACCAGGCCCCTGCGGTTTTCTCGATTTTTTCGGCTTTGTCGAGAGCGTCTTTAGTCGCGCTTTTGTAGGCGCGGATGAGCCCCGGGATGCCGAGCTTGATCCCGCCGAAGTATCGGACGACGACGACGGCGACATCGCTGAGCCCGGCGCTGTCGATCTGGCCGAGTATCGGTCTGCCGGCCGAGCCCGCCGGCTCGCCGTCGTCGCTTGCGCGCCAAACTTCACCCTTCAGGCCTATGCGGTACGCCACGCAGTGGTGCCTTGCGTCGTGGTATTCTTTACGCGCTTTTTCGAGAAGTTGTCTTACTTCTTCCTCGCTCTCAACGGGATAGGCGAACGCCAGAAAGCGGCTGCCCTGGTCTTTGAAAAGGCCTTCGGAGGGGGCGGCGATGCCCGTGTATGTGTCTGTAGCGCTCATTCTTTTCAAATTTAGCAAATCTTTTCGTCTTTCTTTGAGTTTTCTTTGCTATCTTCGCTTTATGATTTATCAATTCCGCGTCACACTACCCGGCATCAAGGGTTTCTACAGAATCTACAAGGTTAATTCTGCCAACACATTTTACAGCTTCCACAAGCAGTTGCAGGCCGACCTCGAGTTCCCCGCCGACCAGCCTATCCTCTTCAAGGCCATGTCCGGCGAAGAAGTCCTCGCCCGCTACGCCCTGGTCAATCTTGGCTTCGGCATAGTCGACGAAGTCGCCGTGGAGAAGGCCGTCAAGGCTGGAGCCGACCATTTCGAGTATTTCTACGACACCAAAGCCAAGAAAAAGGTGATCATCACCCTCGAAGGGGAAGAGACAGGCAATGAAGTGACCGTCCCGACGCTCATGAACGACATGAAGGGCCCTCTGCCGGCAGATTTCGAGAACGGCTATGTCGCCTTCGAAGACCTCCCTCAGGAAAAGCGCCGGCTCCCCGGCGAAAAGAGCGCCCTGGAGATGCTTCTCGGCGACGATGATGACGACGACGAGGATCTGGACGACGAGGAAGACGATGATGACGAGGATTCCGACGAGGACGATGAAGAGGAAGAAATATATGACGAACAGGAAGAGGTATAATCAGAAAGTGCTGTCCGCAGACCTGCGCTTCGCGCATCCCTCCCGGTGCGCTTCGCGCTGAGGGGCCCCTCCCGCTATCGACCGCGGGTGGTCAGGGTCTGCGGACAGCACCTTCTGATTATACCTTTTTACAAGACTTTTAGCAATAACCAATATGCGTAAACTAATAATCACAGTTGCAGCGGCGATGCTGTCAGTTTTTGGCCTTTCGGCACAGAATTTCGTACACTACCACCATTTCGACGGCGAGAATGCCACTGTGCCGCAGGGCACCAAGGGGCGAGTTGTCTTTATGGGCGATTCGATTACCGAAGGATGGGGTACTAAAGGCACTCCCGGATTTTTCGACAACGACAAGATGGTCGAGCGCGGCATCAGCGGCGAAGTGACAGCCCAGATGGTTCTCCGCTTCAGGCGTGATGTCATCGACCTTGGAGCAAGGACGGTCGTGATCCTTTGCGGCTGCAACGACATAGCCCTCAACCAGGGCGAATACAACGAAGATTACACTTTTGGCAACATAGTCACGATGGTCGAGCTTGCCAAGGCCCACAAGATCCGTCCCATAGTGTGCTCGGTTCTTCCCGCAGCCAAGTTCCCCTGGAGGCCTGAGGTCACCGACGCTCCCGCCAAGGTCGAGTCGCTCAACGCCCGCCTTCGCGCCTACTGCGCGAAGAACCGCGTCAAGTATGTCGACTACTTCCCCGCCATGGTCGCCGAAGACGGTGTCTCACTCAACCCCGCCTATTCCAACGACGGCATCCACCCCATTCTCCCCGGCTACGAGGTGATGGAGCAGATTATTCTTAAGGCACTGTAACCGACACCCCCTGCGGCCTTTCCGCCTTTCCGACTTTGGTGGCTCTGCGGTCTACGTCCCAGTTTCATGGACGTAGACCGCAAAAACGCCCTGAAATGCAATCTACGTCCCTATTTTTGGGACGTAGACCGCACCGCACATGCGCTGGCAATTATTTCCGGGCCGGAGCGCACCTTATTTCGGTCAGTCCGACAGACTGGCCCGGGTAACCGTCAGAACTTGTAGACAAATCCGACGGACAGGCCGTTTCCTACGGTGATAATATCGTCAGCGTCGACTCCTGCAGCGAACGAGAAGTCGCCGTCGAGCCACATCACCGATGCGCCCAAGATATTAATGGACGTTCTCAGTAGGAAATGCCTGCTTAGGTCATATGTGAGCACCGGCGTAAAATATGCACCGAAACCCCCTTCGCTACCATCCTGCTTAGGCACCAGGTTCAGACCAGCTTCTGCCCATAAGGAAAGCCCGGCTACAGAGAGCACTGAATATGACGCATAGGGGGATATAGTAAAAAGATTGACATTAGATGTCTCATTGTGGACAGTAGGGGTATCTACGACTGTCTTGGATTTCCCATAAGAAAGCCTTGCGCCGAAAGCCCAGTCGCTGTTAAGAATATATCCCACCTCCGGACGAAAATTAAATGCCTTTGCATTTGTTCCGCTACTTGGTCTGTCAGAGTACGAACCGCTGACGGAGCCTCCGACATAGACTTGAGCAGATGCAACTGAAGGCACCATAATCATTGCAAATGCAAGAATAACCTTTAAGGATGTTTTCATGATCAATATAATTAAAAGTTAAACGAAAGCCCTACTCCGCTGTTTGTTGCTCCCAGCGAAAAGGTCGGATTGTAACTTGCCGAACGGCTTCCAACGCGATTCCGGGTATAGTCGTCCAACATCGAATCAAGCTTTCTGTCAGCTTTTTTCAGAACCGGAATACCGATGCTGAGATTGGTGACACCGACGATTCCCAGAATAAAAGGGACAATATAGTCGCCATCATCCCTGACAGCAGCATTTATGGCGGCAAAAGCAAGCACGGATCCGCCGACTCCGGTCAGCCATTTACCGGCTCTATACTGCGAACGCGCTTTACGGTAATCGCTACCGTACACTGAGAATCCTATATAGTCTGTCAATTCGCGCTTCGAAATACGGCCATTAGGGACATCGAAAGTCTCCACCTTCCCGTTTTCGTAAACTATTTTTGTGACGAACTCGAGAGACATCTTGTATTCAGGACCGTCAAGATTGTCGAACGCCTTGTAGTAAAGACTATTGTCACCGATTTCCGTAACTCTAGCCTCAATCGGATTTCCCCAAAGAGAATAAATCTTATCCTGCGCATTTGCGCTCAATGCAGCGCCGAAAAGCAGTATGGCAGCTGCAGCGATAAAACGAATTTTCATATAATACTTTTTAAAACGGATACAAAGATATATGGGGGGGGCAATTTTCAAAATAAATGTGGTCGAAGCCGACATTTCGGGTGTCGAAAGGAAATATTCTTATCTTTGCAGCAAGATTAAAAAGAAATGCCGAAACAGAAAATTCAGACAGGGAGCGACATGCACCTCAGCCACCGGATGATGCTGGCGATAGCCATAGCGTTCAGCTGGGTGCTATGGAGCATCGTGAATTTCGACGTCTTCAGGCAGATAAGCGGCTGGCCGCTGGTGCTCGAAATCCTCAAGGAATTCGGGGAGCAGGTAGTCGAGACGACAGTGCTGCTGGAACTGTCGCTGCTCTACATCCGGATGATAGTCAAGGCATTCTGGAACAAGGCGCACAGCATACGTAACATCCTCCTCCAGGTAATGCTGCTTGCGGTACTCAACGGCATATCCTCTATCCTCGTCGGGGTCATCTACTACCAAATCTATCCGTCCAAGCAATATCTTTTCGCCAAAATCGTATTTACCGACTACCTTGACCTGTCGGTGCTCACCACCGCCTGGCTGGTCATTTTCCTGATGAACCGCTACAAGGAAATCTCCGACGAAGCCGGCAAACACGCCGAGCCCGTTATCACCAGGCTCGCACTTGTGCGCGGCGTGGAGACAATCTTCTGCGACATCTCCGAAATCAGCCACATCGTATATTCCGCCGGCACCTCGAGAGTCTACCTTAGGGACGGACGGTGGGGAGATTCGTATACTTCCCTGCTGAAAGTCTTGGAGACTCTGCCCGAAAAACAGTTCTTCCAGATCAGCCGACAGGCGGTTGTCAATCTCGATATGGTTGCAGGGCTTGCTCCAGGCAATGGCCGTGAGTCGTTCGCACTATTGAAAGAGCCCTACTCCTCCGCCCGCCTCAAAGTCTCTTCCGAGCGCCGCAGGGAACTGTTAAATGCAATCAGCTAAAGCTCAGGGCATTACAAAAAAGATCCGCCCAAAACGGGTAGATCTTTTTTATAATCAGCTGCAACTCAAGGCGTTGCATTTCACGCCCCGGACGGGGGCAGGAAAAACTTCGCGATGCGTGCAGCAGGGAGAAAATTACTCAGCCTTCTTGCCGACCTTCTCGAGGGTGACGTTGAAGATGAGGGTTGCGCCGGGCTCGATGCCGCCCTGAGGGGCGCCATTGTCGCCGTAGCCGAGAGCGGCCGGGACATAGAGCTCGATCTCACCACCTTCGCCGATGAGGGCGAGGCCTTCCTGCCAGCCCTTCACGACACGGTTGAGGGTGAGCCTTGCGGCGTCGCCGTCAGCCTTGGTCTCATCGAATACGGTGCCGTCGAGGAGCTTGCCCTGGTAGCGGACCCATACGGTGTCTGCGCCGGCGGGCTTTACTTCGTTACCCTCGGAGATGATCTTGTACTGAAGTCCTGAAGGAGCAACCTCCACGCCTGCCTTCTTGGCATTGGCGGCGAGGAACTTCTCCTCTTTCTCCTTGTTGGTGTAGAGGGTGAAGTTGCGGCGGTTCTGGAGGAAGTCGTTGAAGAGTTCGTTCATCTTGTTGGGGTCGACACGGAACTGCTCGGTGAAATTCTCATCGCGCTGGTTGCCCTTGGCGTTGATGAAGTCTTCCATACCCTTGCGGATCTGGGCATAGTCGAGGTCGCCGAAGTTATAACCCTTGATGAAGGAACCGAAGTTGATACCTACGAGGTAGCTTACATCCTTTACAGTCTGGCGCGAAGGAACGAAATCCTTGGCGGTCTTCTCCACGGGAGCTGCATCGACATCTCCCTCTTCCGTGGCAGCGGTCTCGGTCTTAGGAGTACATGCCACGGCTGCAAAGCCCATTACGAGGGCCATGAACCATTTGTTGATTTTCATATAACTAATTAATTAACAGTTTATTTCCGTTAGAAAGGCTAAGCCGTCCGTGCCCTCCCGTCGTTTCACGACCCTATTCCGGGCAAAGGGAGCACCCGGGCGGCTTACCCTTTCTTAAACTATAACTCCCATGCGAGAGCCGAAGCGCCGAGGATGGCGGCATCGGATGCGGGCAGCTGGGAGAACAGGAGTTTGACTTTGCCTCTCCACAGAGGAAGTACATGCTCGTTGAGCGAGTCGAGGGTCGGCTGGTAGATGAACTCCTTGGCGCGGGCAAGGCCTCCGAAGAGGACGATGGCCTCAGGCGCGGAGAACTCCACGAAGTCGGCGAGCGATGCTCCGAGGATGCGTCCGGTGTAGTTGAAGATGTCGATTGCGAGCTGATCGCCCTGGGAGGCAGCATCGTAGACGTCTTTCGAGGCGATATTGTCGATGGTGCGCAGGACACTGGGCTTGTCGGTGAGCTCGAGCCATTCGCGGGCCGTACGGGCCACGCCCATGGCGGAGCAGTAAGCCTCGAGGCAGCCGGACTTGCCGCAGCCGCAGAGGCGTCCGTTGTGACGCACGGCGCAGGTGTGGCCCAGCTCGCCCGCGAAGCCGTCGTGGCCATAGACCACGTTGCCTCCGATGACGATACCGCTGCCTACTCCGGTGCCGAGGGTAATCATGATGAAATCCTTCATACCCTTGGCGGCGCCGTAGGTCATCTCACCGACTGCAGCCGCATTGGCGTCGTTGGTAAGCGAAACGGGGAGTCCGCCGAGAGCCTTGGAAAGAAGCTGCTTGAACGGAACAGCACGCTTTGCCGCCCAAACGAGGTTGGGTGCGAAAGCAATCTCGCCGGTGTAGTAGTTGCCATTGGGGGCGCCGACTCCGACTCCGCGAATCTGGCCTTCCTTGCCGGACTTCTTGATGAGGGTCTTGATAGCTTCTGCGAGACCGTTTATATATTCAAGCGGATCCTCACAGTTGTCTGTACGGATGACGTTCTGCTCGAGTACGACGCCGTGAGTGTCGACCACTCCGATCTTGGAGGTCTGGCCGCCTACGTCAACTCCTACTACAAAATTCTTTTCCATACGGCTTAGTCAACCTTGATGTCTTTGTTAACGTTCTTGGAGCCTACGAATGCGTAGAATACGAGGAATGCAAGGCAGAAGATGATGAGCCAGTAGCTCTGCATCGATCCGACCTTGTCTGCAAGGAGGTTCTGGAAGAACGGGATGATACCGCCACCGCAGACCAGTGTCATGAAGATACCGGAAGCGGCTGCTGTGTACTTGCCGAGGCCCTCAACCGAGAGGTTGAAGATAGCGCCCCACATGATGGAGGTGCAGAGGCCGCAGAGTACGAGGAATCCGAGAGAAAGCGGGATGACGTTGGCTCCGACCTTGATCTGAACGGTCTCGGGGAGGAAGATTGCGCAAAGAAGCAGAACGATTGCTACCGAAGACATAACTCCGAGCATGATCTTGCTGCTGACCTTCGAACCTGCGGACGCGCCGATCAGACGGCCGATAAGCATACAGAACCAGTATGCACCCACCATAGTACCGGTAAGAGCGGGTCCTACATCGGGAAGCGAGCTGAAGTAAACATTTGCAGTGTTAGGAATACCAACCTCGATACCGACATAGAAGAAGATTGCGATGGCTCCGAGCACGAAGTGACGGAACGAAAGAGCGCTGTGAGGGTCCTTCGCCTTGCCGCCAGCCAGGCGTGCCGCCCTCTCCTCGGGAGTCTCCATATGAGGCTCGGGGATAACGGTAAGCTTGATGACGATATAAGCGATGGCGAAGATGGCCATTGCGAGGATCATCACGGGTGCGGCCTTGGCCACGGTAGCATTCTCGATGCTGCCACCCACGAGCCAACCTACGAGGATCGGGGCGAGAGTGCCACCGATACTGTTGCAGGAACCACCCCACTGGATCAGCTGATTACCCTTGTTGCCGCCGCCGCCCAGAGTGTTGAGCATAGGGTTGACGACGATGTTGAGCATACACATCGAGAAACCTGCGATGAAAGCGCCGGTTACGTAGATTGCGAAACTCTCCATATAGCCGGAAAGGAACTGGACAGCCACACCGACAAGGCCGACGACGACGGCGGTCAGAGCGGTGAATTTGTAGCCTTTGCGGCGAAGGATAATACCTGCAGGGATACCCATGCAGGCATAAGCGATGAAGTTGGCGAGGGTTCCGAGCTGCGAAAGAGCCTTGGATGCGCCGAACTGGTTGGTGACGACTACGCCCATAGAACCTGCAAGGTTCGTCACGAACGCAATCATAAAGAACAATGCGAACATCACCACGATAGCCGGGGTGTAGTTCTGTTTCTTTGCTGTATTAGCCATAGTGTGTTGTATTTGTTATTTTAAGATTCTTTCGAGTGCAGCGAGGTTCTGCTCGTTGACGATGGGCCTTCCTTCAGGAGTGTAGGCGTACTCCATCTGGGCCGCATAGTGCTCCTCGACCTTGCGGCGGACCATCTTCATGGTGGAGTTGAGCATGCCGTTGGCGATGGTGAAAGCTTCGTCGCAGATCACGACTGCATTGGGCAGCCAGCGGTCAGGGAAGAGGGAGTCGTGGGGACCGCCTGTCTTGTAGGAGTCGATCTCAGCCTGAATCTTGTTTAGCATGGCTGTACGGCCCTCAACAGACTTGGGATCGAGACCCTGAGCCTTGACGAACTCGGCGAGGTTGTCCTTTGAAGGAACGATGAGAGCGATGGTGTAAGGGCTCTGGTTATTGTGGAGAACAGCTGCCTCTACATACTTGGACACCTCGGGGAGGCTGTCTTCGAAGGCCTCGGGAGAGTACTTCTCACCGTCTGCAGAGATAAGGAGGCTCTTGAAGCGGCCGACCACATAGAGGAAGTCGGTGTCGAACGGGCAGATATAGCCCATGTCGCCGGTGTGGAGCCAGCCGTCGATGACGGTCTCGGCAGTAGCCTTAGGGTTCTTCCAGTAGCCTGCCATGACGTTCTCGCCGCGGATGACGATCTCGCCCTTCTGGCCGATGGGCACTTCCTCGCCCTTGTCGTCGCAGATCTTGATGTCCATGGGCTTGACGATACGGCCTGATGAGCCGAAAATGGCGTGGCCGGCGGAGTTGGCGCAGATGATAGGGGTAGCCTCGGTAAGGCCATAGCCCTGGAACATAGGCATGCCGACTGCGCAGAAGAAGCGCTGGAGCTCGATGTCGAGCAGGGCGCCGCCTCCTACGAAGAACTTCATGCGGCCGCCGAAACTCTCGCGGACCTTCTTGAAGAGGATCTTGTCGAAGAGCCAGACGAGGGGCTTACGCCAGAAGGTGCCGCCTGTACCACGGTTGTAGTACTCCTTGTTGTATTTGATGGCGTTCTTTACTGCAAAATTGAAGAGTTTGACTGTAGTGGGGCCTTTGGCCTTGATGCCTGTCTCGATGTTCTTTTTGAAGTTACGAGCAAGGGCGGGAACCGACAGCATTACATGCGGGCGGGTCTCCTTGATAGCCTGAGGGACGTTCTTGAGGGTAGCGAGGGCGTTCTTGCCGATCGGGACGAATGCGATGCTTCCGCCGTAGGACATCATCGTGTACATACCCGCTACGTGGGCGAAGCAGTGGTCGAGCGGAAGGATGATGAGCATTACGTTGTTCTCATCGATGTTGATGACGCTCGCGCCCTGGGCGACGTTGGCCGTGTAGTTGCGGTGGGTAAGGATGATACCCTTAGGATCGGCGGTAGTTCCGGACGTGTAGCTGATGTTGGCATAGTCGTCGGGGCCGATTGAAGAGTAGCGGTTGACGAAAGCCTGACGGTCTTTGGCAAGGAACTCTTCTCCAAGCTTGATGACTTCCGACATGCGGATTTCAGGCTCATTGAGGCCGTCTACGAAGAAAGCTGTGTCGTCGAAGACGATAACTTTCTTGACATCGGGGCACTCGGGGAGTATTGCGCGGATCTTCGGGAGGTGATTGGCCGAGACGAGAATCCATTTGCTGTCGGAATGGTGAATACGGAAGATGAGGTCTGCAGCGGAGCCGAGGTTCACCGAAAGGGGAACGTCGGTGGCTCCTGCATACATTGCACCGAGCTCTGCGAGAATCCACATTGAGCGGCTTTCAGAAAGAAGTGCGATCCTGTCGCCTTTCTCGAGTCCGAGGGACATGAGTCCCGCACCGATCTTGTAAGCCATTTCACGGGTCTGGGCCTGAGTCATTTCAGTCCATACGCCGTCGACCTTCTCACGAAGATAGACGTTGTCCGCAAATTGATGGGAATACTTCTCGACGAAGTCGATGATTGTAATTCTTTTTTCTGTCATAATTTTCTATAGGTTGTTATTAACCGGCTTTGAAAACAGTCCGAACATCTGGGCGTCGATCATATCTGTGACCTTGGCGAAGTCTTCGGGATTGTTGCCGAACTTGATATTGTCTGCATCGATAATGAGGAGGTTGCCGTCGTAGTCCTTGATCCAGTTCTCATAGCGTTCGTTGAGACCTGTAAGGTAGTCGATACGGATGCCTTTCTCGTACTCCCTGCCGCGTTTCTGGATCTGCGCTACGATATTGGGGATCGAAGAGCGAAGATAGATCAGAAGGTCGGGGTTGCCTACCAGCGACATCATAAGGTTGAAGAGGTCGGAGTAGTTGTCGAAGTCGCGCGAACTCATCAGCCCCATGTCGTGGAGGTTGGGAGCGAAAATGCGGGCATCTTCGTAGATTGTGCGGTCCTGGATGATGACATCGTCTGTACGCGAAATCTCCACTACATCCTTGAACCGTTTGTTGAGAAAATAGATCTGGAGATTGAACGACCAGCGCTCCATATCTTCGTAGAAGTCGGAAAGATAGGGGTTGAAGTCTACGGACTCGAATTTTGGAGTCCATCCATAGTGTGCCGCAAGCATCTTGGTAAGAGTTGTCTTACCGCTTCCGATGTTTCCCGCAATAGCTATATGCATAGTATTTTATTTTAAAAGCCTACAAATTTAGTCAATTATTTGAACAAACCATAAAGTTCGGCGTCGACCTTGTCGGTGATGGACGCGAAGTCCTCCGGGTTGCCTGCAAAGTCGAGGCCGTCGCCGTCGATAATCAGAAGACGGCCCTTGTAGTCGCCTATCCACTTTTCGTAGAGTTCGTTGAGTCCTGCGAGATAGTCAAGACTCATGGTCTGCTCGTAGTCGCGGCCACGTTTGCGGATCTGGGAGACGAGGTGAGGCACGCTCGAGCGGATATAGATCAGCAGGTCGGGGAGTTTGACCAGCGACATCATGAGGTCGAAAAGATCCATGTAGGTGTTGAAGTCGCGCTCCGACAGGTTGCCCATACGGTAGTTGTTCTGCACGAAAATCTGCACGCCTTCGAGTATCGTCCTGTCCTGCACTATGACGCCATTGTTCTTCGCAATCTCGAGAGTGTCCTTGAAGCGCTGGGCGAGAAAGTAAACCTCGAGATTGAAGGACCAGCGGGGAATGTCGGAGTAATAGTCCTCCAGATAGGGGTTGTAGGTGACGGACTCGAAGCGCGGAGTCCAGCCGTAGTACTCGGCGAGCATGCGGGTGAGGGTTGTCTTGCCGCAGCCTATGTTGCCTGCTATTCCGATGTGCATGTCTGACGGATTTGTATTCTTACAAATTTACGATAAGTTTTCGTATTTTTGCCCTGCACACTCCAGAGTTATCCACAAATGCTGAACATCAGAGCTTTCGTCTTCGGACGCCTTCGCGAAAACACCTACGTACTGAGCAGCTTGCCCGGGCGGGGCGTCGTGATCGACCCTGGCTGCGAGACCTCCGAAGAGCTCGACTTCCTCCTCAAGTGGCTCGAAGAGCATGAACTCAAGCCGGAAGCCGTCGTGCTCACGCATGCCCACCACGACCACCGCGCAGGGGCGGGAGCGCTGCAGCGCATGTTCGGCATTCCGGTCTACATGGGCGAAGCGGAAAAGCAGGTCTTCGACGACCTCGATTTCGAGACCTCACCGCTCGAGGACGGACAGAGCCTGACCCTTGCCGGCATCACCTTCGAGGTGATCGCCACCCCCGGACATACCCCTGGCGGCGTGTGCCTGTACGACCGCGCCGACGGTGCGCTCCTTTCGGGGGACACTCTCTTTCGGGGCACCATCGGCCGCACGGACCTGCCCGGCGGCGACTATGACAAGCTGATTGTCTCGGTTATGGACAAGATAATGGGGCTCGACGGCGATGTGGAGATCTTCCCCGGCCACGGCCCTGCATCGAGCATCGCCGAAGAGCGTACGGAGAATCCGTTCCTGCAGCCCTTCAACGAGCCTTGGGAAAACGAATCATAGCACTTCCTTGAGATACTTTCCGGTAACGGACTCCGGGTCCAGAGCTACCTGCTCGGGGGTCCCCTGGGAGACTATAAGTCCGCCCCTCCGGCCGCCTTCGGGGCCCATGTCGATGAGCCAGTCCACGCTTCGCAGCACATCGAGATTGTGCTCTATGATAATAACCGTATTTCCCTGATCTACCAGCTTGTGGAGCACTCCCATCAGAGTCTGTATATCTTTGGAGTGCAGGCCGGTGGTGGGTTCGTCGAGCATATAGAGGGTATTGCCGGAAGCCTTTCGCGAGAGCTCCGCGGCAAGTTTCATTCGCTGGCTCTCGCCTCCGGAAAGAGTCACGCTGGACTGGCCCAGACGCACATATCCGAGTCCCACATCGAGCAGGGCTTTGAGTTTGGGCGCAATCTTGGGATTGGACTTGAAGAATTCGTAGGCCTCGCTGATCGGCATCTCCAGAACGTCGTTGATATTCTTCCCCTTGTAGCGCACAGCGAGGGTGTCTTCCTTGTAGCGTTTGCCCGCGCACTCGTCGCAAACCACGCTCACCGGTGGGAGGAAGTTCATCTCTATCACCTTGATACCCGCGCCCTTGCATGCTTCGCAGCGTCCGCCTTCTACGTTGAAGGAGAAGCGGCCCGCCTTGAACCCGCGAACCTTGGCGTCGGGAGTCTGCTCGAACAGAGCACGGATGTCGCTCAGCACGCCCGTGAAGGTCGCTGGGTTCGACCGCGGGCTGCGCCCGATAGGGCTCTGGTCTATCTCGATGACTTTGTCGATATTCTCGAGGCCTGCTATCCGCCTGTAGGGCAGAGGCTTCTCGGTAGAGCGATAGAACTGCGCCTTGAGGATAGGCATGAGAGTTTCGCTTATCAGCGACGATTTGCCGGAGCCGGACACTCCCGCTACGCCTATCATAGTCCCGAGAGGGAACTTGACGTCGACACTCTTGAGGTTATTTCCGCTGGCGCCGAACAGTTCAAGCGTCTTGCCGGAGCCCCGGCGCCTCGAGGGGGGCGTGGGGACTGCCGAAGCGACCTCCCTCGGAGGTCCGCTGTAGCAGACCCTGCCGCCCTCCTCCCCCGCGCCGGGCCCCACGTCGACTATCCAGTCGGCAGACTTCATGGTCTCTTCGTCGTGCTCGACCACTATCACGGTGTTGCCTTCGTCGCGAAGGGTTTTGAGCGAGCCTATCAGCTTGCGGTTATCCCTCTGATGAAGCCCGATCGAAGGCTCGTCGAGGATATATATCACATTGACAAGGCGCGAGCCTATCTGGGTCGCGAGCCTGATACGCTGGCTCTCTCCGCCTGAAAGCGATGCGCTCGGACGGTCGAGCGTGAGGTACTCAAGCCCCACGTCCACAAGGAATCCCACCCTGTCGGAGAGTTCGCGTAGAATGTCGCGTGCCACAGCCGCCGATTTACCAGTGAGCTTACCGGGAAGGGTGGCGATCCATTTCTGAAGATCAGAAATCTCCATCGCGCTCACTTCAGAGATAGTCTTGCCGTCGATCTTGAAACAATTTGTTTCCTGCCTCAGGCGCGTGCCGTGGCATACGGGGCACTCCACCTTCTCATCAATATCATCCAGAACTCCGGGCCATGTGACGAGTTCGCTCATCGAGCCTTCTCCAACTCTGAAATACTCCTCCGAGCCATATACCAGCAGCGACACAGCCTCGTCCGGGATAGCCCCGACGGGGTCGAAGAGCGAAAAGTCGAGCTTGCGGGCAATAGCGCGCACCACATCGAACTTGCGGTTTTCGCGGACACGCCCCAGCGGCACGATCGCGCCCTCGGCCACACTCTTTGTCCGGTCGGGGATGATGGTGTCCATATCGACCTTCACTATCATCCCGAGACCCTTGCAGTGGGGGCAGTAGCCCTCGGGAGAGTTGAACGAGAAAGTGTGCGGAGCCGGCTCCTGGAGCGATATTCCGCTCTTCGGATCGACCAGATGCCTCGAGAAATGCCTCAGTTCGCCGGTCGCGTAATCGAGCACGGCGATCGAACCCTTACCCATGCTGAGCGCGGTCTGGACGGAAGCGCGGATGCGCTGAAGGTCGCCCTCGCCGGGCTTGAGCTTGTCTACCACAAGCTCGATGAAGTGGTTCTTGTAACGGTCGAGCTCCTCCACGTCGTTCAGTTCGAGGATCTCGCCGTCGATACGCACCTGCTGGTAGCCCTTGCGGCGCAGGCTGTCGAACAGTTCGCGGTAGTGGCCCTTTCGGCCGCGGACGAGCGGCGCGAGCAGGATGCACTTGACGCCGTCGTACTCCTTCAGGATAAGGTCGACGATCTGCGAGTCCGTGTAGCGTACCATCTCTTCGCCCGTCTCGGGTGAATACGCGGTCGACGCCCGGGCATAGAGCAGCCTGAGGAAATCGTAGATCTCGGTGATTGTGCCCACGGTCGAGCGTGGATTGGAGCCGGTAGTCTTCTGCCCTATCGCGATGATCGGGCTGAGGCCTTCGATGCTCTCCACCGCCGGCTTTTCGAGCACGCCTATGAAGTGCTTGGCGTAAGGCGAGAGGGTATTGAGATAACGGCGCTGCCCCTCGGCATAGATGGTGTCAAAGGCAAGCGAAGACTTCCCCGAGCCGCTCAGCCCGGTAATTACCGTAAACTTGCGGCGAGGGATATCCACGTCGACATTCTTAAGGTTGTGGGCCTTCGCCCCTTTGATTTTTATGTAGTCAGGCTGACCTTCGTTCATTGGAGATTGCGTTGTCCGCTCTTAATCGGGCAGAGTGTTGCAAGATAGTGATTTTTTGGCTTACTTTGAAGCAAATTTCGTCGATATGTGGCTTTGGCTTGCACTTCTGTCCGCCATCCTTCTGGGCTTCTACGACATAGCCAAGAAGAAGGCTCTCTCCAAGAACGGACCCCTCGAGGTCCTGCTCGCGGCCACAGCCATCTCCACCCTGCTCCTTTCTCCCTGTTTCTTCATCTATAGCGGCCCTTGGGAGCACCATCTGATGCTCATCGGCAAGGCCGTGCTGGTGAGCGCTTCGTGGGTGAGCGGAATGATTGCGCTCAAACTCCTGCCAATCACGACGGTCTCCACCCTCAAAGCATCGCGCCCCTTCATCGTCCTGCTGCTGTCTATTCTCATCTACGGCGAAAGGCTCAGCGCTCTCCAGTATCTCGGGGTCGCGCTTGCACTGGTTGCAGTGGTCCTTATCACCCGCACCGGCAAGTCGGGCGACCGCGCCGCCGACCGCAGGGGCTACATCGCAATCGCAATCTCGATACTCACCGGCGTCGCCAGCGCCCTTTACGACAAACACATAATGGCTTCGATGGAGCCGCTCTTCGTGCAGAGCCGCACCAATCTCTACATCACGGCGATTCTTGCTGTATGGGTCGCTGCAAGATGGCTCAGGTCCCGGCAGCCCCGCACTGCGGTGTGCGATTCGGGCGATTCTACACACCGGAGTGCGCCCGGGCTTTTGTTCCGCCCGGACTGGTGGCTTCCCGTCACGGCGCTTCTGATTACCGGCGCCGACATGGCCTACTTCTTCGCCCTCGGGCAGGAAGGCTCGCTTCTTTCAGTCATCTCCATCATGAGAAGGGCATCCGTTATCGTCACCTTCGTGTTCGGAGTAATCATCTTCAAGGAGAAAAAGCTCGGAGGGAAGTTCGCGGCGCTGGGCTTCCTGGTCGCTGCTCTTGTCTGCCTGATGCTCGGATAGTCCAATGAAACAGGCTCTTGAGTTCATAGTGCTAGCTACGACCAAAGTCGGCGAAAAGTCTCTTGTCGTACACACCCTAAGCGCAGAGTTCGGGCGGCGAAGTTTCATCGTAAGCGTGTCGAAGTCTGCCCCTATGGCTCTATTTCTGCCGCTGTCCATCCTGAGCGGCGAAGTAAGCGAGAACACCAAGTCTGACCTCTGGCGTATCTCGGGCCTGCGCTCCGAGCATCCACTCGGAGGCATCCGCTCCGACATCCACAAAAACACCATGACGATGTTTCTGAGCGAAGTGCTCTTCAGGGTGCTCCGCGAGGGAGAGTACTCGGATGGCCTTTATGAGTGGTGTCGCTCCCAGGTGCTTATGCTCGATGCCCTGCAGACCGACTACGCCAATTTCCATCTGATGTTTTTGCTCGGGCTCTGCGGCGAACTGGGATTCAGTCCCCGCACCGAAGATCTTATGCCTTTTGCCGGCGAGCGCCTCGAAGACCTCCGTGGCCTTCTCACCCTCCCATACGGAGAGGCGATGTTTCTCCCCCTTTCGGGCCCCCGCCGCAGCGAAATCGCCCAGATATTTCTGGACTACCTTGGCTACCACATCGAATCCCCCCTGTCGATCCGCTCCCTCAGCGTTCTTCGCGAACTCTACTCCTAAGCCAAGCGGCCATAGCGCGGAGTGCCTTGCCTCGGTGGGAGATGGCGTTTTTGGTCTCTTCGCTGACCTCCGCGAGGGTGCGGCCGGGCACAGAAAGCTCCGCGGCGGCTTCGGGAGACAGACCCTGCAGCAGTTCGGGAGTGACGGCCGGAATGAAGACGGGGTCGTAGCCGAAGCCGCCGCAGCCCGCTTTAGCGAGAGCGATGCTTCCTTCAAGAACCCCTTCGAAAAAGTGCATTTCTCCGCCGATCAGCAAGGTCACGACGCTGCGGAAGCGCGCCGTGCGCGGCAGCGAGGGGCGCGCGGCGAGTTCGCGCAGGAGCTTTTCCATGTTGTCGTCGAAGTTGCAGGCGGGGCCGGCGAAGCGGGCGGTGAAGACGCCCGGTGCGCCGTCGAGGGCATCGACCTCGAGGCCGGTGTCGTCTGCGAAGCAGTCGAGACCGGTCAGGCCCCGCAGATGCTGCGCCTTGATGATGCTGTTTTCCTTAAGCGTAGAGCCTGTCTCCTCGACATCATCGGTGACACCTGCCTGGGCAGAACTCAGCAGTTCGAACTCCGGGCCCAGAATCTCCGCTGCTTCGCGGAGCTTGCCTTTGTTGCCTGTCGCAAAAACCAGCTTCATCATATAGTAGGACTGACAAGCGCCTGCTGCAACTGTTTGTCGTAACGGATACGCAACTGAACACCTGCCTCCTGGTAGTAGTAACGCACTATGATTTCCTCCTCGATGAGCGGCCTTATCTGCTCTTCCTTAAGATCGGCCATCTTGGATTTCTCGGCTTCGGGCAATTTCTCCGTCGCATACGAGACGAAGCCTGAATAATCATCAAGTACGAAATCCTGGGCGGAAGCCACGGAAGGATGCTCGCGGACATACTGCAGGGCATACTGTTCCACGATACCGCGCATCACCAGAGAATAGACGATATCATCGTATTTAGGCATATCCAACTCCACATCTGGGGTTATGCCGCCGCCGTCACGTACCGTCCTGCCCTTAAGGGTTTTGAACTCGTGGGTAAGTGAATCGGGGATGTGGCTGACACTGCCGTCGGGATTGCGGTGGCTGTAATCGATAGCCTGGACGCAGCGGCCCGAGGGGGTGTAGTACTTCCCTGTAGTGACCTTGAGCTGACCGCCGTAAGGGAGAGGCTTAAGACTCTGTATCAATCCTTTCCCGAACGTACGCCGACCCATGATGGTAGCGCGGTCGAGGTCCTGGAGAGCGCCGCTGACTATTTCGGACGACGAGGCCGTGCCCGAGTCGACGAGCACTATGAGCGGAAGTTTGGTGTCGACGGGAGCCTCGTAGGTCTTGTAGACCTGCACGTCCTTGGGGTCGCGCCCCCTCGAAGTGACCACGGTCGAGCCGCGGGGGACGAACAGCGCCACGATGCGGATCGCCTCCTGCATCAGGCCGCCGCCGTTGCCGCGAAGGTCGAGGACGAGCCGCTTCATGCCCTTCTTCTTGAGGGCTGTCAGCTGCGTACGGATCTCGTCGGCCACGCCCTCTGTGAAGCCGCTCTGGGCTATGTAGCCGGTGGTGGCATCGAGCATTCCGGCGTATTCAACGTCGGGCAGATGGATCTTTTCGCGCGTCACGACGACTTCAACTGTATCGGCCGTCCAGACCTTTTTCACGAGGAACTTCACTTCGGTCCCGGGAGCGCCGCGCATCTTGTCGGAGCAGGTCTTACTGTCGAGTCCGAGCACGCTCTGGCCGTCGATGGTCAGGATCTCATCGCCTGCGTGCAGGCCGGCCTTGACCGCGGGCGAACCGGCATAGGGCTCGTTGATGACGACGTTGCTCTCCAGGGTGGGCTTGTAGATGATGGCTCCCACTCCGCCGTAGACCTTGCCGATCTGGAGCTGGAAGTCTTCCTGCTCTTCTTCAGGCACATAGACCGTGTATGGATCGAGGTTGGCGAGCATCGCATCGATCGCCGCGCGCTCTATCTTGTCGATCGGCAGGCTGTCCACGTAAGACCTGCCGAGCTCCTTCATGATGGCATTGTGGATCTCCACCCACTTGCCGAGTTTGAAATTCCTGGATTCTGCACCGGCTGTGAGCGTCACCAGCACCGCCGCCGCTATGATTATTATTCTTTTCATACTTCTTCCCATTTGTAGACTTTATCGCCTCTGTGCACTTTGTGGGGCACCGCCACTGAGCAGCGCGAGCCCTTCGGGACCTCCGCTACCGGCTCGAATTCGAGACGGATATCCTCGGGCGTGAATTCTTCCACTCCGGTAGTGCGCCCGATAATCATCAGGGTCTCGCCGCTACGGAGGTTGGTGGTCTCGACGGTGATCTCAGCCACGCCGATACGGTCGAACCAGTTGGTGACCTTGCCCAGATAGACCTTGCGGCGCGTAGCCTGGCTGCCGTAGACATTGCTCCATTCGCCGAGGAACGCCCCTTGGTAGTAGCCGTCCCAAAAGCCGCGGTTGAACACCTCGGAGAGGCGGGCTTTGAGCGCGGAGGCGAGCTCGGGCGTGAACTCCCCGTCGCAGACGGCATCCGCCGCCCGGCGGTAGCACTCCGCACAGCGGCGCACGTACTCCGCGCTACGCGCCCGCCCCTCTATCTTGAAGACCTTCACTCCGGCCTCCACCATCTTGTCCATAAACTCGATGGTACAGAGGTCTTTGGGGGACATTATGTATTTGTTGTCGATATTGAGTTCGTTTCCCGTCTCCAGGTCAGTCACTCCGTAGCCGCGCCTGCATATCTGCATGCACGCCCCGCGGTTGGCAGAAGCCCCATAGGTATGGAGGCTCAGGTAACACTTGCCGCTGATCGCCATGCAGAGCGCCCCGTGGGCAAACATCTCCACGCGCACCGACTCGCCGGACGGTCCTTTGATTTGTTCACGCTCGATCGCGTCCGTTATCTCTTTGACTTGATTCAGATTGAGCTCTCTCGCCAGCACAACCACATCGGCGAACTGCGCATAGAACTTCACGGACTCGACATTGGAAATCGACAGCTGAGTCGAAATATGCACCTCTATCCCCCGCTCCCTGCATGCCTGAATCGCTGCGATGTCCGAGGCTATCACCGCCGTAACCCCAGCCTGCTTGGCGAGGTCCAGCGTGCGCTTCATCTCATCAATGTCTTCCGGATACAGGCAAATATTCAGCGTCAGATATGTCTTGACGCCTGCCTGCCGGCACAGTCGCACTACCTCGGCGAGGTCTTCCGCCGCGAAATTATTTGCCGAGCGGCTGCGCATATTGAGGTTGCCAACCCCGAAATAAACCGAATTAGCTCCCCCCTGGATTGCCGCCTGCAAGCACTCGAAGTTGCCCGCGGGGCACATTATTTCAAGATCGTGTCTGTCCATTTACTTTGCCCTTCCTACCAGCTTTTCCGCGAAATCCCGCAGGGCTTCGATTCCCTCTTCGGTGAGCCGGAGTCCGCGGACTGCATCCATCGCGCGCTCGCTGTAGCGCACAATCTCCGCCTTCGCATCTTTGTCGACACCGCACGCCTCGTAGATTGCCTTGACAGCCGCGATCTTCGCCTCACGCTGCTCAGAGGTGCGCGAAGGCAGCCTCATCGCCGCCTGGAAAGCCGCACGGTCGTCCGTCTTCTCGAGCGTACGCACGGTCAGCCAGCTCTTCTTTCCGTTGATGATATCGCCTCCTATCGGCTTGCCGAACACCTTCTGGTCGCCGAACGCATCCAGCCAATCGTCGGCCACCTGGAACGCCATGCCCAGCTCGTAGCCATAGCGGTAGAGCGCCTCGCAGTCTTCGGCCGGGGCACCGGCGAGCAGCGCCCCCATCTTCGCGGAGCACCCGATCAGCACGGCCGTCTTCAGACCGATCATCCGTGAGTACTCGGCCATCGACACTTCGCTGCGGCTTTCGAATTCCATATCGAACTGCTGTCCCTCGCACACCTCCGCGGCCGTCCGTGAGAACAGATCGAGCGCGCTACCTATGCGGGCCGATGGAGCCTTGGCGATACGCCTATATGCATCTATCTGCATTACATCACCACTCAGTATGGCAGTGTCTTCGTTCCACTTCTTCCAGACGGTATCCTGCCCGCGCCTCAGCGGCGAACGGTCCATAATATCGTCGTGGATGAGCGTAAAGGTGTGGAACACCTCCAGCGCCGCTGCCGGCTCGAGTATCTCTTCAGGGAAATCATCACGGTAGAGTGCCCACGTCAGGAGGCAGAGAGTCGGCCTGATCCTCTTCCCTCCGATGGAAATCATATAGCGCAGCGGATCATAGAGCCCGCGCGGTTCTTCAGTAAATTCGATGTTCGCGAACAGGTCGCGAATAGCGTTGTCGATTGTTTGTCTGTCGGTCATTCCTCAAAGATAACGTTTTTTCGCCACTGCACAAAGTACGTGCCCGATATACCATGACAGGATTGCCGCGAAAAGAGTATATTTGTGAGAGTATGCAGACAATCAGCGCCATCCCCTCCGATCTTACCGGATTCGTCGAATCCGAGATCATCCCCCGCTATGCGGCTTTCGACAAGGCCCATCAGCAGGACCATGCCCTCAGCGTCATTGAGCGTGCTCTCGATCTGGCCGGGCACTACGATGTCTCGCCGGCCATGGTCTATGTCGCCGCGGCATGTCACGACCTCGGTCTGGAGGTAGATCGCAAGACCCACCACCTCGAAAGCGGGCGTATCATACGCGCGATGGAGGAGCTCCGCCGCTGGTTCAGCCCCGACGAGATCGAGACCATCGCCCAGGCGGCGGAAGACCATCGCGCATCTTCCGACCATGAGCCTCGCAGCATCTACGGCCGTATCATCGCCGAAGCCGACAGGCTCATCATCCCCGAACAGATTATCAGACGTACGGTTCAGTATGGGCTCGACCACTACCCCGAACTCTCCCGACCGGGACACTGGCAGCGCACCCTTGACCATCTCCACGAAAAATACGACTACGGCGGATACCTCAAACTCTGGATACCCGAATCCCCCAACGCAGCCCAGCTCGAAGCCCTGCGCCAAATTATCCACGACGAGCCTGAGCTTCACCGGATCTTCGGACGCATCTGGCGCGAAGAGGTCTACGGTCCGCTTGTCTGCGAGCGTTTCCGCACCGAGGAGCATTACCGCAACGGCCATATTCATATCATCGCTCCCGCCCCAGGAACCGAGATCATCGGACTGCACACCCACGAGATGAAGGCTGCTGCAAAGGCTCTAGCCTACCGCAACGACCTGCCTGACATTCTCGACGACTGGCAGGCCGACGGAGCACTTTCTCACGACGAGCGCATCATCTGGGGTCTGACTCTTAACTATATGAAATGCCCGGTAGGCGAGCGCGTGACACGCATTCGGGCTTTCCTTCCCGTCATCGACAACTGGGCTATCTGCGACACCTTCTGCTGCAACGCCAAATGGATCCACGGCGACGACATCCGTCCGTTCATACTCGAATGTATCCGCCCGGGCCAGCCCGAATTCACCCGTCGTGTGGGATTGATCCTTACGATGTGCCACTTCCTCGACGCAAAGCACATGGAGCGCTCTTTCCGCGATATTGAATCGATGAATTTACACTCCGGCGAGCCCTACTATGTCAGAATGGGCGTCGCCTGGCTGCTCGCAACAGCTCTCGCAAAGCACCCAGACGAGACCCGCCGCTTTGTAAACGGTTCATCCCTCCCCGACGACATCATCCGCCTCTACGTCCGCAAGGCCCGCGAATCCCGCATCACCCGCTACCTCCCCGCCTTCTAATCCCCCTCGCCCTATCATCCCCGGCTTACCCTGACATCCCCGCTCCATCGCCGGCCACGACCGGCGATCTTCTTATAAATATATGTACTACTCTGCCCCCGACCCAGCTTCGCCCCTGCGAAGCCCTCGCGTGTGGCATGCCCTACGCACTGCACTCCCGGTTCCGCGCGAGTGGCGCGTGTGCCTCGTGCCCGGGCCAAGAAGTCCGGTCGGCGGGAGCGGAGGTTTTCGGCAGTTACCTTGGTATGCCGATCACTAAAGTCAGGCCGCTCGCACTCAGAGAACCTGCTAATCTCGCCGAACCGCCCCGGTAACTGCCGAAAACCGACGAAACCACCGAGCCCCCTTCGCGGACACTCCCGCCCGCGACTTGCTAATCGCGTAGGAGTGATGGTAGCCCCTTCGAACGCCAGATATTGTCGCGCTGGAG
>OCTW013416423.1_pt1 | contig 23620 bp, 18 predicted proteins | sample 1539671 | NCBI WGS metagenome assembly OCTW01 (sample SAMN02144230, study PRJEB22623) | gut metagenome | biome: sheep rumen | host: Ovis aries | place: New Zealand | reverse complement strand
CGGCTCTGGGTACTAAGGCTTTGGGTTAGTGGGGAATCGCATGATTCCCCACTTTTTTTCAAGCATTTGCAACAATAGAGAAGATGACAATTGCGTTGGGCGTGTCGATGAAGAGCCTATCCGAGCAGCTGGATAATGTCGAGGTTGCATGAATCTCAGCGAGATTGCAGACAATATCTCTGACTTGAAGCAGCAGATTGATTTTCTGGTGGGGCATAGGCATCTTTGAAGTGGCCGTGTGTCTTGCCATCTACTTTGGGGGCAACGCTCTGCTCTACGCCATTCGATAACACATTAACAAAGAAAAGCCCAGCTGACCAAGAGAATCAGTTGGGCTTTCTACTATATTGTTTGAGCACGAGGGCTTAAACTATTATTTCCCAGAAACCGCCTTTATCGGGACCTACACGACGGAGAAACTTACCACGCATGGCTTCAATATTGCGGTAAATCGAAGTTTCACTAATTCCGACATTATTGGCCAAGTCAGCTCTCGATATGTATGGATCTTCAATCATCAGTTCAAGTATCTTGATTTTATTAGCTGTTAATGTATCTCCTAATGCCGCAGCCTTTTCTTTCAACTTTTCTGTGACCTTGCCATGATTTTCTGCTACCTTTTCTGCTACCTTTTCTGCTACCTTATTATGGTTTTCTGCTATCTTTCCACCGTTTTCTGTTACGTTTCCAGTTTGCTTCTGTACGTTTTCTGCTACCTTTGGCACCGTAATCTTCAGGATGAACTCGTCAGTCCTAAAGGATGGGACTCTTGGCTGAAGCCACTGTCTCATGCCATGCCGTTACCAAACGATTTCTCAGAGTGTCAATCATTGGTTTTTCCCATTCCACATGAGCTAGTGCGCTAAATCGCCTAGTCTTCAGGAATCCCTCGGAAAGGCCACCACAGCCAGCAAACAAATCAATGAATGTGTATTTCTTTTTTGGCATAATCATTTCCCCTCCATTAAAATACAGACAATCCTTTTCCACTCCTCACCTGACAATTTGGAGTTGGTTGGGGACAACGCGTCCCAATCACGTAAGGGTAAATCGTTGATGGTCTTACGTAGCTTAACAAAAGAATAGTTGGATAAATCATCTGTGATGGCCTGCGATAAACTTGATGACAAACTGCGAGGAATACCTATCATGCGGAGGGCCAAAGCCTTTTTATCGTCAACGCCGTAGTATACAAACGATGGCACATAACTGTCTTTCACTTCAGCATTAACGCCTTTGACAATACCTTCCAAAGCGCTTAATCCCCACGATGCCTTAAATCGTGCACTATTCATATAATTCACAAATCCTGTTATTTGATTAGTGATATCATCATTTTTAAAATTAGGATGTATGGATGAGATCCGATCCAACTTATCCCCATGTACCCAAGAAATTAATACTTTTGCAACTACTTCAGGGTTAAATGGAGCTTTACGCGAATCTGTACCTAATCCCGTTTCGGGAAGTGTTGCTATAACATCTATTTTCTCAGCCAAATTTGACGAATCATTTCGACTGAAAAGAATGTCAGGATTCCAACTGTCTATGTTTGCGATATTTCTCCTTTTAGACTGTTCTGTCATAATCTTTAATACGGATGGAACCGAGAATCCGGTTTTGTCAGCAAAACTCAATAGACCCGTTTGTGAAGAATACTTTGCTTCAATGGTTTGATAAATCTTCTTGCACAAGTCTATGAAATCAGCTTGTTCCGTGAGGCTTAGTTTACTATATATGAATGTGTCTTTGAACAGATCCTCAACATCCTGAACATATTCATTCTTCGACACATGCAACAGATGGATGAAATATTGGAACAGCGGAGCAAAAGAATCAGCATATTCGTAAGACAATTGACTTAAAGAATAATCATTGGTTTCCAAGGTGGCAATAATCCTCTGTCTGTCATCAAACAACCGAGCCAAAACACTTGCCATCTCCTCCGTGCTTTTGTTGACAATACTTAATCCCAACTCCTTATTCTGTTTAGAATTGAACGGCAAGATAATCCTTCCGAAATCATCTACCATAGTTCTTCCTGCCCGACCGGCAATGTTCCAGAAGTCGTTTGAAGACAAGACATTTTCCTTTTTGGCTTGTCCGCGATAATAGGAGTCGAAATAGACAGAAGAAACAGGAAAATTCACACCTTCGGCAACGGTGGTGGTTGCACAAACATACTGAATTTGTTTCTCGCGGATAAGATGCTCTATCAGCAGCTTAGTTTCATCGGAAAGGCCGGCATGATGGATGGCAATCCTCTTCGAGAGCAATTGGGAGAAAAGGGTTGCACAGCCCATCTCCTCTTCCAAATATTTTTGAACCAACTGAATGTCCGCGTCGGGACTATCGGGGGCGTCAACCCAATCGAAGATTTCTTTTGCCATGTTATTGGCGGATGTTCTACCTTGACAGAGTATCAGTTGTGTTTTATCCCTTTCTGCAAAATGCTTGCAGGTATATTCAAGTATTCTCTCTTTGTCGGCTTTTGTTTGAAGTGGTACATCAATTGGTCTTTCTGAAGTGTATTCTTGTTGATACGATGCGGCGTATGGCGATGGTATCATTTGTGTCTTCACCTTTTTCTCTGTAACCTTTACACCAAACACTACCTTTTCTGAAGGTTTCCAATTGACCTCAATAGTATTTCCTCCACCCAACCATTCCTGAATGGAAGTTTTGTCGCCGGGAAGGAAAGGGGAAAGGAGCATGTATTTTGCGTTAGGATGTTCTCTCCTCAAAATGGCAATCAACAATTCCAATCGTGCTCCTCTAGCGCCATTGCGGATGGTGTGAGCCTCATCTACAATGAACATGGAAACATCTTGTACTGAAGGATGATTCCTTCGAATCAAAAGATCCAACTTTTCTGGAGTTGAAATCAAAACATCTATTTCATCAGCTTGGAGGAAAGCATCTTCAGAGGGGTCCACTTCATTAACTGAGGATGTTTTTTCAACAGAAAAGCCCAACGATGACAAATCCGCTCTCAAATCATGATATACCTGATTGACCAAAGCCCTCGACGGTACAATATAAACCACCTTTGACTGTGGCAATAGAGATTTGGTGACAACAATATTGAATTCAGCCAATAGGGTTTTTCCGGCACTCGTGGGCATCTGAAGAACAATGGCATTGGCTGCAACGTCGAAAAGATTCTTACTCATGGCATCACGTTGCGATGGAAGCAGTTCCAACATTCCCAACTCACCTTTTTTCTTGCATAACAATTTTACTTTCTCTTGGAATGCGGTTCCAGTCCAAATGGAATTTGCTATCAATCGATACAAATCTGTCTCGATGATATTTAGGATGCTTTTGAACCGCTCGGTTTGAGTGAGTTTACGTGCAATATCGATGTGCTGTCTGACAATGGTATCGATTTTACGACCAGGATAACTGTAACCTTGCAAAATATACTGTGCCGTCTCCACAACCGCCTTGGAAGTGTGATATAGGGCTACAAGTTGTAAGGCCTCCTCAGTTTGTCGGATTGCATTGAAGGCATTCAAATGGTGGTATTCAAACGAAGCCTGTTCCTGTTGTAGCTTACTGATAGAATCAATTGCCTTTCTGATATCTTTGAAACCATATTGTTTCCGGATTAGATAGAGCAGCGAACGAACAGTTCCTGCAAGTACCCGTTTCCCCCAATCGGATTCCTCGATTGACGACTCCACATAGTTGGACAAGGACAGACGAGCCGATATGGTTTTGTTGGACAACAAAGCAACGCTTGCAAGAAGGAAATGGTATGACAGATACTCATCGTTCACCTGAAGATTTACCAAATCATTCCATTCTGCTCGCAGGGTGTTGTCGTCTATCGGGAATGTTTTCAGTAGCTTATACGCTTTTTCAGAAATATCTTGTTCTTCAAGATTCTCAAAGAAGAGCATGGTGAACAAGAATGTCACTTTTGACAAAGACTCTGAATTGGATTCTTCATCACAACGGGTGATGCCGATGGAAGAATCCCAATAAGACTTTTCTTGCTTATCGAGCAAAACCTTGATTCTGTCGTCAGACAACAGACTTGATATGAGATGGCTGTTCGGATTCATTTTGTAAGCTCTCTAACTTTTTTGTAAAACAAGTCGATTGTACTGTCTATGGTCTCTTCGGTAAATGCCAAGATGGCAAAATGAATATTTCCCGGATCAAATTCATCCGCATGGGATTTCATCTTGCCAAAATCTTTTGTCTCGTCAACACAAGTATAATCTCTAATCAGACCGCAGCCATAGGTGATGTCGTATTTGTTCGTCTTGTTCTCTATATCAACAATCACGCACAAAATAACGACCAAATCTTGAATATTTAAGTTCTTGGAAAACTCAACTAAACGTTGCTTCAAGACATCTGCATTGTCATGGTAATTTTTGTGGGTCTTGTAAATAGAGTCATTTGTCTGGTCGACAACGGAAGGTGGGTTCTGTTTTTGTCCAGAGACCTTTGCTTCGCTAACAAGTAATTCGTACGACCCATCATCTTTGATGCGATAACCGATGGCATCAATGCCTCGCCCCGGCATATCATAGCGTTCCCGGGTACTGATGTTTTTTGCTGGAATAATATAACGATGGCCTTCATCAAGTTTTTCCTCAAAGTAATAGGTCGTTAGCAGTTCGCCCAAATCGCTACGATATATATCATTGAGGGGATTGGGTGTTTCGCCTTTTTCTCTGATGGGATCAATAAAAACAGCATTTCCCCTAAGAATGTTTTTAATTTGAGATAAATCAAATCCTACCCCAAGTCCATCCGACACTTTAAATACTTCGTCAAGAGCGGAAGGTATCAGGGGCAAACGTTGCTCCACATATTTTTGGGCAAATTTGTCTATAAATTTGTCAAAAACCTTAACGTCTATTTTTTCAAAAAAATTCTTCACAATGGTACTTTATAATCTAATTACTTTTCAGAAAATCCCTCAAGATTTTAATACTTAGCCTCTATATTCCAAGGCTAGATGTTCTCTCGGTTGCGATTGGGGTCTATAAATTGTTTCTTCTGACAGCAGAATCCGCCCCATTATCGTTATGGTTTTTAAATCTATTATTATCATAAGTTGTCACTCTAGGTATTGAAATCAACTTCCAGCAGATCTTTAATATCAACCTGAAGCAGGCGGGCGATTTCTACGAATTGTGCCATGGAGGGTTGTATCTTGTTGGTTTTCCAGCGGGAGACGGTCATGTCGGTGACACCCATCTGCTCGGCAAGCCATCGGTTTGTGATTTGCTTGTCAGCCAACACCACTCTGATTTTGTTTTGACAATCTTTCTTCGTCATCTATTTTGATTTTAGCTATTTACATGTGCAAAGATAAACATAATTTGTTAAATCGCCTAACTTGATGTTGAATAATATCTCGTTTTTAGCACTTTTTGTGTTTCTGACTTCTTGTTTTGCATCCGACCCGACAAAAATACACAGTGCCTTCTCGCATTTAGTACGCCCATTTGCTATATATGCGCAATGTGGACTAAACTTATTCTTCTTTCGCAAGAACAATGATGTTTGCTGGCGAAAGGAAATAATATCATACTCTTTTCGCCAGTATGTGAATCTTTGCTATAGGTTGAGTGCTGGCAAGCTGTTGATGGCATCCTCTTTCAACTTGTCAACGGCACGGGTATATTTCTCAGTGTGCTTCAAACCGCTATGGCCGAGAAGGCTAGCAACGGTCTTTATATTAGCTCCGTTGTTGAGGATGTTCACAGCAAAGGAGTGGCGAGCGCAATGCCAACTGATGTGCTTGTCGATGCCGGCACGTTTCACCCACCTCTTAACGGACTTGCAGCAGCTTTCGTATGATGGGAGGTTGAAAACGAGTGATTCGTTTGTCTCTCCTTCTTTTGGCCTGCCGACCAGATGGATGAGTCCATCATTGAGGGAATGGTAACCCAACTACGGTCAGAGTGACCTTTGGTCTTGTCTTGCTCGAAGCGCAGGAGTTTGTTGGCATAGTCAATGTTTGAGTAGCGCAGGTCTTTGACATCGCAGAATCGCATGCCTGTATAGAGGCAGAAGATGAAGGCATTGCGGACGTTCTCTTTCTCGAACTGATAGTGGGTATCCATGAGTTTCTGTATCTCCTCTTGTGAGAGCACATCTTTCTTCAGCACATGGTCGTCAACGACACAGACAACTCCCTTACATGGATCTTTCGCCATGATGCCCTGGTCAACGGCAGAGCGCACCACCTTCTTGAATCGCTGCAAGATGCTTTTTGCCCCTTCGCCCACACTACGAGTCTGAAGGTATTCGGCAAACTTCACCATCATTTCATGGGTAATGTCATCGGGCCGGATGAAGTCTTTCAACAGCGGATGATGATATGCAATTATTTACGTAGTTTTGTTTTGATAAAATACCCCATTATTGCCCTTGTTTTGTTAGAATTAACACATTTTTAACACCCTGGAATAAAATCTTTTTGTATCTTTACAGACGAAAAGAAAACATCAGCATATAACGGAGCTGTGAACTCAGAGCCAAGCATATTAGGGAAATGAATACTAAGGTGAAAGTCTATATCAGTCTTTGGTGGCTTATGCAACTATGTGGGTTAATCCTTGTAACAAGGCATTTAGGCCATCTCCTAGTTGATGTTTTGTTACTTTCATCTATTATAGGTTTTGCGTTTGGTGGTCGTAAGGTTTCTATTGTATCATCGTTTGGCTTGGCATCCTATGCTGCTCTAACCTTTATAGGGGCTGCATTAATCTGTTTCTTAACTTGTTCTTTATCAAATTATAGAGTTTGGCTGTTAGCAATATTTGCTATGGTCATTGCAATATTGAATTTGATAATCTCTTTTATAATAATAAAAAGATTGAATAATAATCTTTAGATTAAAATGATATATTTTTAGTTGCCACATTATTTCAGATATTTCTTTTTTTCTGTCCCCTTTCTGTGACGTACGATAATGGGGTATCACCGTAATTATTTTTGGAAATAGAAAGATATTGAAAACTATTTACATTATTCAGATGGCGTTTGGTGGGCGGCAGGAGATTTCCGCAGGAGATTGCGGGTCAAGCCCGCAATGAGGTGAGCAAGGCCAGGGCCAAAGGTTGAAAAATGCCAGTGCTTGAATGAAAGGGGAGCAGGCTTGCATAGCGGCCCTGTCCCCAACGAAGAGACAGCTCGCAATCAGCTATGGGGATACGAAGGGGCCCTGTCCCCGGGTGAGATATCTTTGGCCCTCGCGAGCCTCTTGTTTCCATGAACCATATAGATCACATGCACCACTCGGGGTTAATATCCAACCATGGGGGCTTGTGCCCCATATATTCTTTCCCTCTATGGGGAAAATCATAACTCTATGCTATATGGGGAATCACTGAATGTGTCATTTCGCCGTGCCGTCAAGCATATTCTTCTGCAGCACCTCCTGGATAAAGATGGCGTCTAAGCTCCAGAGGGCGGCATTGTTAGTGTTGGAGGTGCGGTCGGACAGTTTCCAAAGAGAGTCCCAAACGGCGACGGTGCGCTTGGGGTCACGGTCTCTCCAGGCGGCATAGGCTTCCAATCGGCGGACGGGGAAATGGTTCTTGGCCATCTGCTTGTAACGGCGGGCAAAGTCGAGCCAGCAGGCCTCGAAAGCCTTGTCACCTGTCAGAGGCAATAGTTCGTTCATCACCTCAAAGCCGCCCATGATCGTGAACAGATGATTGGTGGTGCGTACTGAGGGGTCGCCATCGTAGGTGATGCGCCCCGTGGCGGGGTCGTAGCCCTTGGCGAGGTTGCCTGTGAAGACACCGTCGGGCAGTTGTGTGATGGAGCGCATGCCGGTCAGGATCTTATCACGGTATGTCGTGGTGCCAAAACGCTCCCACTCGGTCATCCAGTTGCCGGCATATGCCAGCCAGTCAGGACCGATACGCAGGCGGGCAGGGGCCTTGCAGGGATAGAGACTGCGGGGCTCTGCCAGGCGCATGGGGTCGAGGTGATACAACAGCGTGTCGGCATCCCGCTGCTCACGCATCAGGTCACCGGTGCGCTCGTCGGTGGTGAGGTAGTAGAAGAAGCGGTTGAAGGCTGCCTGACTGATGCGGGCTTCCTTGGCGCCACACCCCCAGTGGGTGACATTATGACGGCTGCCCAGAGGTGCCCAAGGACCGATATGGTAGGTGTCCACCTCACTGCAATGGCGCGTCATGGCCGCTGCCATGCGGAAGATATCACTGCGGCCGGTGCGCAGGAAGTTATACCACAGCCACATGGGGGTGGCAAGCTCGGTATTGTCCCAGGCAAAGCCGCCCACGTCGTAGCGCCAATCCCCACGCTCATCATCATAGGTGTGCATCAGGTCTCCGTAGTTCCAGAAGCCATACCACTTATATCGTTCGATATACTGTTGATAGTCGGAGATCAACAGGGAGAGGCGCTGCTCCACACGGTCGGTGGTGTCGTTGGGTAACGACCAGATGCCGAAGGCGCGCTTCTCGTGAAGATACACTGGGGTGGGCAACAGGTAGGTATCGGAGGAGAGTTGTGCAGCTTGTGTCTTGGTGGGCTCCGGACCGTGGTAGCCATCAGTGGGCAGGAGCACCAGCGTACTGGTGCGGGCGATGCCATAGGGCGTGCTCATGCCCTGCTGAACATCCTCATAACTGGCCAGCAGATCGTGGGCAATAGTGTCGTAGTGACAGAGGTTCATCGCCTCGGCCTCAGGACTCCAGAGCCACATGGTAAGCTCTGCCTCATCGCTGCGGGCCTTGTCGACCTGTATCGTGGAGGGGTACGACTGCCAGAAATCCTTCATGCAGACACTCAGTCCACCGCTGGTGTCGCCCACGAAGACGTAGCCGGGAGCACGGTTGCCGGTGAGTGTGCCGATCCATGGACTCTGCGAGGTGGCTCGCTTGCGGATGCTATACGCATTGTCGGTAAGTTGCGACAGACGGTAGCCATCCCACCGGGCCCAGTGATCCAACAGGTGGCGGTTGGGGGCATCGAAGGAGTTGTAGTCGGGTATGCGTTGTCCTGCCATCTGCTCTGCCTGCAGGTTACGCTCTTTATCGCTACCGAGGGTGAGTGCCTTACGTCCATCGAGGGGCTGCACGGGTTCTGTCCATACACCCTCGTCGGTGGCAAAGGCGATATGGCGGTTGTATGCCTCTTCACGCATCGGTACCTGCAGACGGATGCCCAACGAGCGGATAATATCACGCTGCTCATCACCATCGTAGATGAAGGTATGTACCATGCGTACCTGACGACTGCCCTGATAGAGATAGAAGCGCACCACGAAGGGTAGCCAGCCATCATGTTTACCTTCCACCTTGATAACAGTCCTTACCCGTCCACTCCGTTCTATCTTAGCGGATGAGACCTCAGAATGGAATACGGCTTTATCGGTGGATGCCACTAAGGTGACCTCCCCTCCGACACGCTGGCCATTCAGACAAAGACTGTCTATGAGGGCCATGCCACTCTTGGGGACATATACCGTGAGTTCACCGGTGTTCACCACGATCTGTCGCTCATGATCATCGACAGATATAGAAGAGCCCTGTTGTTGCCGTGCGGATCTCTTATGCAGAGAGACTTTATGCTGATCAGCGGGTACGACGGCGGCCAGACCGGCCCACTTCACCGAGCCGTCGGGCCACCAGGCCATGCCCCACGTATCGGTGGGGATATTATCAGAGAGGGTCAGTTGTGAGACATCCTTCAGTTCTCCCTGTGCAAAGGGCACACCAAAGCTCACGGGCACATCCCCCTCGGCACGACCCACCCAATGCAGGGGCACACCGGTGGTGGATACCGACAGGGTGGGTGTCTCGGAAATCTTGAAACCGGTGATGCGGGTGCGCGACAGGGTGGTGCGGAAACCGAACCAGCCATGCGTCAGGGGCTCCGGGTCGAGGTAGTCGACGATACACTCACCATCGATAAAGAAACGGGTACGGCCCAGCAGACTTTCGATCTTCACGTGATACCAGTGGTTGGACTTCAGCAGATGGGCCTTGTCGGTGTATTCCTTCAGGATGGCGGGGCGCTTGGCCGCATCCTGGATGCCTGCCTCATCACCATCATAGCGACGGAAGCGCGTGGTTGTATTGTAGTTGCCCCCAAAACCGAGGTAGTACATCTGCAAGGAGTAGCAGCGGGTGAAGATACCACTGCGCCAGGAGGCCCTCGCGAAGATATCCTTCGCCTTCGGGTCGCTCGCCAACCAGAAACAGTTCAGGTCGCTCAGCCGGTCGCCCGCCTTGCCCTCATCCACCACACAGGCATCGTATTCCACCGTCATGCCGGCTCTCAACGGTTGTTTGCGCCACAGCGTGAGTCCTTTGGGAGAGAGCAGTTCGCAGGTGTCGCCCCGGAAGGTGACTTGGTAGTCGGGAGACTCCGATTCTACCTGCCAGTATCGGGAGAACTGTCGTTTGTTGAGACCCGACTCGCTGGGTCGTGCATCGGTTGTCAGTGGTGACACACCGAGAAGCAATACCATAAGATATTTTATCGTATTCTTGATTTTCATGTCGTCGAATGATAAGTGCTGAATTGATTGTATAAAGGTACGATTATTTTACGATAAATGGGTATATTAGATGCATTTTTTTACATGAAAGAAGAGAAAAGAAATAAAAATGGCAAAAAGATTAACGTTTTGTAAATTCTTGTATAAGTTTACTTATAATTCCGAAATTTTTTATACCTTTGCCGGCAATTTTGTAACTAAATGGAGTTTTTATATGATGAGTCATCAGCAAACTATCGTAGGATTGAAGATAAAGGGTATTAGAGAAGACAAACATCTCTCTGTGGAAGAGATAGCAGAGCGTAGCGGACTGTCGGTGGATCAGATCATGTCGATCGAGAACGACCAATACCTGCCGTCGTTAGGTCCGTTGATCAAGATTGCCAGAGCCTTAGGTGTGAGGTTGGGAACATTCCTCGATGATAATGATGAGTTAGGACCTGTGGTCAGTAGGGCGGAGGACCGGCTCGATAATAGCATCAGTTTTTCCAACGATACCGCTGATGCCCGCAAGCACATGGAGTATCACGCCCTGGCCAAGCAGAAAGCCGGCAGACACATGGAGCCGTTCATCATTGACATCAATCCCAGCGAGGAGAAGAACTTCAAACTCTCGGCACATGAGGGTGAGGAGTTTATCTATGTGATGAGCGGTGAGGTGGAGATCGACTATGGCAAGGAGAAATATCTGCTGAAGGAGGGCGACAGTATTTTCTATGACTCTATCGTGGAGCATCATGTGCATGGAGCCATCGGGAAGTCTGCCCGTATCCTGGCCGTGGTGTATATTCCTTTTTAATTGAGAATTGATAATTGAAAATTGATAATTATTGGAGCAGCGAGCGCAGTTTTATGGAACAGCAATTATCAGAGCGGACACTTGGTGGATGGTTGGAATACTGGGCGGAGAAGACACCCGAGAAAGAGTATATCGTCTATTCCGACCGCGATCTGCGGTTTACGTGGAAGACCTTCAATGAGCGTGTGGACAACTTGGCGAAGGGCCTCTTGGCCATTGGCGTGAGGAAAGGGTCTAACGTGGGCATCTGGGCGACCAACGTGCCCGACTGGCTCACTTTTTTATATGCCACAGCAAAGATCGGGGCCGTACTCGTGACGGTGAATACCAATTACAAGCAGAATGAGTTGGAGTATCTGTGTGAGAACTCCGACATGCACACCCTGTGTATTACCGACGGTACGTGGGAGTGCGACTATGTGGACATGACCTATAAGATGTTGCCTGAGCTGCGCGAGTGTGAGCGGGGACATCTGCAGAGCAGCCGTTTTCCCCACATGAAGAATGTGGTGTATATCGGCATGGAGAAATACCGGGGGATGTTCAACACGGCAGAACTGCTGTTGTTAGGACGCAATATCGATGATGACACGCTCACGGAAGTCAAGAAGAACGTGAGTTGCCATGATGTGGTGAACATGCAGTACACCTCGGGCACCACAGGATTCCCCAAGGGTGTGATGCTCACGCACTACAATATCTCCAACGACGGCTATTTCACCGGTGAGGCCATGGGATTCACAGACAAGGACAAACTATGCGTGTGCGTGCCGCTCTTCCATTGTTTCGGTGTGGTGCTGGCCACGATGAACTGTCTTACCCATGGATGCACCCAGGTGATGGTAGAGAAATTCGATCCGTTGTTAGTGCTCGCCTCTGTGCATAAAGAACGGTGCACCGCCCTCTATGGCGTACCGACGATGTTCATCGCCGAATTGAACCACCCCATGTTCGACATGTTCGACATGAGTTGTCTGCGCACGGGTATCATGGCTGGCAGTCTGTGTCCGATCGAACTGATGAAGCAGGTGAGTGAGAAGATGTACATGACGATCACCAGCGTGTATGGCCTTACCGAGTCATCGCCAGGTATGACACATACCTGCCTGACAGACAGCTTCGAGCAGCGCTGTACCACCGTGGGGCGCGACTATCCCTTCGTGGAGGTGAAGGTGCTCGATCCAGAGACGGGTGAGGAATGTCCGGTGGGTGTACAGGGAGAGATGTGCTGCCGCGGCTTCAATGTGATGAAGGGCTATTACAAGAATCCTGAGGCTACCGCCGAGGTGATCGACAAGAATGGTTTCCTGCATTCCGGCGACCTGGGTGTGAAAGATGAACAGGGATATTATCGTATCACCGGACGTATCAAGGACATGATTATCCGTGGTGGTGAGAATATCTACCCGCGTGAGATAGAGGAGTTCCTGTATCACATGCCTGGCATCAAGGATGTGCAGGTGGCTGCCGTTCCCTCCAAGAAATATGGTGAGGAGGTGGGTGCCTTCATCATCCTGTACGACGGGGTGAAGATGGAGCGTGAGGATGTGCGGGAATTCTGCCGTGGCAAGATCGCCCGTTATAAGATTCCCAAGTATGTGTTCTTCGTGGATGCGTTCCCGCTGACCGGCTCTGGCAAGATACAGAAGTTCAAACTCAAGGAACTAAGTCTGAAGCTCTGTGAGGAGCAAGGCATCGAGGTGATATAATCTGGAGGTCTTTGAATAACATACGATAAAGAGGATGTGCCTATTTTGACACACCCTCATTTGTCTCTAAGAACTCCACCTCTACGATGCGGAGCTCACTCTTCGTATCACCGCCACCTTTAGCCTTGAACAGATCCAGTTCACCGGCTGCGGGTTCTGCCACCTCCACGATACCGCCGAAGGCATCCTTATCCTTTCCGGCACCTCTCATGCGGATACTGATCTCGTTGGTCTTTACCTCTTTGTTGGGCTTCAGATGGATATATCCTAAGCTGCGCTCCGTATCGCTGCTCCATATCAACTGCTTGCCGGCATAGATCTCCAGAGGATAGCTGCGCAGGCGCCATCCTGTCAGTTTCATACAGATATCGTCGATGACGGCTTTCTTCTCCAGTCGGTAGGTGATCCACGCCGTGTTGAGTCGACCGTCGTTCTTCCACTCGGATAGTTCGTTGTCATCCCAACTGTTGTTGGCATGCTCTGTGTCGTAGCCAGCCTTGGCAGAGACGATCTTGACGCCCTTCCTTTTCTCTGTATAGGATGGTGATAGGGATGTCTCCCCTCTGTCTAAACGACCTTTGAGCGAATATTGCGGCAGGTAATCCTCCACGTTGACTGCCTGGGTACTCAGTTGTGAGTAAGCCGGTTTCAGTCCCTCGGCATAGACCGACAGATGGATCTCTCCGGCATGGGTCGTACTACGTACAAGTACACGGTTGACACCACATTCCACCGGCAGGTTCATCGCACCTACATAATTATCAGAGATATTCTTTGTGGCGGCAGCATCTAGCAAGCCCTCTTTCCTGTTCACATCCGGTTGCTGCATCGCCTTATTGTCGCGCGTGCCGATGCCACCGATCCATTTACCTTCTCCCCAGAGTTCGTAGTGAATCATACGGTCATCCAACGGACAGCGGCGCCCCTGCTTGTCGACTACCTCTACCTGATAGAGCACCATATCGGCTCCATCGGCTTTTGTGCCAAGGGGATTCTCTATGGCCGTAAGCTGCAGGTGATCCGGTTTGCCGGCAGTCTCTATCTTATACCGGCTGCCATCTGAGCCGACAGCCTCTAAGGTGCCTGCCTCAAAGGTGATATTATCGAAGGTGAAGAGATAACGATAACTCTGTTTTCCTTTGCCGAGTGAACGGCCGTTAAGGAAGAGTTCTACCTCCTCGGCGGTAGATACCACATAGACAGGTTTACTGGTTCCTTGATCATAGTTCCAGTGTCCTACGATATAGGTGCGTGGCATCTCGTCTTCCACCCATCCGCTCCACATCACCTGGTGGGCGTAGAAAGCATCCTTGGGGATACGCATGGCATCGGTGACGCCACTCATACGGAAGTTCGACTCACCACGGTGATGGGTGTTCGTATCAGAGAAGACGATCTTTACTCCGCCCGACGATACCCGTGTTCCAGTACCTGGGCGCTCTACCCAGTAATCGTACCAGCGGCGCACCATCTCGATGGCAAACTGATCCATGTTGTGGTTATACTCCAGAGCGGGTTTGCCTCGATAGAGCGGACCGTCGCCCTCCTTGTGGAAAGGATAGCTGTATTCATCCCAATACTTCCGTAGTCCTTCGTCACGGCAGTACTCCATGGCCCACATCGGGTGCTTCTGAGATTTGTTGATGTACAGCATCTCACCGCCATACTCCGCCTCGTTGATATCCAGCATCTCCCTGCTGCCGATGGCTCGTCCTCCAAAAGGATCATACATGTCGCGAATCTTCTTCATCTCCAGCATGTGCTCACGAGAGATACTCTCGTTGCCGCACTCATAGAAGAGGATAGAGGGGTCGTTACGATTGTAGATGATGGCATCGCGCATCAGGGCCGTACGCTGTTCCCATCGCGGACCGGTCACATCCTTCTCTGCATCGCCGGCAGGCATTGCCTGGATGAGGCCTACTCGGTCGCACGACTCTATATCCTGTTTCCAAGGGGTTACGTGCATCCATCGCACCAGGTTTCCTCCCGATTCCACCATCAGGGCATTACTGTAGTCACTAAGCCAGGCCGGAACTGACAGTCCTACGCCGGGCCACTCGTTAGAGGTACGCTGGGCATAGCCGTGCATCATCAGCACCCGGTCGTTGAGCCAGATCTTCCCCTCACCGTACTTTGTCTTGCGGAATCCCGTGCGGATTACTACCTCATCGTCTTGAGCGTTGAGATGCTGCGGATTCACGTCATCTTTCTCAGTCAAGTACGTCTTCACGGTATAGAGATAACCATATCCCCACGACCAGAAATGCAGTCCGCTTAACGGCTGTTGTATCTTCACCGTGCGTGTCTCTCCCGGTTGTAGAGTGACGCGCTCTCCTGCGATGGTGGCGTTAACATGGTTGTCAGCATCGAGAACCTGTGCGAAGAGTCTGAACGTGCGTGCCTTACTGTCTTCATTCCGTACCTGCGACTCCACGTGTACCACGGCCTTACGGTTTGGGATGTCGTAGTCGGTGGCGTAGATATACGTGCCTGTCGTTCCCAGGTTAGAATAGAGGGGCAGTGTTTGGTAGAGTTTGTCGGTCATGTGAAGATACACGTTCTTCGGTATGCCGCCGTAGTTGGCATTGAAGTTACGGTCATTCCACTGATACCGACTATCGTATTGTCGTGAGCGGTACTGCCAACTGTTGTCGCATCTCACAGCGATTACGTTCTTACCTTTTTTTATATAAGGTGTAAGATCGTATCCGCTGGCCATTACTCCGTTCTCACTATATCCCAGGTGTTGTCCGTTGAGATAGAAATCAGCTCCTTGGCGCACTCCTTCAAACTCGATGAACACCTTCCTGTTGCTCACCTCGTCCAACTGGAATGTCTTACGATACCAAACGATCGTGTCCGTCAGGTCAACGATATCCTTCCTGAAGGCCTCATCGCCGTTGAAGGCATAGGGCAGGGTTACCCGTTGCCAGCCACTGTCATCGAAGTCATATTCAGAGGCTTTGGTGATGTCACCTACCGTCAATCGCCATCCGGCATTAAAGTTCATTTTCTTCCTGTCGATAGCCTGCATGTGTAGACTACCTGCCGCTAATAGAACGAGTAGCAATAACTTGAGATGTTTCATATATTACGTATTTTGATGCAAATATAGTTAGCTTTGGACAACATACATTGAATTTTTGTCCGAAATATATGAAAAAAATCCAACGAAATCGAAATGATCAGTTTTTATTGACTTCGTTATAGTGCCATCAAAGAATCCTTTTACCATTTCTCCTCAAACGGTCGTTAGGATTCTTTCCGGCGCAATAATTTACCATTTTACGGGGGGGGTAACACCCCGCCTATGCTGTGTCGCCCCTTATGGGGCTAATAATAATCAATACCCCTTTACGGGGGTTAACACCCCCGCCTATGCTGTATCGCCCTAAAGGGCTCTAACCCCTACATTCCACCCCCTACACTCTACCCCCTAAGCTTTACACTTTACGCTCTAACCCCTAAACTCTACACTCTACCCCCTAAGCTTTACACTCTAAACTCTACACTCTAAACTATTGTATTGCTTTTCCCGACTGCCATGCCTGTCCTACGCTGTCGCCCACAACACGGTAGTTGTTGGAAGAAGAATCGTAGATGACGGGCTTCAGTTTAGCCAGATCCACCTTTCCGTTGGTGAGGATGCTCTCGTCGGCACTCATGTTGACGATCTCGCCCACTACCCGTGCTCCACCGTCCTCGGTCTCGTCGAAGGTAACCACGCGGCACTCCAGGGTGAGCGGATACTCGTTGATGATCGGTGCATCCACGTTCGGACTCTTCGTTGCTGTGAATCCTGCCTTTGCCACCTTGTCGGGCACATCATTAGCCGAGACGATGCCGAAATAGTCGCTCTGCACTACGTTGCCCACGCTTGCGAAACTGATGGTGAATGCCTGCTTCAGTTTGATGTTCGATGTCGTCTTATGCGGAGAGAGGTTGAAACAGATATGGTTCGGTCCGCACTGTCCGCCCCATGCCGCCATCATCACGTCGGGGTTCTCATTCTCGTCGTACGTGGCAATCATGATAGCCGGTAGGGGAGTGATGATTCCTTTTGCTCCGAGGTTCACACGACCTTCCACCTTCTGCAGTGGAGTCTTGTCGTTGACATTCATTTCTGCTGCCGGTTTGTCACTCTTGTTTCCGCATGCGCCCATCATCAGTGCTACGATCATTCCTGCACTTGCCAGGAGAATACTTTTTCTTTTCATTGTCTTATCTTTTTGTTTATTTATTTAGAACGTTTATTCAAAGATAATATTATCTATTAGCTGGAAATAATCCTTCGCCTATGTGGGTAAGATGTCATCACGGTTTACAGCCTATTTGCCAGATTGTCTTCACATCCTTGCAGAAATTGTAGTCGATATGGCCCGTAGAGTCGCGATGCCCAGCAGGAAGGAAGCCACAGACGATGCGGGTAATGTGCTTTTTTATCTTAAACATCGTAGGCTCATCTACCCCTTTGCTCTCAACACGCAGTCTGAACCGTCCGATGCCGTCAAGCACAATGGTATGTCCGTCGGCCAATTTCTCCTTGAGAAGGTCTTCTAACGACATGACCACGTTGGTCACCACTCCCTTGTCCAAACAACTATTACGACAGAGTTCGGTAACAATTTCATCAAATGTGACATCGCCCTGATTCACTGCCTTTGCAAAGTATTTACCATAAGAGCTGCTGCTCTTGATATTGTTTCTGATAAGTTTAATTTTTATTTCCATATTTTTTGCTTAAAATTGATTTTGCCTTCATAATTAATGTAATACATTTATAGTCAATGCGTTACGGCTATGAAGGCAAATGTTTTGCCTTCATACACCTTCATAAGACCAAAACAACTTGTTTTGGTACAGACTTAGTATATACCGCTACCCGCAATGATACACTTTCGCAGACCAAAACAACTTGTTTTGCTCAGTCTAATCATATCTCTTTCATGCGATATGTTACACCATTTGTATGTCTGTGACACTCATATCCCATCTCTTTGATCTTCTTTCCGAGTTCAGAGTCGGTATTCTTTCTTACGATGAAAGTGGGGAATAGCTCCTCCAGTCGTCTCATGATATCTTTTACAAGCACGAACTTGGCATCTTCGGGCGTCTTTTCCACCGGAAGGTAAGTGAGTTCTATCATCCGTCGGTAATCGTAAACCTTTTGGAAGTCTTGGTTTTGACGGGTGATTCTGTTGTTGTCCTCTTCATCGAACCAATAGCGGCGCCCCTCCCTTAATTCCTGGTAGAGTTGGGCATAGAGCTGATCATAAGGGATGCTGTCCGTATTATCAATTTTGTCGGTAGGTACACAGACGAATCGGCGTGAACCGGATGGGTCGGTCAGTGGTCGTAGATTGTTGGTCGTGGCGATGAACGAGGCGAAGCGTTTCCGTTGCTGCATGGCCTTCCCGTAGGGAGGACGGAACTTCACGTCGTGTTTCGAGAGGAGGTATTTCAACAACGGCTGCTGTGACTTGGACATTGTATCGAACTCATCGATGTTGATAAGGGCGTACGACGACATGGCGAGGAAGATATCATTGTCGTTCTTCATCGATATCTTGTCGTTGAAATAAGTCTGGAGATGGGGTGGCAGCAGTCGGCGGCAGAAGACAGTCTTTCCGATGCCTTGAGGACCGATGAGCAATGGCACGATCGCATTTCCGTACTGGCGGTTCTTACCTATCCATTGCGCCACCATGGAGAGCATCCATATATGGAAGTCGTTCTCCCAATGGGGTCTGTCGGTCTTCACCCTGCGAGCCATGTCGCCTACATAGTCGTGACGGTGGTCCCACAGTGGAAGATGGGAGATAAAGTCGTTCATCGGCTCATATTTCGGGATGAGGTCGGAGTCGATATAGCGGTCAAGATCTCTGTCCCACGAATCCAACCCTGCTTTCAGGGCATTGATGGTCATGGTGTTGCGTGCAGCTTGGTTCAGCGGCATGAAGCCGAAGCCACTACCTTTCTTGCGATATTCCGGGGTGCCGGTCATGACATTCAGTCGCAGGGAATAGTTTTCTTTCATATATGCCTCGGTCTTGTAGATGAGCAGTGCCGAGGGACGGGTAAATTTCAAGGGGATCGTTTTCAGCGTCTCTTTCAGGTAGGCCGTATGGAAGACATCCCTGATCATCTCGCGGTTCGCCACCCCACCTAGCAGTGGGATATACGTGGAATGATCTGCTGCCCATACCTGGGGCAGTCCCATCTGTCGGCAACCGTCGGCCAGTTGTTCAAGCACGGCAGCTTGGAAGAGGTCTTCATCGTCAATATCACGGCATGCCTCAATGGCTGTATCGAGACAGTCGTGAAAGCGGCGCATCCAACTGGTGCGCAAGTCAACCCCCGGAATCTCCTGTGGATTGTTGTAGTCGCTGATCTCTTCCTGCTTGCTTTTGAACCCCGGGGTGTTTTCCTGCTGTGCTGAGACTGTGACAGGCATGGCCTCGGGATTGTAATACGGCTTGGGGTCGTAGCTCACTTTACAACGAGTACGGAAGTCTGGTTCATGGTCGGCCACCTGTGTTCCCAATTGTGAGGAGTAGATGTAGTGAAGCAGGCGGAAAGCATTGGATTGTGTTGTCTCTGATGCGGGACCCTTTGTCACCTCGTAGCGACAGACGATATGCAGAGAGTGACCGTCATGACCGAGAAAACAGAGCAGGGTGTATGGCTGGAGTGCTGCCTGTTGCTTATACTCCTCTGCTGTTTCCATGTCGTGCAGATTCTCCAAGGAGAGTAATACCAGTTGGTTAATGCACTTCATGCTCGGTTTTCCACCCTGTTTCTGCCATACGGCAGCGAAACACACTTCTTTCTTGAACTCACTTACGTACGTCTGTCGATAGGTACCATTACCCAACCGTCTGACGAATTCGTCGAGTTCAACACGTGAGAACGTCGGTTCTCCTTTTACTGAATTAAAAATTGTTACGTTCAACATGGTTAATAATTTGTTTAATTTATTGTTGGTGCGAAGATACATATTATCATCAGCGAGAACAAAGATACAAAAATATAGAGCGGAATGCAAGTATTTTCATGATTATTTTCAGAAATGGCATTGAAAAGTTGGAAATAACCTTGAATTTATGAAGGCAAAAATTTTGCCTTCATAAATATAATATATTGATTGACAAATGATTAGGCGGAAAATGAAGGCAAATCGATTTTATTGGATCTTTTATTGGATCATTTGTTCTTTGCTCTTATCCCATCATATTTGTAGAATGGGTGAGAAAACAAAAATGATAACCCGAAGGCTATCATTTTTAGAATGTTGTGGAGCATACGAGACTCGAACTCGTCACCTCTTGACTGCCAGTCAAACGCTCTAGCCAGATGAGCTAATGCCCCAAATCCGTTGCAAAGATAAATGATTCTGAGAAAACAAACAAATTTTTGTCGTTCTTTTTTGTGTGATACCTTTTTTTTGGGATTATTATTATATTCAGAACCATCAGTGAAGTGATACCTAAAGCTGATGATGGCTTCAAGTTTATAGAATTGAAGTGTACGATTGACATCTCTGTTCCTTCCTTTCTATCTGTAAGATTAGGAACTCAGCGGTATTGTTTCTTTGCAACTTAAAGTTACACCGCAAAATCAAATGCCAACTCCAATTGGCTTTCCTGACGTTTCCTTGCTTTGAGTCGGTGTGCGGAATTCTGACGAATCTTCTTTGTGGCAAAGTTGGCATACAGTGTGCCGACCTGTCTGTTTACAGCATCAAAGTCCTTCTCATCGTAACTATGGATGAGTTGATCCTCCGCCTCCTGGTCCATTGCCATGAAGTCGGGTACCTTCAGCTTGCGAAGATATTGGCTCTGCCAGCGAGGAAAACCGCCGTTCATATTATTGGTAATACTACCTATCTGCTGCCGTATGATGTCCGACATTAGGATAGCACTCAGAATCTTCAACTTGCGGACATTATGTCCTGTGATATAGTATAGATTGTGAAGCGGATAGAACAGACCTTCATCCACAAAGATATAACGATTGCCCGACATATCTGGCAACAGAATTTTTGCTTCTGTCCTCAGTTGGGGGTTGATACGGTCTATCGTCTTATACCATTTCGACATGTTCTTGCGGGCTACATGCCTGTTGGCAAGCTTCTCTCTGTGACTTTCGAGATAGCGGGCTGCCTGTGGATAATTTGTCAGACTGATGAGTTCACCACTTGGTGTGTAAGGGTTCAGCAAATATTCCTGATGCCAGCGCATAGTGTCGCCACGCAAGTCTTTTGCATTCAGGGCGGGCAATAATAGTTCTGCCTCCACAAGACTGGGCAACTCTGAGGAGATGAAAATATTGTCAGCACCTGTTGCCACACCAATGCCGATTTTGAAGCCCAGTTCCTCGATGGTGTAAAGCTGGCTTTGGTCAGTTTGAATGAAAGCTTCCGACCAATTGTCATCGCTGGGGGTGGATCTTTCTGAAGGGGTCATGCTTTTTAGCTCTGTCACCCTTTCCACTTCAGCATAACAGAAGGTTGGGCTGGAAACATTATTAGAAATCAGAGTAATAGCGGGATAGGCCAGCACATCTTCCTGAAAAGCATCAGCACGTTCCAAATTGATAATAGTTTCCAGTCGGAAGCATCTGGCAATGAGTCTGCGGAGTTTCTTTCCATACTCGTTTTTCAGCCATCTGTTGGCACAGATTATACAGTGCCTGCCTCCCGGTTTGAGTAGTCTCAGTGTTTTCTCAAAGAAAGGAATATAGAGATCTGCCCGATAGTGGAAAGTTGGGAATGTCCTCTTGATATAGTCAAGCTGTTCAGCGGGGATATTCTCGTATCTGACGTATGGTGGATTGCCTACCACTAAATCAACCTCAGGAACTCTAACCGACAGGAAATCGCCTACACAGACATGAGAATCTGACGCTTCAAGTCCCATATCTGAGAGCCGCTGCTTGCATCGCTGTATTTTTTCCTCTACAATATCGTACCCATAGACGCAATTTACAAAGGTAGCCTGTGCATCAAAACCGAATTGCCTAGCTGAATTCATCAGTCGGCGGGCTATTTCAACAATAAATTCACCTTCACCGCACGACGGTTCAAGTATAATGGTGTTCGAAAGATCTTGATCTGCAGTATAGCCTATTAGGTCAAGCATATACCTGACCACCTCTGGAGCAGTGGGAACATCACCGTGTCCTCTTCCACTCGCACGTTCTCCGTATAGGCAATTACTTGAATTCATCTTTAACGCCATTAAGGTATCCAGAGAAGGATTTGATAAAACTCTGAATGGAAATGTCCGCAGCCAAGTCACCGTATGTGTTGGCATCGATAGTCCATAGTAGTGCAGCAGATGTGTAGTGCCTTTCAAGGATGAGTTTCTGACAAAGTATTCGATATCTATCAAGATAACTAGCTTTATTAAACTCTGGACGAACAGGGAAGTGAGGTTCGTAATTCTTTATTGGGCGTTCAGAGGCATCGTCACGTCCCACAACCATGAGCCATCCTATCCACGGAGCCTGCTGATTAGGGAACTGACCCTCACGGAAAAGTCCACAAATCAACGGCAGAGCCTATCGCCTCTTCCGTTCTGTTGTTGAAGTTGTTGCCGTAAGAGCCAACTTGTGATTTCAGTTCTATAGCTGCAATCAGTTTCCCATTGGGTGCAATAATCAGCATATCCCAATCTTTGGATGAGCGGAAATAGCCAGGCAGATAATTCTTATCCTTGATGATGTATTTTGTTGGCACCCCAGCGTCAATGGCTACCTTCTTAAGCAAATCGATGAAACCATCCATCTGTTTTCCACCAACAACAGCACCACGATTCGATGCATCGCCACTGTCTTTTAGCTGGCGTTTCTTGGTGTTCCAGAAGGATTTGACTGCCTTTGAAACACGACTGGTGTAGTCCTTGTTGTTTACAACTATTTTTGTCTCTGACATAATGAACTATCTTAAAGTATTGATGCAAGGATACGTATAAGAAAGTGATAACTTGGTAATATAATCTACCAGTTTCTTACGACTCTTTATCTGCCCCGTAAATGGTGATAATGTTATTGCCATAAATCTGTTGCATTGTTTGTCATCTACCAAATTACTGGGCAAATATAGGGATTATTTTTTGAAGTAGCAAAACAATTTGATGAATTTATTTTGTTCTGCACTCGGTTTTCATTACCTTTGTCGGCAAATAACAATGACATGACAGATAATAAAGTCAAGATAGAAGAGCGGATCGTTGATGTCCTGAAGACGGTATATGATCCGGAGATACCAGTGAATATCTACGACCTCGGACTGATCTACAAGATAGATGTAGACGATGAGGGGAACGTGGATATCGATATGACGTTCACGGCACCTACCTGTCCGGCAGCGGATTTCATCTTAGAGGATGTGCGCCAGAAGGTGGACACCTTAGACGGGGTGAAGTCGGCAAACGTCAACTTGGTATTCGAGCCAGTATGGGATCAGAGCATGCTCAGTGAGGAGGCTCGTCTGGAACTGGGGTTAGACTAACTGATAATAAGAATAACAAACATAACAAATAATCATCGGGCAAAGGATATGAAGGGAAAGAATGTCTATATTCTGAGTGATGCGCA
>OCTW013371849.1_pt1 | contig 23621 bp, 17 predicted proteins | sample 1539671 | NCBI WGS metagenome assembly OCTW01 (sample SAMN02144230, study PRJEB22623) | gut metagenome | biome: sheep rumen | host: Ovis aries | place: New Zealand | reverse complement strand
CTATTCACCACAATTAAACATATTTCACCTCATGACCTTACGACCTTATAACCTGATAACCCAACAAGTTGAGCGCATGCGAAACTTGAAAATACTGATTCTATAAAGTCGCGAGTAGGAAGGTGTCCTGTCTCCTTCCTACTCCCTCTATCTACAGAGCAAGCAGAGCTTGCGAAACATGAATTACAATAATTACCATAACAATTAAAATTTATGAAACATTCATTAAAAACAACTGTGATGGCACTTGCTGCCATGTTTGCGTTTAACACTGTTGCTGACGCACAAATAAGTGTAAACGGCGTATCTTTCAAGTTTGGCAAGAAAAAGAAGACTGAAAACACCGAGGTGAAGGCTGAAAAAGCACCCAGCCAGGAGGCTGCTCCCGCCTCTGCTCCTAAGAGTACAGCAGAGATGGTGACATTTGACGGCAAGGACTTCACTGTTCAGCATCCGAAGGAGTATGCTGACGTTATCGACGACTGGACTCCTGGTGTAGTCAACGAGTGGAAGAAGGACGACAAGCACACACTCACAGTGTGGCCCGACGAGTATTCTGAGATAAAAGAAGAGAATCTCAGCTGGTGGGCAAACGAGAAAAAGGACGAATTCGCCGGAAAGGACGAAGGCTGGAAGGTAGATGAGCCCGTTATCAACAAGGGCTTCTTCACCATACGCATGGTGGCTGGTGACGTTGTACAGTACTATTACTTCAAAATAGATAAGATGAACATTGACGGCAAAATGACATTCCTTGTCAGCGAAGAGGCTAAATATAAGCCTGTCTTCGACGCTGTCGTGGCCTCTATCAAAAAGAAGTAAAATACCATCTTAGACTATCATGAATATGAGGAATTTGGTTTTGGCAGTCCTCCTTGCCGTCGTTTCTATGGGCGTTCACGCAAAGCAAAAGTGGACTTATCAGGCAACTTATTCTGAGGGAAGAGCCTGTGTGAAGGATAAGAGCGGCAAGTGGGGCTACATTGATGAGAACGGCAAGGTTATCAGTCCATGCCAGTGGCGCAGCAACCGCTATTACCAGGAGGGTATGGGCTGCGTCGTTGATGCTGACGAGAAGTACGGCTATCTTGACCTCGACGGCAACCTGGTCATACCATGCCAGTTTGTATATGGCGGCTGGTTCTCAGAGGGACTCGCTGCCGTGGCTGTCGTTGAAGATTATACATGGAAATACGGCTATATCGACAAAACGGGCAAGATTGTCATACCATGCCAGTGGGAAAACGCCTATTCCTTCGAGAACGGCAAGGCTAAGGTGCAGGTAAAGCTGGAAGACGGCACCCGGGTATGGAAGGTAATCGACAAGACAGGTAATTACGTGGAATAACCCATTTCTCCGATTATTACAGGGAGAAATAAAAAGAAAGAAAATATGAGACACCGCAGTATTATACTTATACTCTGCCTGCTGATGGCCATAACAGCCAGCGCCGGCGAGGTTTCCTACTATTTCTGGAAGGGCAAGCTTGACAACACCGAGGTGAAGATGGCATGCGCAGTAAAAGATGACGTGATGACTGGAGAGATATTCCAGTACATCGACGGCAGTACCATAGTATGTAACGTGGCAGGAACAAGAAACGGTAACCTGTTTGACATCAAGGCATACAGGGAAATAGGCGAAGGGGGCATCACACACATCTATTTCCTAAGGGCAGAGATAAAGAACGGCGACCTCGTAGGCATAACGCAGAACGACGGTAAGAAGTTCAAGCTGAAGAAATACTCTGACCCCTACGCATACCCCATCAACCGTCAGAATGATATCTACAGCAGCCCTTACATAGAGGGCAAGACCTTCAGTCTCAAAGGATGGGAACACGGAGGCATGTACCTCTACCAGAACCACATGGGAGTGAGAGGCGAACTGGAGCTATGGTACAAGCCCGACACAGAGTCTTTCACGCTGTCTATACGTCGAGACTCCGAGGCCTACGGCGGCGGCAACGACGCGCTTGTCAGTGTCATTGGCATTCATCCCGACGAGAATACCGGCGATTTCAACGCCGCCTGCTGCGAGGGTTCTTACTATTTCAGCGTAACATTCCATGACCATTTCCTCATCATCCGCCAGCTGAGCGCACAGCCTGCAAAATGCTTCGGCAGTGGCGCCGGCATCGTAGGCATCTACATCCTTATGCCGGCAAAGGGATAATACTTGCATACAACAAAAGACTTATGCACCGTGAAAAGTGTGCGCAACAATATATCGCGCCCTTTCACGGTGCATATTTCGTATAGAACATTTCCCGAAAGCCTCTTCTCTATGAAACATCTGGTTGTTTCGGGAATCTTGCAATAACAAAACTGGGTTAACTACTCTATTCCTGCCTGACGGAGCTTGTCTTTCAGGCGGGCGACCTCTGCACGAAGACACTCTATCTCCTTACGCTGCTGAGATATCAGCTCTTTCTGACTGCCACGCTGCTCAAGGCGTGCCGCCGTCATACGCTCACGGATGCCACCCTCCGTGGTAAACTCACGGTCTTTCTTCTCAATGTATTTTGTCAACGCTGAGTCCACCTGATGACACAGACAGACAGCCATATTCGCCAGTTCCTCGTCATTCATCCTCGGTAACAACAGACTGTAATCTGCATACACACTATGGTGTCTGCAGAAGTCATGAAGCTGCTCAAACCGTGGATTACTGCCGTGCCACTCTGCCAGATGATGGCGCTTCAGATAGTCCAGATAATCCTCAAGCAGTTCCTTGTTACTGCCACGCGCAATGCCTAAAAGCTTAAGTTCCGTCTCTGCAGATGTTTGTCCGTCACTGCTGCCCTCAGCGATATTCTGCTTAGTGCTGCGTGCCGCCTGCACCATCTGGTCAACTGTGCGGTCACCGTATTTCGGAAGATAACGGCTACAGAACTCACACGTAAGCTGATACAGCACATCGCTACGCTGATAAAACCGTAACTCCGTATAGACTACAGGTTTACGTAATGCACTCGTCACACCGTCGGAATAATGCCTCACTACAGGCTGCCGACGACCGGAGAAACCGGAGGTCCCGGGATAACCGGAAGAACCGGGGTGGTGAGATTGACCGGGTTGACCGGATTGTCCGGAAAAACCGGAATTTCCGGAATTTCCGGGACCTCCGGAAGAACTGGGAACTCCGGGACCTCCGGGAACATTAAGATTAGAATCGTTAATCATATTCATTGCTTTTTTCTACTATCATCATGCTGCACCCAGCTTATTTGAAAAGCAACGGTGCCATCTCCTTCAGGCTCCTGCGCCATGTAAGGAACTCATGAGCAGTGCCCTCTGATATCAGTCCGTGAGCATTGAAACCTGCTGATTTTAAGGCTTCTACACTCTTTTTAATACCATCGGGGTTCTCCTTGCTGCCACAGCTCTCGAAGATTAGGCGCACTGACTTTGGGTCCTTGATATCCTCCGGCATATAGGTACCGCCGCTGAACAGTCCCCAATAGCCGAACACCTCCGGGCGACGCAGCGTTATCAGCTTTGTCTCCATGCCACCCATTGACAACCCTGCCATGGCACGATGCCACTTATCTGCCTTTGTCAAGTAGTTGGCATCGATATATGGTATCAGCTCATCAATGAGCACAGTCTCAAACTCCTTGGCAGTGAACTTGCCTATGCCGCCGAACTTCACATCATTGGTGAGTCCGTAAGCCATGACAACGATGAACGGCTTTACCTTACCGTCGGCAATGAGGTTGTCCATTATCTCTCCCGTGCAGCCCTGCACAGGCCAGCTTGTCTCGTTCTCACCCCAGCCATGCTGCAGGTACAGCACAGGGTAGCGTTCCTGTCTGCCCTTCACCAGCTTGCCATAGCCTGCGGGCAGATATACCGTAGCCTCCTGCATCTTGTCCAGACTCTTGGAATAGAACCTCACCTTTGCCAGCGTTCCATGAGGGATATCCGTGCGCAAGGCATAGAAGTCCTGGTCGGGCGCTGGTATCTCTATGCCGCTCTCCCAACGGCATCCACCAAAGAAATTATGTGTGCCAGGGTCGTTAAACACGCCGCCGTCAATGGTAATATGGTAATAATGAAAGCCCGGATCCATCGGTCCGTCTGTCGTTCCTACCCACACACCATCCTTATCCTTACGCAGCACGGTACCACCGCGGCCACCCAGTCCAAGGCTCACGATTACCGACTTAGCATCTGGCGCCACCACACGGAAGCGCGCGTAGCCCTCCGAGTTAACCATAGGATACGGCTGTCCCGGCTGATTTAGTTTGTTGGGAGTGAAGTCTTCCTTCGGCTGAATGTTATCCATCGCAGCGTTGAAATCGCGGATAATCCTCAACGAGCGCTTCGCCTTGTAGTTCTCGTCAAATGGCAGCGGATGGTTGTTTGCACCCAGCCAAGAGTCCTTGTCGCTGAGGTTCCAGAATGTCACATTGTCTATCACATCCTTATGTCTGCGCAGCACCTTGAAGATACGTGCATACTGGTCTTCCTGCAGCGTCTGCATATAACCCGCCAGCGGCTTTGCCTCACCACGTGAGAACGCCAGCTGACCGCCGCTCTCAGTATTGGTGCGCAGGTCGAGTTCGGTGATGTGTATATGACTTACTATCTCTGAGAAACGAGTGATGGCCTTATCGAGCAGTTCCACATCAGGGAAATAGATGTTATAGTGTCCCTGCATACCAATTCCGTCGATAGGAACGCCTGCCTCCTTCATCTTCTTCACCATCTCATATATACGCTCGCGCTTGTCGGGGTCCACGGTGCTGTAGTCGTTATAGAACAGCAGGGCATCAGGGTCTGCCTCGCGTGCAAACTCAAATGCCTTGGCTATGAACTCGTCGCCGCAGAGCTGGTAGTGGCGGCTCTGACGATAAGGGTTAGGTTCCTGTCCATTTCTGGAATTGCCGCCGTCGGCTATGGCTTCGTTCACCACATCCCACGCATACACCACGTCCTTGTAACGGTTGACAACGGTATGGATATGCTCGCGCAGACGCTCATAGAACACTTCTTTCTTTACCGGCTTGCCCTTCTTATCCACGAACATCCAGTCTGCAAACTGCGAGTGCCAGCACAGGCAATGACCACGCATCTTTATGCCGTTCTCACGGCAGAAGTTAGCTATCTTGTCTGCCCTCTCAAAGTTCCACACACCCTCTTTCGGATGTATCATACCCGGCTTCCAGTCGTTCTCGGCCGTCACACTGTTATACTGTTTCTTGATGATAGCCATCTGTGCCTCGTCAGAAACATTACGTTGGTTAACTGCCACTCCGACGGTAAAATAGCCCTTGTAGGCATCTTTCAATCCCGGACCTGCCGCATAATCAGCAGCACGTCCCCACTGTGCCGAGGCTGTCATGCTTCCGGCAATAAGCGATAACGCTAAGAGAAAAGTCTTCATAATAACTCTGTTTTGGTTTTTGTTAATCAATTCTGTGTTTTGTAATTTTCTGTCTCACCCAGGTAACAAAGTTATGTATTGTGTAGTCAGTTGTTTTCAGGTTGTTAGTTATAAATCCTGCCACAAATTTACTAATTATTTTCCATACGACAAAAAGAATGATGTACACTTGATTTATTTGATTGTATGAGAAAGATTTTGTAAATTTGCAACGTTGTAACAACGCTCCCTACCCTTTCCTGGCGTTACTTACATGCGTATGGTTCACAGTGTATTGTCAATACGCACCCGAAATCTCTTGAACTGCACTTACACGAGCTATCAATACCATATATCGGCAAATATCCGCAGCAAGCACTCGGACAATACGAATAAATAAGACAAACGCAGGCATAACGTATCTAACAAACAAGTTTACGATGCAAATAGAAGAAACTATTCGGGCAATTCGGAAATTCAGAACGAAACAATTTAGACGAACACGAATAACGCTGATAGCACGAATAATTCTTGAATACGAATCTTATCATAATCGGACAATTCGTGTAATTTGAAACAGAAACAAAAACAGGGAAGCCAGTATTTATGGGGCTTAAGCGCTGTTTCACGTGAAACAAAGATAATGACAAAGGAAGAAAACATACAGAGATTGGAGAGACTGAAACAGATAGTTCTCAGTCTGCCAGAGAAGCCAGGTTCCTATCAGTATTATGACAGGGACGGTGTTATAATATATGTAGGTAAGGCGAAGAACCTGAAATCGCGCGTCTCATCGTATTTCCATAAAGAAGTGGACAGGTTCAAGACAAAGGTACTGGTATCGAAGATATGGAATATTTCATACACTGTGGTAAACACAGAAGAGGATGCCCTGCTGCTTGAGAATGCTCTGATAAAGAAGTACAATCCACGATACAACGTATTACTGAAAGATGGTAAGACATATCCATCTATATGCGTAACCAACGAGGAATACCCGCGAATATTCAAGACACGACAGATAAACAGGAAGCACGGTACTTATTATGGTCCCTACTCTCACCTGGGTTCTATGTACACCATACTGGAACTGATACATAAGCTATATAAACCTCGAACCTGCCGACTGCCGCTGTCAAGAAGGAGCATAAAGGAGGGTAAGTTTCAGACCTGCCTGGAATACCATATAAAGAACTGCATGGCTCCGTGCGTGGACAGACTGTCATGGGATGCATATCAGCAGAATATCATGATGGCACGGGAGATACTGAAGGGAAATACGCGAAAACTGAGCCAGATGGTATATGACGAAATGATGCGCAAGGCCGAGGAAATGAAGTTCGAGGAGGCCGAAGAACTGAAGCGTCAATATATGATGATAGAACAGTTCTGCGCCAAGAGCGAGGTGGTGAGTCATACCATAACAGATGTCGATGTATTCTGCATAGATGACGACGACAACCGCCAGAATGCGTTTATAAACTATATGCACGTAACTAACGGCACAATAAACCAGTCGTTCACGTACGAATATAAACGTAAGCTCGAAGAAACCGACGAGGACCTGTTGCTCAGCGCCATCATCGAAATACGCGAGCGTTTTCACAGTAAGGCAAAGGAGATAATAGTCCCCTTCCCTATTGACTGGCAGATGGACGACGCCACCTTCTTCACCCCGCAGCGTGGCGACAAACACCATCTACTGGAGCTTTCGCTGATGAACTGCAAGCAGTATCGAATAGACCGATTGAAACAAGCTGACAAGCTGAACCCTGAGCAGAAATACACGCGACTAATGAAGGAACTGCAGGACAAGCTCGGACTACAGAAACTACCCTATCGCATCGAACTGTTCGATAACAGTAATATATCAGGCAGCGATGCCGTGGCAGGAATGGTAGTATATAAAGGTATGAAGAAGAGCAAGCAGGACTACCGCAAGTATAACATAAAGACAGTAGAAGGTCCCGACGATTACGCCTCAATGCAAGAAGTAACTTTCCGTCGCTATCGCGAAGGTGAAGACCTTCCAGACCTTATAATATGTGACGGCGGCATCGGACAGATGCACTGCGTACGCGAAGTAGTGGAAGACCAGCTGCATCTTAACATCCCCATCGCAGGTTTGGCAAAGAACGACAAGCACCGTACCCAGGAACTCCTGTTCCTGAAAGATAACGGTGCCGGCGAAAAAGAAACCATAACAATACAGCTGAAACCAGAGAGCGAACTCTTCAAGATTCTGACACAGATGCAGGACGAGGTACACCGCTATGCCATCAGCTTCCACCGAGACAAACGTTCGAAACACGCCCTGCAATCCGAACTCGACAACATCCCAGGCATCGGACCGAAGACAAAAGAGATACTACTGCAGAAATACAAAACCGTAAAAAATATCCGCGCCGCCTGCGGCGGCGCCCCCTCCGACATCACCGCCCTAATCGGACCAGCCAAAGCCAAAGTTCTAACTGACTATTTTTCAGAAAATAACAGAGAGAATGTTTCACGTGGAACATAAACCACTTCGCAACCCCTCCTCTTTTTCCCCTCCCGAGGGAGGGGAAGGAATATGGGATATCTGTTCGCAGCACAAATACACGAAATATAAAAGACAAACTAACGAATTCTGGCGGACTGGCCAATTAAAACAAATTTTGTTTCACGTGAAACATTAATATCATAAGTTATAGATTATTAATACTTTATAGATATGAAGAAAATTGAAGAAATTATCAGTAAAGCAGCAGAGAATGATACTCTGGATGTAAAGAGATTTTTATTTGGAAGTATGGATTTTACCACACTGAAATGTACCGACAGCGAGCAATCGGTGATGGCTTTCGTAGAAAGGGTGAATGCATGGGATAATGAGCACCCTGATTTGCCCCACCCTGCAGCGGTGTGTGTATATCCTTGTTTTGCAGAAATAGTAAATGAGTGTCTTGATGTAGAAGGTGTAGAGATAGCATGTGTATCAGGAGGCTTCCCTTCTTCTCAGACATTTGCTGAGGTAAAAACAGTTGAGACCGCCCTTGCACTGAAAGACGGTGCAACCGAAATAGACATGGTGCTGTCAGTAGGAAAGTTTCTGAGCGGAGACATGGAGGGTGTGACAGATGAGATAAAAGAGATGAAATCTGTATGCGACGGTTATGGAGCAAAACTGAAAGTGATACTTGAGACCGGTTGTCTGGTGACAGAGGAGAACATTCGCAAGGCTTCAAGAATTGCAATGGAGGCTGGAGCAGATTTTATAAAGACAAGCACCGGCAAAGAGAAAATCGGAGCTACTCCTGAAGCTGCACTCTGGATGTGCGAAGAAATAAACGAATACTACAAGCGCGAAAACCATAAGGTAGGTTTCAAGGCTGCGGGAGGAATTAATACCAGCATGGATGCCGTGATATATTATACTATAGTAAAAGAGGTGCTCGGCAAGGACTGGCTCTGTCATGACCTGTTCAGAATAGGAACATCACGCTTGGCTGATATTCTTATCGAGGAGTTGAAGGATTAAAAATAAGAGACCCTCCCCAGAGACCCAGCCAAGAGACCCAGCCAAGAGACCCTCCCCAACCCTCCCTGTGAGGGAGGGAGTACCTCCGGAAGAAATGTTCTACCCACTCAAAAGAAAGAACCCCTCCTCATCCCCTCCCTAAGGGAGGGAGTGCTGAGAATATGAAAGCTATAGAATGGAGGTGTGAAAGCTATCGCCTTACAATAAGAAAGCATAGCTTTTACCTCATGAAAGGTATCGAATTAGAAAGTAAAAGCTATCACTTCAGAATGCGAAGTGATAGCTTTTATTTTGTCATTATTATTTTGCTATGTTACATTATAAATATTATATGAACCTGGGGAACCAGGAGACGTATAGATAGTTATAACGCTTTCTAAAGACAAGAAATCAGAATTCCCTGTTAATGCAATAATCAAGGTATGCAGTGAGAGCCTTCTTTATATCAGTCTGAGAGATGCTGTTAATAAACTGTAGACACTGAGAATGCAACTCCTGCATTTTTTGTTCAGCATAGGTTATGCCTCCATTATCTATAGTATAAGCAACAAGTTGCTGAATCTCCTCAGCAGAGGCAGAGAGTTGCTTCACTTTTTGCGCTATGCTCTTTATCTTCTCGTCATCAGAATGGAGCACCGCATATATGGCAGGGAGCGTAAGCTTACCCTCACGCATATCATTGCCGGTGGGCTTACCTATCTTTGATGAGGGGAAATAGTCAAAGATGTCATCACGAATCTGGAAGATGATGCCAAGAGTCTGACCGAAGTTCTCTGCCTGCTCCATCCTCTGAGCATCAGCGCCAACGGAGAGCGCACCCATGGTGGCACACGCCTTAAAGAGAGCCGCCGTCTTCTGTCTGATGATATTGTAATACTCCTGTTCGCTGATGAGCTGCTGCTTGTTACTTGTCAGTTGCAGTATCTCACCGTCAGAGAGAGTCTGTCCCAACTGTGACAAGTAGGTAATAATGTCTACCCTACCCGTCTTACACACAGAGAGAAGCGCAGTAGAAAGGATGTGGTCACCCACAAGCACTGCTATCTTATTGTCATACAAAGAGTTAACAGATTGTTGTCCACGTCTTTCGTCAGCCTTGTCAACCACATCATCATGAACGAGCGAAGCGGTGTGTAGCAGTTCAAGAGCCACTGCGGCATGATGTGTTGTGTCATTTACCTCTCCTAATGCTTTGGCTATCAACAATATGAGCATAGGTCTCATTTGTTTGCCTTTTTGCTTCTTGATGTGTTCAAGAGCAGAACCGAGTGCGCTGTCATTATGAGTCAGCGTTTTGTCAAATAATACCTTAAAGCTGTCAAGTTCTGTCTCTATCGGACCTTTTATTATATTAAGAAACTCGTTCACGTCTTTCTGTTGGAATATTACTCTTTCAGATGCAAAATTACAAATTTTTTTTGGTATTTGTTTGATTATTAATGATTATTTGAATTTTTATTATTAATTTTGTTACTTGGGAGAAAGGGGGAGGAAAGGTGGTCGCTGTAATACAGCGACATACAGGACATAGAGGGAAGAGGGAGGGAAGAGGAAAGATGAAGGATGAGGGAGGAAGGAGGAAGGAGGGATGAGGGAATAAAAGTAATGGATGATGGAAAATAACAAAAAGATATTATTTCTGATTGATGCCTATGCATTGATATACAGGAGTTACTATGCACTGATACGCGCACCAAGGATAAACTCTAAGGGACTGAATACCAGCGCGGTGATGGGATTTACCAATACATTGCATGAGGTGATGCGCAAGGTGCAGCCTACCATAGGACAACTGCCTACGCATATAGCTGTGGCGTTTGACCACGGACTGACATTCCGACATGAGCTCTTCCCTGAGTACAAGGCACAACGTGAGGAGACTCCCGAGGATATACGTCTCTCCATACCTATTATTAAGGAACTGCTCCAAGCACTACACATCCCTACCCTACAGGTGGATGGTTTTGAGGCCGATGACGTGATAGGCACTGTGGCGGGAATGGCTGAGAGAGAGGGTCTGCAGGTGTATATGCTTACACCCGATAAGGACTATGCTCAGCTGGTGACCGAGAAGATTCACATGTTTCGTCCACGTCACGGCGGTGGCTATGACGATATGGGACCGAAGGAGGTGTGCGAGAAATATGGCATAGACAATACCGACCAGGTGATAGACCTGCTGGGACTGATGGGCGACTCGTCTGATAACTACCAGGGATGTCCGGGCGTAGGTGAGAAGACTGCCGTGAAACTCATTCAGGAGTTTGGCTCAATAGAGGGATTGCTCAGTCGCTCTTCTGAGGTGAAGGGAAAACTGAGAGAGAAAGTGGAACAGTCGGCTGACCAGATAAAGTTGTCAAAGACTCTCGCCACCATCCGCACCGATGTACCGGTGAACGTCACAATGGACGAGATGCTCATCACCGAGGGTGACGAGAAGAAGGTAAGGGAAATTTTTGAGGAACTGGAGTTCAAAACCCTCGCCAATAAATTTTTTGGCACCGAGGGCGATGCCACTGCCTCTGAGAGTGACAAAAGAGGCGGAAAAGGCAAAATGCAAAAAAGTGTTGCAGAAAAGCAAAAAAGTGTTAACGCTCAACTCAATTTCTTTGAAGAATTTCAAGCCAATGACACAGTTGATGAAAAATATCGCAAGGAAAATGGGGGTATTTTGCCATCTGAAAACATAAAACAAGTTGATAGTCAAGAGGTTTGGGAAAATTTTAGGGCTAAAATTTTGTCAACAAAAAAATTCATTCTAGACGAAAAAACCACCTCAAACGACATTTTTGGCTCAAAAATAGAGAAAATCTCCATTACAACAGACGGAGAAGAGGTTTTTGTGCTCGAAGACGATTTTGTGACACAATTCCTGCAAGACGAGAGTTGTTATAAGGAAAAAATAATTGTCGTGCACGATGCAAAAAAATTACTCAAGTCTTTGTTTGGGAAAGAAGGTGGAGCGAAGACACTGTCTTCGCCTACAAGGGAAGAAGAAGGACTGGAAGAGGAAGGACTGGATGAGAGAAAAGAAGGAGGAGCGAAGACACTGTCTTCGCCTACAAGGGAAGAAGAAGGACTGAAAGAAGAAGGACTGAATGAGAGAAAAGAAGGGGGAGCGAAGACACTGTCTTCGCCTACAAGGGAAGAGAGAGCCTTGGAAGAGGAAGGACTGGATGAGGAAGGACTGGATGAGAGAAAAGAAAAGGGGGAGGAGAATATAGCTGATGAGGGGAGAGTGAGGATATATGAGTTTATGGAGAGTTGCAAGCTATGGGATGTGATGGTAGCCCACTATCTGATAAACCCTGACCTGCACCACTCCAAGAGATGGACGGAAGAAGAGTGGACAGCAGAACGAGCCGTAAGACTATACAAACAAAGTGAGGAACTGGAAAAACGACTCAGAGAGGACGGACTGGAACAACTCTTCCTTGAGGTGGAGATGCCACTTACCGCCGTGTTGGCAGAGATGGAGATAAACGGCATACGTCTGGACACTAAGGAGTTACAGAAGGTACAACGCGAACTGGAGGAGCGCCTTGTGACACTGGAGAAAGACATATACGCACTGGCAGGAGAGCCTTTTAACATAGCGTCTCCACGACAGGTGGGAGACATACTCTTCGGTAAGATGCAGATAATGGATAAGCCGAAAAAGACAAAGACGGGCCAGTATGTTACCAACGAGGAGACACTCAACGCACTACGCGCTGACAACCCGATAGTAGGCAAGATTCTTGACCACCGTGCACTGAAGAAGCTGCTCGGCACATACGTGGAGGCACTGCCACGACTGATAAACAGCCATACCGCACATCTGCATACCACTTTCAATCAGTGTGTTACAGCCACCGGACGACTGTCGTCAAGCGACCCTAACCTGCAAAACATACCAGTGCGCACGGAGGACGGCAAGGAGATACGCCGCTGCTTCCTGCCCGAGGAAGGAGAGGACTTCCTCAGCGCCGACTACAGTCAGGTGGAGCTTCGCATCATGGCAAGCCTCAGCGGTGACAAGCACATGATAGAGGCCTTCCGCACCGGTCAGGACATCCACGCCGCCACATCGGCAAAGATAAACCACAAAGCCATTGACGAGGTGACACGCGAGGAGCGCAGCAAGGCAAAGAGTGCTAACTTCGGTATCATCTATGGCATATCAGCCTTCGGACTGGCACAAGGATTAGGCATAGACCGCAAGGAGGCTAAACAACTGATAGACAACTATTTCAAGGAGTTCCCCAACGTGGCAGACTACATAGAGCGCTGTAAGGAAGACGCCCGTACGGCGGGCTATGCCATTACCATCATGGGCCGCCGCCGCTACCTGCCCGACATCAACTCACGAAACGGTACGGTGCGCGCCTTTGCCGAGCGCAACGCCGTGAACGCACCTATACAGGGTACCGCTGCCGACATCATGAAAGTGGCTATGGTCAACGTATGGCGACGCCTGCATCGCGAGGGTATGCACGCACATCTCCTGCTGCAGGTGCACGACGAACTTAACCTCTCCGTCTCTCCCCAGGAACACAGTCAGGTGGAGCAGATAGTGAGAGAGGAGATGGAGCATGCCGCCGAGCTCCGCGTACCACTGACAGTGGAATGTGGATGGGGAAAGAACTGGCTGGAAGCACACTGAAGGGGATAGTAGCTATAGGGGCTATAGATATTATAGATACTATAGGAACTATAGTGAAAAAAAATGTTTCACGCGAAACAATTTCACAAAACAAGAAATAAAAAAATACTGAAAATGAGATGGTTGATTATAACAATAACCTCGATATTGGCACTGATTGCTAATGCGCAGGACTACAGCAAGATGTCGCGCTACATAAGACAGTTGGTGATGGAACATAACATCACATCAGCGGCAGAGGCAAAGGGGTCCTACCCTACCCCACTCCAGCAGCAAGATGCCACACTGGTGTTTGTCAAGACACTTGACGATGATGCCGTGAAAGACTACAGCGTGGCTCATCAAGGCAATGTGCATATATGCCATGTGCCCGTCAGCGAACTTGGAAAACTATCTGAGGATGAGCGTATTATAAGGATAGAGGCACAGCCGAACACAGCCGAGGCAGACCTTGACAGCGTGGCTTCATGCGTTGGCATAAAACCCGTATGGAAAGAAGACGGCAACGGCACCGCCATAGAGAGTCTGCTGCCCCAGGCCTATGACGGCAACGGCACCGTGGTGGGAGTGGTTGACATAGGCATAGAATACACACACCCTACGTTCCGCTCCATTGACGACGGCCACATAAGACTGGTGCGCGCATGGGACATTCTCGATATTCCCGACGGCGCCGCATATAACGGCAAGGCACAGTTTCCTCTGGGAACACTGCTCACCGACACCACGGCGATAATACAACAGCAACGCACCACCGACAGTCCTACACAGACACACGGCACACACACCATGGGCATTGCCGCCGGCTCAGGATGGGACACACCTTACCGCGGCATGGCATATAACGCCGACATATACGCCGTGGGAGGACTGGTGGGAGCCAACGACATCTATCTGCCAGAAAACATACAGCAGATAAACACCTCTACAATCAATGCCCTTGCCTTCCAGCGTATCTTTGAGTATGCCGACACCGTAGGCAAACCTGCCGTGGTAAGCTACAGCATCAGCGGCATACAAGACATGACCGACGAGGACGCGCTGATGAACGAGTATCTTAACGGTCTGACACAAAAGCCAGGACACATCATAGTGGCATCAGTAGGCAATAACGGCACACGCCGCCGCTACATGCCTAAGTCGGAGGCAACAGACACCGTGGGAGGCTTAATATCATCAAGCTACAAAACTTTTGTGCTCAACATAAGCACAAAAAAAACACTGACACTGCGCGTAACAGACTATAACACAAATCAATACAAAGATATAACCCTTGACTTCAAACCCGGCAACACAAAGAGCAGGAGCCAATCAGGACTGAAGTGGAATGACTATAAGACATATTCCAACATAGCAGAACTTGACTCACTGAGCATTGGAGTCTATTCAGCTGACAACGGCTTTGACCCTGAGTCTGTGGGTTATGATATCTTCCTGAACCAAGAGGTGAAGTCGTTCTCCAAGGTGAAATACGGCGTTGAGGTTATAGGCAGCGGTGTGGCAGCCGACGTCTTCTGCCAGAACGGCGAACTGATAAACGGCACACAGTACTCCCCTACCCTCACGGGTGCCGAGGTTGGCGGCAACATCGGTTCACCGGGAGCATTGCCGGCGGTGATAGGCGTAGGCATGACGGCATACTGGGAGCTGGGCAACGGCAAACGGTGGTATGGCTCAAGCATGGGACCGTCGCTGCACGGATTTATCAAACCCGACATCACCGCCCCCGGCTATCGCGTGGCATCAGCACAGAACAGCCTGTATTACTCTAAGAACTCCAGCGTATATGGCTCATGCGCCTGGAGCAACTACAACAGCGAGAGATACCCATGGGCACGCTTGAACGGCACGTCGATGTCAACACCATGCGTGGCAGGCATCATAGCCCTGTGGCTGGAAGCTAATCCCATGCTGACACAAGAGGACATAATGGATGTATTCGCAAACACCTCACGCCATCCTGAGGAACTGTTGGAATATCCTAATAATCAGTATGGTTACGGCGAGATAGACGCTTACAAGGGACTGCTCTACATCCTCGGCATAGACCATGTGGAGGGACTGCAGACAGAGCACCTTAGCGGAGGCGCCACCGTACGCCCTGTGGAGGGAGGCATAAAGATAAAGACAGAGGGCGACACTACCCTGCCCTGCCGCATATACTCCACCAGCGGACAACTGCTAATGAGCCTTGGCGTGAACGGAGAAAAGAAAATAGACATGCCCAGCGGCATATATGCAGTGCAGGTGGGACACAAGGGCAGCACACTGGTGAGAGTGAGATAATTCATAATGCATAATTGATAACTAAAAAACCGTAAGATTATGAAAAGACTATTCATTTCCATGCTGATGATTATGGTTGTTACAGCCATAAAGGCACAGACTGTGTATTCATGCGAATACACAAGCGATGCCGACGTGAAGGTTTATGTAACTGAATACAAGAGCGATGCCGACCTGGTAGTTTACAAATGTGACTACAAGAGCGACGCAAGTGGCAACGAAGGCCTGTGGTACTTCTGCAAATACAAGAGTGACGCGAAGAAGAAAATCTATTTCACTAAGTACAAGAGCGACGCAAATCTGGTCATATACTTCTCTAAATACAAGAGCGATGCCGGATGGAAGAACAAGAGCAAGCAACACTTGATGTATTAACACAATAGAAAAAGCCGCAGGACTTTTAAGGTCTTGCGGCTTAATTTTTTTACTTAATATAATCAATAATCTTTCTTATCAAATTACCCGTAGGCTCAATGAAAGGTTCTATCTTCTCTTTATCAGCCTCATAAAAACAGTTATAATCAGCATTATCACGCATAATCATAAGATTAGATAATAAAGACCCGTCTTGACGCGTAAAAAGGTTGGTCTTTACGTAATGCTGTCCGAACATAGAGATTATCCCTCTATGACTCTTTATGTTATGACCGTCATATATGAGAAGTGCTGACACCGCATGAAATACAGCATAATATAAACGATTTGCAGCCGCCTCCCAACGCTCTTCTTTGATAAAAAACAACACGTCAGAATATGTGTTATTAGCCTTTTCTATCTCAAGGTTGACAATCACACTGCGTTCCTCATCATTAAGACCCATACAGTACCTCCTTATCGTTTTCTACATTATAATAAAACATTGAGTGTGGACTATTGTTCCATTCCTGCATAGTATAAGCATGTGGACGAATATCCTCACCCATATCCCACCCTATCTCAACGAAAGGATAAGAATATCTATCAAAATCATCATAATCCAATTTAACCTTGTTAAGAAGGAGCAACAAATCCCAATCAGAATTTGCATGGGCATCTCCACGTGCCCGCGAACCATACAAGTAAATCGAACTACCATCAGGCAACACTTCCTTAGCCACCTGCTTTATTCTGTTTATAACCCTGTCCTTCTCCATACTATCAGAAATGTTATCACTACAAAATTATAAAATTATACTTAAAGTCGCAAGAAATGTATAAAAATTTGCATGGTAAAAATAAAACTACACTTACAATGATATAGTACTTGAAAAATCAGTAAATTCCACAACTTTCGGCAACATTCTCCTTGGTGGAATACCTGGTTGGATCGTTGATCTTTGTACAAACTGCGTCAGCAAGCCAAGCCAGAAACATTTCTTTATAGAGGGCAAGCCAAAGCATTAAGCTTCTCTTTTTATTGAAATGATAAATCTATAAGCATTTGGATTTATTATTAACACAATAGAAAAAGCCGCAGGACTTTTAAGGTCTTGCGGCTTAATTTTTTACCTGTGATAAGTAAAAAAGACGGAAAACTTGCACATTCGTACAGAAAAGAGTAACTTTGCACCCGAAAGAATACACATACAAACACTCTGAACAGACTAAATGACACGACAGGAAATACTTGACATAATGCGCGAACGCATCCTTATACTTGACGGCGCGACGGGAACATATCTGCAGGGACTGAATCTTACCGAGGAGGACTTCCGAGGGGAGAGGTTCAAGGATCACCCCGTGCCACTGAAAGGGTGTAACGATGTGTTGTGTCTTACCAAGCCTGAGGCTATCATTGGCATGCACAGGGCTTACATAGAGGCCGGAGCGGACATCATAGAGACTAACTCATTTAATGCCAACTGCTTCTCGCTTGCCGACTATGAAATGCAGGACCTTGTTTATGAGATAAGCAAGGCAGCGGCAGAGTGTGCAGCAAAGGCAAGAGAGAGAGGGGGAGAAGCAGCAACAATGTTGCTGCCTACAAGGGAAGAAGAAGAAGGAAAAGAGGGGAGGAAAGAGGAAGGGAAGAAGGAAGAAGGTTTATTTGGTGATACTGCATCCCAAGAAAACCTTATTCATTCATCCAATCAACCTTATTCCAAGAGCATAATCATCGCCGGCTCCATAGGTCCTACCAACCGCACGTTGTCGATGAGCGGCGATGTGAATAACCCTGCACACAGAGATATTACCTTTGAACAACTCTATAACACTTACCACGAGCAGGCACGCGGACTCATTGACGGCGGTGCCGACATACTGCTCGTTGAGACTATCTTCGACACCCTTAACGCAAAGGCAGCGCTGAAGGCTATCACAGACCTTGGCGAGGAGCGCGGACTGGACATACCTATCATGTGCAGCGGTACGCTGTCTGACGCATCTGGTCGCACTCTGAGCGGTCAGACGGTGGAGGCTTACTGTGCTTCGCTGACACACGGTAACCTGTTGTCAATAGGCCTTAACTGTGGTTTCGGTGCCAAGCAACTGCTGCCGTGGCTGCGCAGACTGTCTGACATAGCGCCATGCCCTGTCAGCGTGCATCCTAACGCCGGTCTGCCTAACGTGATGGGCGGCTACGACGAGACGCCTGAGACCTTCGCCGAGGTGGCTAAGCAGGTGGCGGCAGAGAGTTTGGTAAACATATACGGTGGCTGCTGCGGTACGTCGCCGGCACATATAAAGAAGCTGAGCGAGACGCTGAAGGATGCCGCCTATAAGCCGCGCCCGTTGCCCTGTGACAGCAATGACGGCAAGGTGAAACCCATGGTGCTGTCAGGACTGGAGGCACTGAGGGTGGAACATAAGGATAGCAGCAACAATGTTGCTGCCAACAAGGGAAGCTGGAAGGGTGAAGAGAAGAAGGAGGAAGAGATTAAGGAGGAAAAACCTTCGTTCTATAATATTGGCGAGCGCACCAACGTGGCTGGTTCGGCGAAGTTCAAGAAGCTCATTCAGGCGAAGGACTATGAGACTGCGCTGACCATAGCACGTAACCAGGTGGACAACGGCGCACACGTCATAGATATCTGTATGGACGACGGTCTTATTGACGGCGTAGATGCCATGACGACGTTCCTCAACCTCATAGCCTCTGAGCCAGAGATAGCACGCGTGCCAGTGATGATAGACTCCTCTAAGTGGGAGATACTGAAGGCAGGACTGCAGTGCGTGCAGGGCAAGTCGATAGTCAACTCCATCAGTCTGAAGGAAGGCGAGGAGAAGTTCCTTGCCAAGGCGCGATACATCCACTCCATGGGTGCCGCCACGGTGGTGATGCTCTTTGACGAAGAGGGACAGGCAGACTCATACGAGCGCAAGGTAACGGTGGCACGCCGTGCCTACAAACTGCTGAAGGACATAGGTTTCCCTACCGAGGACATCATCTTCGACCCTAACGTGCTTGCCGTGGCTACGGGTATGCCTGAGCACGACGACTACGGTCGCGCCTTCATTGCTGCCTGCGCAACGATACACAAGGAGATGCCCGAAGTACACATGTCGGGCGGCATAAGCAACCTGTCGTTCTCTTTCCGTGGTAACAACAAGATACGCCAGGTCATGCACTCCGTAGTGCTGCACCATGCCATAAAGGAGGGTCTCGACATGAGTATCGTGAACCCTGCCATGACTACTCCTTACGAGCAGATACCAAAAGACATGCTCACCATAGTAGAGGACGTAGTGCTGAACAGGAAGAATACCGGAGAATCCGGAATATCCGGAATATCCGGAGAGACCGGAAAGCCCGGAAAACCCGGAGAACCAGGAAAACCCGGAAAACCCGGAGAACCAGGCACCACCGAATACTCTGACGACATCACTCCGTCTGAACGACTCATAGAGTATGCCGAGAAAGTAAAGGCTGAGGAGGATGCCAAGAAAGCTGCCAGCGGTGGCAAGACCGCCGAGAAGTCTGTGGCAGACTGGCGCAAGGGCACGCTGAACGAACGCATAGAATACGCCATGCTCAAGGGCATGACCGAATATATAGACGCTGACACCGAGGAGGCTTACCAGCAGGCAGGCACTCCGCTGGGTGTGATAGACAACTACCTTATGCCTGCCATGGAGGAGGTGGGCCGTTTGTTTGGCGACGGCAAGATGTTCCTGCCGCAGGTGGTGAAGTCTGCCCGCGTGATGAAGAAGGCTGTGGCAGTGTTGGAGCCATATATGAAGGCTGGGAGTAAGGATGAGGGAAGAGAGGTGAGGGAAGAAGAGAGCTGCGACAATGTCGCAGCCCACGAGGGAAGAGGAGGGATGAAAGAGGAAAATAAACCCTCATCCCTCATCTCTCAACCATCATCCTCAAATAAACCCTCATCCCTCATCTCTCAACCATCATCCAGCAACATCGTCATCATGGCTACGGTGAAGGGTGACGTTCACGACATAGGCAAGAACATAGTGTCGGTGGTGACACAGTGTAACGGCTATGACGTGAAAGACCTCGGAGTGATGGTTGACTGCGAGACCATCGTCAATGCCGCACAGCAGGAGAATGCCGTAGCTATCGGCTTGTCAGGACTTATTACGCCTTCGCTCGACGAGATGATACGCGTGTTGAAGGAACTGCGCCACCGTGGCATGACGACGCCGGTGATAGTGGGCGGTGCCACCACATCAACACTGCACACGGCGGTGAAGATGGCTCCTGAATATCCTGACGGCATAGTGATACACTCGCCGTCGGCTGCCGACAACGTGGGCATCATACGTCACCTCATGGCTGACGACAAGGATGAATACATAGCCGAACTGAAGGCGCAGCAGCGCATCATACGCGAGAACTACCTCAGCAAGGAGGCGCGCAAGGAACTGCTCACGCTGAAGGAGGCTCGCAAGCGCAGGCACATAAAAAAAGCCGACGAGATAGCTATCCCGTCGGCAGAGGCACGCAAGCCCTTGCATACTGATAATCACTCACTGCTCCACCCGAAGGGCGGATGCCTGTGCTGCGACCCGCTGGTGCCGCTCATCAACTGGCATTTCTTCTTCTCCGCATGGGGCATAAAGGGACACTTCCCCGAGGTGCTCGACGACCCGGAGAAGGGTAGTGAGGCACGTAAGCTGTGGCACGACGCACAGCAGTTGCTCGACAAGATAATACGCCTGCGCCTGTTGCGCTTGCAGATGAAGGCACAGATACTGCCTGCATGGAGCGATGATGAGGACAACATAGTGATAAAGGCTGACGACGGCAAGGAATATCGCCTGCCTATGCGCCGCTCGCTGAAGGACGAGGAGGAGACGAAGTGCCTGGCGGATTATCTTGTCAGAATGAGGGAAAAAGAGAGCTGCGACAATATCGCAGCCCACGAGGGAAGAGGGGAAATGGAAGAGGGAAGAGAGATAAAGGAAGAGAGTTTGAATGGTAATAAACCCTCATCCCTCATCCAGCAACCATCATCAGAAACAGACTACGTCTGTCCGTTCGTGGTCAGTGCCGGCGTAGGTCTGGCAGAGCTGCAGGAGCAGTTCCGTGCTGACGGCGACGAGTATCATGCCATCATGGCGAAGCTCCTTGCCGACCGACTGACGGAGGCGATGGCAGAGAAACTGTCGAAGGACCTCAAGGACACGCTGCACTGGGGCACGAGCAACATACGCATGGCATTCGGCTATGGTGCCTGTCCGGAGCACAAGCTCAAGGAACAGGTGTTCCAGATACTCGGGGTAGGGGAGAGCATGGGACTGTCGCTCACCGATACCTACATGATAAACCCCGGCGAGAGCATCTGCGGACTGATATTCGCCAACACACCAGAGAAGTACTTCAACGTGTGACCGTTTGGCTAATTAAAATAATATATGTAACTTTGCAGTTTGAGAAAAAGGAAGAACATGAAAGTAATTGACATAATAAAAGAGGCTGAGGAAAAAGGAGGAAAAAGATTTTCCATAGAACTACTGCCACCACTGAAGGGTGACGGACTGGACAAGATATTCCATGCTATAACAACACTGCTGCCATATGAGCCGGCTTTCATCAATGTGACCTCAAGTCGCGAGCAGATGAAATACGTGGAGCGCCCCGACGGACTGATAGAGAAGCACATAGTAAGACGCCGTCCGGGAACGGTGGGCGTGTCGGCTGCCATAAAGCAGAAGTACGGCATAGAGGTGGTGCCTCACATGATATGCGGCGGACAGTCAAAGTATGACATTGAGGACGCACTCATAGACCTTGACTTCCTCGGCATACAAAACGTGCTGGCACTGCGCGGCGACGCCATGCCAGGCACAAGCCGCTTCGTGGCTGAGAAAGACGGACACGCACATGCCGAGCAACTGGTGGAGCAGATAATCAACATGAACAACGGCCGCTTTATTGACGGCGAGCCAGACACCCGCCACAATACCGACTTCTGCGTAGGCGTGGCAGGTTATCCAGAGAAGCATGTGGAGTCGCCTAACTACCTCACAGACTTGGGCTACCTGAAACAGAAGGTGGATGCCGGCGCAGAGTACATAGCCACACAGATATGCTATGACACTGACAAGATAATAGCCTTCCGCGACAAGTGCAGCGAGATAGGCATCAACGTGCCTATACTGCCCGGACTGAAGCCGTTTGCCTCAAAGACACAGCTGACCGTATTGCCTCAGACCTTCGCCGTGGACCTGCCACAGGAACTGGTGGACCGCGTGGTACAGTGCAAGAATAACGACGACGTGAAGAAGGTAGGCGTGGAATGGGCCATCAAGCAAGGCGAGAAACTGCAGAAGGCAGGCTTCCCCGTGCTCCATTTCTACACCATGACACGCACTGAGCAGGTGCAGCAGATTATCAAGGAACTGATATAAACAATACTCAAGGGTATTCATCATGAAGCAACGAATCAACGAATTAGACTTCCTTAAGGGTGTGCTCATCATACTTATGATAAGCTTTCACCTGGTCTATTTCAGTGAGCTGCATCCCTATGCCAAGCAAGTGGTATATACCTTCCACATGCCGGGATTCCTGATAATGTCGGGCTTCCTGATGAATGTAAGCAAACCCTGGAAAGCGGTTCTGCTGTCCATGCTAAGCTATGCGGTGCCATACGCCATCATGGAGAGCGGATATATCGCCATGGCATCAGTGCTGCCCATCAGGGAGCATATAGACCATCTTACCGTACCCGTATTCCTTGACAGGCTGCTGCTGCACCCCATAGGGCCATACTGGTACCTGCAGACACTTATCATCTGTGGCTTGCTATATGCCCTGGTGTCAAGACTGCCACGCCTGACGACCATCACAAGACTCCTGATGCTGGGCATCGCCTTCTATATCCTCGCCGACTGCCTCGGCATCATGGCATTCGGTTGCACCATGTACTTCCTGGCAGGCGTGGCACTGAAGCACAGCAACATTCCGTTCACCAATGTGTTCCAACCCTCAGCACTCTCCATCGCTGCCTTCACGCTGCTCGCCATGCACCCCTGCAATTTGAAGATGCAGACAGCAGGCGGCGCACTGATGGTATGGCTTATCATCAGCAGCTTGCTTTTTATATACAAATACATAAGCGGCAAGGCGCGCGCCACACTGCTTTACCTCGGACGCAACTCCATGCCGCTCTTTCTCTTCTCACCTATCTTTACCTTCCTGTGCAAACCGCTCGTACCTTACCTGAGGTTTGACACTACAGGACTTATCTTCTTGTTCCTGTCACTCATTATATGCATATCAGGCAGCCTGTGTGTGGACTGGATAATGAGGCGTACAGGATTATCACAGTATACTTTCAAGATAGAAGTGCAATTTCTTGGAGTAGGAAATAGACATCCCTCTCTGTAGGACGCAGACGTTCTCGGAGCGTAGCGAC
>OCTW011611509.1_pt1 | contig 23624 bp, 20 predicted proteins | sample 1539671 | NCBI WGS metagenome assembly OCTW01 (sample SAMN02144230, study PRJEB22623) | gut metagenome | biome: sheep rumen | host: Ovis aries | place: New Zealand | reverse complement strand
ACCGACATCGAGAGGAGGCAGACGGCCTCACCGGTCTGGGCCGGGACGGCCCACTGCTGGATCGAAGGTGTGAGGTTCGAGGCGAAGCCTGCCGCCGCCTCGCCCGGGAGTTCGGAGGTAGGGCATTCGCAACTCACTGACGGAGCGTACTTAACACAATCCCGATGTGATTATGTTAATGTACGCGGATTCGGGGCACTGACAGTCGCGTCGGTAGGGCGCTGCCGGGCGATTATTCTCCTCCCTGTGGGAGGCCGGGAGGGCATAAATCAGCACGGTGAGCTGGCGGTTGTGGAGCAAGCGCAGCGAGCGGAACAACCGACTGCTGGCTTTGACCGCTTTATTGTATAACATCGACATCAGAAATCTGCACATCGACGGAGTTGTCGTCGATGCGGACTTCATACTTGACGCCGGCTTCGGTATAGACATTGGCCATTTGATGACTGGTGACGAAGGTGTTCTCTTCGAGATACTTAGTCCTACCAAACAGGATCTTCTCAATCTCATCAGATGTGAAGTACTGGTATTCACCTGGACACGTATTAATTACTATGCGCCCAAGGGTATTGATTTCCCTTAGGTTGGCATAGCCTTCCGTGTCCTTATGAGGAATGAGGAGGAACAGATAATCACGTGCTCTGCTTATGGCAACATTGATAATGTGCTTTTTATTGAGCATGATTCTATCCGGCTGAGACGCCATTGCCTTTGGCGGATTGAAGACGACAAAAACCATATCACACTCGTCTCCCTGGAATCCGTGAATAGTGCCTACGCTGAAGGTAATGTTCTCTGGCACAGTATCCAACTGTTCAATGAGTCTTTCTATCATCTGCGATTCGGCGACATAAGGGCAGATTATTCCTATGTTCAGTTTCTTCCCTTCCTCACTATGAGCAGCGACATACTTACAAATTTCCGTTACCAGCAGTACGGAATAAATCTGGACATTTGATCCAGACAGTTTCTTTGGCCCGTAGATATTGTCGTATTTCTCAACCCTGAATTGGATGAAATTGATTGGCTTCAGCGGTAGCCCTTCGATGTCCACCTTCAAATGGTCATCCTGTGTCCTGTTGTGATTAAGGAGGCCGTTATATGAGTAGCGGCTGAATACTTCACCTATCACCGGGATAGAGCGGTATTGTGTCGTCAGGTTGGTAATCTCGAACTGAATTGGTTCTGTGACCGGATTATCAAACCGATCCAGATTGACCATCGTGTAGATGTTTTCTTCCCTCCAGGCTTCTTCACTTGCAATTGGCGGTATTTGAAGCGGGTCTCCTGCTATGATAACCTTAGCGTACGGGGAGAATCGATAGATAGCATAGATGATTTGGGCCAGAGGGATCATAGATGCCTCATCTATAATCACGTAGTTCCAATCAATATCGCGAAGCCTCGGTGCTCCACCGAGACGCTGGAATCCATCGTACGGAAGACGGGCAATGGTTGATACCAAGCAGCATTGATCCTCTTCATCCAGCTCTGAATCCCTGTTGCACAGCAAACCGCTACTCTCAATGATCTCCGAACCGGTAGCGACAAATCGGCCTAACCAACCAGGATAATCGGCGAAGGCTGCTATTTTTTCCGTGATGACATCACAGGCCTTATTTGTCGGGGCCAGGACGAGAATCTTACAATACTCCTCTTTCTTCATCAACTCGCAAATCTGGCGAGCTACATACGTCGTTTTACCTGTTCCAGGAGGACCGAATACAAAGCTGATATTATCTTCGAGATTCTGTTTGAAGTCATATCCATCTTCTTTCTCAAGTTCCTTGAATGCCGTGATGAGTTTCCCCATCAGCTCTGTCGGATTATTCGCATTGACTGTCGCCCGGGTGCATTTCTCCCATTTAATTTTCGAGAGGTTCTTTGCATCAGCGGCTTTAGCTTTCAAACGAAGGGTAAAGTCCCGAACGCTGGCGACTTCGAAGGTGACGGTCTTGTCCTCGCTATCCATAAATTCGAAATGGACCTCTATCCTTTCGATGGTTTCAATTTCAATCGGAATCGGTCTGGACGGATTTTTGAGGATGAATACTCGGTCACTTATTGGATCTGGGACAACTTTGCCGAAAGCAATAGAAATGGCTTTGGTGTTGCCCGTGCTATCTTTCGGTTCGTCATTCTTATACTCCAGTTCAAGCAGCGCCTCAAACCATTCCTTGGAATACTTCGGCATGTCCTTGACCTGGCCGCGGAGCAATTCGAACTCCTCGTTCCGAGCTATATCATTCAGTGCCTTTTCTTTCTGCTCTTGTAGCCTCTCTTTTCGCTCCTCTGCCTTTTTGTCGTCCGACTTAGGAGTCTTTGAGGAAGTGGTTGGATTCACGAAACTATCGTCTCCAGTGTTGCTAAGTTCCTTCCGGTCACCGAGTACTATATCGGCCATCTGCTCCCTCTTCTCAGCGGCCTTCTTCAACTGCTCTTGCTTTTTCTTGTCAGCAGCCAGGCGGAGGATGTCTTCTTCCGTGATATTGTTTGCTGCAGCAAGGGCACCGAGTTTCTCATTTGCGATCTGTTCTTTGCTGGCACCAGCCTCTTTTAGATCCAAGCGCCGCTTCCGGATTCCCAGTATTTCGCATAATTCATAGTTAACAGGGTATCGTGCATCAACGAACTGCTCCAGACTGACATCCTTAGGACGATACAGTTTGCCATCAATGACAATCCAAGGTTTCGATTTCAGCATCACAAGTGCAGAGGACTCAAAATGCTTGATGAGGTCTGTGCGATAAAAATACTTATATGTTGCTGAGACGTAATCTTTTACGGGGATTGAGGAGATTAAGCGCCAGAAACTTAACGCATCCGGTTTTTCTGTTATGTGTGCAATCGCACCTTTCAATCCTTGGATGTTGAAATCCGTAATGGTTCTGTATCGTGTGGTATATGTATAACCAAGCTGATCCTTTTGAGCTTTACTCAGGCAACTCTCGTCATGATAAACGGAGCTTGTGACTTCGGGCATTGTGAGAATTCCAATACTTTCAAGGAATTCATTCACAAGTTTTCGTCCAAATTCCCGAAGGACAGATTTGTAGAAAACATTGTCGAAGAAATAGACCTCGTTGTTTCCACGGAAATAGGACTTCAAGTCATCCGTATCGAGATAGACTTCGCTGGGATGGAGTGCTGCCACTTCTCCAGAATTGGTTTTCACGCCAATGGAAAACATCTGGCCAGCCTTTTCTACCAGAGACTCTCTGGCTTCAAGGGAAGCAGTCTTATAGTACTTCAAAAGAAGCACAAAGTCCTCAAGCATTTCATCTTCAGGGAATTCTGCTTCTGCATCCTGGTATTTTGTGAGGACGTGGTTGATGATGTGGTCGAGCTGGTCCGGTTCCTTGCATCCAATGTCGGACAGGAATTTCATGGCGGGTTTACTGGCCAGCATCGTGTTCGAGATGACATTATACTCATTCGGGTCACCTTCCGAGAATACATTGATTCGACCTTCTGCAAATGGTGGTACCCACTTCCCTTTTTGTGTTTCGACGATAGGGGCACTCAGGAAATATGGATTCTTTTCTTCAGGGTTCCAGGAATTGCGCACCTCGTTATTCAGAAACGTAAACAGACGGCTTATCCAGGCTGCTGGCTGCGCCTTCATGAATTCTGGTGTAATATCTGCCGCAAAGTCGGCTGTGCTATAGGATTTCAGTTCAATATCGTCGTCAATGCTATAGAAATCGAGTTCGTTGAGTTTTTCGCACAGGATGCCGATGTCTGCTTTAGATTGCCTGAGCTGTTTAAGTTGTTCAGTAGTAATCAGAGAAGCCAGTGACTTCGGGGAGACCTGGTAGCTCTGGGGCCCTTTAATATATTTATTATCAACGGATAAAAGAAGTTCCGCGTTCTTTATCTTTTCAAGGCAAGGATCGATGATAGCCTTACTTTGAATTAGCGAACGGTCCACATCATGCCAGCTATAATAATAACCGGGGGCATCATTCCAGCGGACAATCTTCTCAATATTGGCGTTAAGAAGATACGTACCTTCTTTCATCCCGAGGTCTCTCAATTCGCACAGCGTATCAGCAGCCAGCTTACCCAGCTCTTCTACCAATAGTTCATTGACTTTCTCCCTTGGCTTGATTTGTTGGCGATTATCCACAAGCAGGAACGGTGCGTGAGTTACCATGCAGAGATTGAATGTCTCTGATGTCGGGAAGAAACAATGAACCTTAGGTCTGACATCAGTATTGATCGTGCCGTCGGGCTTGAGGTAGTAGCCGACATAGATCTTATGCTTCCCCTGTTCGCCCAAATCCACATTCCGGGAAAACATCAGGACATCTCTGTGCTTGTCATAGTCGGCAAGTGACAGTTTTTCAAGAAGAATGTTGCGATTGGATTTGAAAGTATCCGTGATCGTTTTCGAGAACTGCTTAGACTCCTTGGTCTCCAGGTCTTTCCAGCGAATACGTGTAAGATTATGCAGGAAGAGTGTGCAGTTGGCCAATACCTTCAGCTTTGCACTAATATCCTTGTAAGCGGCCTGAGGGTTTTTGAACGGAATAAGGAAGAGAGTTTCTCCATCGTCACGCTTCGGATGGTCCTTTTCGATTCTCTCTGGTACAATGTAGTTGGTAATCTTGAAGCGGAAATGGTCATCATAGACCTCCGGGGCATCAGTATATTGAAAGACAGATTTGAAACCGATGCCGAATTTCCCTATCTTATTCGTAGATTCTATGAAACCCTTTGTGGAGTCACCAATGCCGGTGATGGAATTGATGTGACCCTGTGTTTTTGCCTTGTTTTCTACATCTGTAACCGAAAAGCGTATAGTACCATTATGCTTGAAAATCAACTCCTTGTGGTTCAGCAGGATGGTTACCTCGGATGCCAGTGCGTCATCTGCATTTTGCAGCAGCTCATAGATAAAGTGAGCAGAGTCAGGATACTTATCAATCACGCTTTGCCATACACCACGGAAATCTCTGTCATTGAATACTTTGAAAGCTTCCTTTCGGGCATCATGGAGCTTATCAAAGAGCAATTCTTTCTCCAGCCAGGCTTCCTCATCTTCAATTAATCCCCCTGTCACAGATTCAAGTTCCACTCCCTTTGATGACAGACTCTTCACAACGCATGTAATTTGCCCACCAAGCTTACTCAGATCTTCTTTTGAAGGACGCGGTAGCCAAAACTGGAAGCCATATTCGTCTTGCACCAGCAACTTTTTCGTGAAGTTCTTTTCATCCTCTTCGATGCGAATAGCCTTGAACTCATACTCGCATTCCTCCTCATAGATGTTGGAATATATTTCTTCCCAGTCCACTTCCGTCTTAGGGAGCCCAGATCCGATAATGATGCGGCAAGGGAACTTACTGTTCTGCGGATACAGCGTTTCAAATGCCGGGTGATAATCTACAGATATGACGCTCTTATTTGTATTGACAAGGGACCAGGACGGGAAATCCCCTATCATTTTCTTACCTATGACCGGTAAGAGGACTTTCTTAACTTCCATAATCTATTCTTGGGCTGCGACGGAGAAGCCTCCATGACTATTCGTTTGAGTTTTCAAGGTATAGGACTTCCTTTCCGTTTTTCTTTGCGTATTCGATTTCTGAGCGGGTGCTGGAACCAATATAGCCACCAACATTGATGACGTATATGGCATCAGCCATATCTATTTTGCGCTTATGCATGTCGTCGAGCATCTCTTTGGTCCCTTCGGTCCAAACTTCATCGTCGCCGCTGTGGCCGAAGAGACCGACGCTGATGACGATGTTGCCGGTGAGGGTAAGGCGTTTCTGGGCTTCAAGAAATTGGTCTTTGAAGCGAGTGCTGCCGCATAGGGTTATGACGGGATATTTACCGACCAATATTATTCCTTTTTATTGAAGAAACGGCCGAAAAAGCCTTTTGGCTTTGGTTCCTCGATGGGCTGAGGCTTTTCTGGCTCTTTCAGCATTATCAGCTGCTGGATGGTGTGGTCGTAGGCGACGGGCTTTCCTTCAATGATGTAGTGGATGGCCTGGTCTATGACCGGGAAGGGTACGATGTACCATTCCTTCGGTTTGGCGATGCCGGCGTTGACTTGGAGCTGGACGGCATCGAAGAGCTTGTGAATGAGGTTCTCGAAGGTGGAGGCTTTGATGTTGGCCACCTGATAGGTCTTGACAATCTGGACGTCGGCAAAGAGGTAGGTGGATTCGTTGGCGGCGTCGGCAATGCGGTGCTCGACGGTCTGGCGGGTGAATCCTATCTTGTAGAGGTCTTTGATGGAGGCGATTTCGGGGTCTTTGGAGAGGGAGCGGAGGACGTAAATCCAGCCGCTGATGACATCGTTCTCGCCCGGGGTGAAATGCTTTGCCAGATAGTCCGGGTCGGTCTCGCTGTAGTCTATGACGGTATAGCCCTCGGTGTAGAGGGATTTGGCGAGGGTCTGCTGATAGACGTTGTTTTCTGTGCCGTTCTCGAAGATGCAGCGGGTGCGTTCATCGGCACGGCCACGGGAGTCACGACGCTGAGCGTCCTTGTTGATGTGGGCCAGATAGAGAAGCATATTGCCGAGGACGAAATACTGTCCCTCGGCGAGGTGGGCTTCCTTGAAGCGGATGAGCCGGCAGCGTCCGTCATCGAGTTTCTTGTGGATAATCTGGAAGCCTTCTTCAAAGTCGGCGAAATCCTTGCATTCCGTGCGCTTTGCGATAGATTCGGCCTCGGCACGCTCCTGCTGGTGTTTCTTCATATAGTCCGGGAGTTCGAAGATGCTCTGGTCCACGGGGGCCACATCGTCAAACATCGGGTCATTGAGAATGTCATCCAGTTCGTCGTGGAGCTGGGGCTCCTCGGAGGGCTCGATGGCTCCTACCGGGACAGTTTCTACGAAGGGAGTATCTATGTTGACAGGCTGGGACGGGGTTGCCTCTGCCGCTTTTGGCGTAAGCAGGCCGGCATCATCGACACTCTGGCAAATGCGCAGTTTAGTCTCGTCAGCGCGGATGCTGCGGAGGGTGCGGAAGAGTTTCTGCTCCTCCAGCGGGCCGTTCTCGGAGGGTTCGCGGCCTTCTGCCTCCACGAAGTCAAGGACCTCAAGGAAGGAGTTTACCAGACGGTCGTGGGAGGTGGTCTGGCGGCGGACCGGCTTCACATCGTCAAAGAAGGGGTCGGACAGGATGTCCTGGAGTTCAGCGTCCCAGTCTCTCATAGGCTTACTTGGCTGTTAGGGATTGCTGCTTGAGTTTGCGGAGGAAGGCGATGGCCACAGCGATGCGTTTTGCCGTGGGGTCGGGGTCGTGGACGGTAGGAAGGGCCCCTCCGTGTTCCTCTTTGTACTTGGGCAGGTATTTCTTATAGAGCAGGATGGCTTCCTCTTTGGTCATTTCCTCGCGCTGGGAGTCGATGGTGTCCTGAATGGTGCGCAGGATTTCCGGCGTGAGGGATTTGGAGAGGATTTCGTAGGCCCGCTGGAAGGGATTGATGCTGTCAATGAGGTTGATGCTGAGGTCGTCCAGGTTGATGAACTGCCCCGCGACCTTCAGGAACTTGCTGCCGTCCTCGTGGGTTACGACTTCGGCGCCCTGGAGCGTAGTGGAGAGGACAAGGTGCTGGCGCAACTGCTCCTGCTCTTCCGGGGTGAGTTCCGGATAACGCTCCTCAATAATCTTGGGGATGAGAGACTGGGTGATGACCTCGGCAATCTGGTTGCCGGCGAGGGCCTGTTTGATGATGTCGCTGGAGTAGAGGGTGGCCTTGAGTTCGGTAAGGTCGTTCTCTACAATGGCCTGGACACGGTCGGTGGTTTTCTTGAGGCCTTTGACACGGATGGTGCGTTTGTCGGACTCATCGCGGTCGGAATCGTCATCGGTGTCTTTTTCCGGGGCCGTGCGGAACTTCCATTCGGGCTGCATCACCTGTTCCATCAGGAGGGAGGCGGTGATGGCCTTGAGCATATCGTTCACGGCGTTCTTGACATCATCCTCTGCTGCAGAGGGACAGGGAATGAGGTTGGTGAACTGGGCGTGGGTCTTGCCTTCGCAGTCACGGGTACAGCGTCCGATAATCTGGATGACCTCGGTGAGGGATGCGCGGATGCCGATGGTGAGGCAGCACTCGCACCACTGCCAGTCGAAGCCTTCCTTGGCGGTGCCCAGGGCTATGAGAATGTCGAGGGCATCGGCACTGTCCATCCGGTTGAGGTAGGCCTGCAGGGCGTCGCGCTGGCGGGAATCGTCTTCCACAAGGTCGCCCACTTTCAGGATGCGTCCGTCAGGGGTTTTGACCATCTTGATGTAGTGCTCGGCGTCTTCACCCACCACGGTGCCGATGCAGGAAATGATGTCGGCAACCTGGTCGTATTTACGGGTGTAAGAAGAGCGGGAGTTCACGTTGGGGATGTGAATAAGGGTCTTCTTGTGGGTGTCGAGGGTGAGCGGTATGGCGGAGATATACTTGCCCTGATAGAACTGATACCCGATGCCCAGGCTCTTGAGATACTTGTAGCCGTTGAGCTGCTGGTAGTAGTTGTAGGTGATGGTGGGCTGGAACTTGGCTTCGTCTTCGGGGCGCATCACGGGGACGGCGTCACCCCGGAAGTAGGAGCCGGTCATTGCCATTATGTGGGCATTGGTGCCGCCGATGATGGCGCGGATGGCCGTGCCCAGGTTATTGAGTTCGTCGGCAGAGGTATGGTGGAATTCGTCTATTCCGATGAAGGTGTCATTGAGCAGGGTGATGTCCAGATCCTTGAGCGCATTGCGGAAGGTGGAGTGGGTGCAGACCAGGACGGTGGCATCGCTGGAGAGGAAGCCGATGAACTTCTGGCGCTGGCCGCTTTCTTTGAGTCCGGGGGTGCAGAGGTTGTAGCCTTCGCTCACTTTCCAGTCGGCAAAGAAGCCGTAGGGAACGAGTTCCGTGTCCTTGAAGGAGCGGGCGATGGTTTTCTCCGGGACGGCTACGATGACACGCTTGATGCCTTGGTTGGCCAGCTTGTCGAGGGCTACGAACATCAGGGCGCGGCTCTTGCCGGATGCGGGCGGAGCCTTGACCAGCAGGTACTGGCGGGAGCGTGCCGCATAGACGATACGTTGCATTTCCCTCATTCCGAGGGCGTCGGTGGTGGCAGATACGCCAGTCTGGCCGTATTGGATCTGGACTAAATTTTCCATAGCGAGGATTTGTCAGTCGTTAGTTTCACGTATTGTTTGAAGAGGAACTCCAGGCGCTCCTCGTCGGACTCGAAGGGCTTTGTTCTGTAACAACGTTCTACCGCAAGGTCCAGAGCGTGATGTGCTTCCCTCAAATCGTCAGGGAATAAATCTGGAGAATACATATCACCAAGAGTCATATCCGTATGCTCTGCACGTACTAAAAGCACTTCTTTAGCAAGATTCTCTATCTCATCCTTTTGGGCAGCCGTGAAATTAGGTGCTGGGAACGTATTGTAGCAAATTGTGTTCGAATATTGAATTCGGGTTTCAAGACGACCACTTACTGCTTGAACCCACAGATTGTGAATGGCAGAGTTAAGCAACCCAAACAAGAATAGGCTTGCATCATAAATAACACGTGCACCATTAGAGTACACAATATCCTCTGTGCTGTAATACACAGGAAGATAAATACGATTCTCAGAAGATGTTTGCGGGACAACGATAGTTGGGCAGACCTTATACCGGATTTCATCAAAGGCATAAGCCGTTGCTGCTTTACGCTGAGTTGCTTGCTTTTTGCTTGCAGCTCTCATAGCGCGACACTTTTCTACACGTTCATTAATCTCTGGGATTTGCCGGAAATGCTCATATTGCCTTTTGTCCATCCATAGACAATATCTCGTGTAGCCATTGATTATTTCATCTGCTCCTAAAAATGGCTTAATTATTTCTTGAAGCTCAGGGTATTTTTCAAGCAAATAATCTCTGTCTTCTTCCTCCAGAAGCAAATTGCCACCATCACCAGGTGCGCACCCTTTCTGCATCAGAGGAAGATTGCAAATGCTTTGATTCTCGGGGCTGACAATAATATTCTCACCAACAACCAAATAAGGATTAATATTGTTACAAGAGATTATAGTATCCCCGGAATAAAGCTTCCTTACTCCTTTCTCACTTTTTGATATACCAATGATAATACACGTCACACCAGCATTGTTCTTTGCATTATTTGACCACTTGAAGGAAGTGTGTGCAAAATCGATATATGCTTGCTGCGCAAAAACTAAAGGCCATAGTAGAGAAACCTGTTCACCTTGAGTAAGTGAATTTGTGCTTACAAAGGCAGCTTTTTGTTTGGTGTTTTTGTATAAATATTCAGCAGCCTTGATGAACCAGCAGGAGATATAATCAAGCTCGCGATAATTGTCGTTATAATGGGAAAAAACGACATCCATATCATGCTTCATTGCCTCCGTCTGTTTTCGGCTTCCCAAATACGGCGGATTCCCCATCACATAGACTTCTTCATCCTTAGTGTGGGGGCATACCGTGTTCCAGTCGGTCGTACAGGCATTGCCGCAGACGATGTGACCGCTGGGGCGTAGCGGGAGCGGATTGGGCGAGGTGCCGAACTGCTCACGGAACTTGTTGTTCATCTGGTGCTCGGCCAGCCAGAGGGAGAGCGTGGCGGTGTCGCAGGCGTATTCGTCTATCTCGATGCCGTAGAATTGCGTGAGGGCGATGTCGCTGAACGGGAGCATCGGGGAACCCAGTTCCACAAGGCGCTTCCAAATCTCAATCTCCAGCTCACGGAGACGCTTGTAGGAGATGATGAGGAAGTTGCCGGAACCGCAGGCAGGGTCGAAGAACTTGATTTTGCTCATCCTGACCAGCAAGGCGTTGAGGGCCTTGGCATCATTGCGCGAGCGCAGGAATTCGGCAGCGAGGTCGTCCAGGAAGAGTGGCTGGATGACCTTCATAATGTTGGGCACGGAGGTATAGTGGATGCCCAGCTCGGCGCGGTCTTCCGGAGAGACGATGGCCTGGGTCATCGAGCCGAAGATGTCGGGGTTGATTTCGCTCCATTGGTATTTCCCGCATTGGATCATCAGGAGCCTGGCGCGGCGGCTGAGGACCGGGATGGGATAGCGCTGGAGGAAGAGTCCGCCGTTGACATAGGGAAAGTCGGCAATGACTCTGTTGGTCTGCTGTTCCCGTAGGGCCTTGTCGTCCGTGGACATTATGACAAAGAGACGGTCGATGAAATCGGCCAGGTCGGAGCCGTCGATGGCGGTGTTGTCCTCGATTGCTTTTGTGAACTGGTTGTCCTTGAAGAGGCCGGTGTCTTCGGCGAAGAAGCAGAAGAGAAGCCTGGACATAAAGACGTTGATGCTGTGGGAGACCTGCGGGTCGCGGAAGTCGTTGTAGCGGCAGATGTCGTCGTATATCTTGGCCATCAGCTCGGCAGACTTGACGTCGGCCTCGGCTTCTTCGTAGTTACGGAACTTCTCGATACCGGCGAGGGGCTTAAAGAACTCGAAGTCCCGCCAGAGAGTTTCCAGGGTGCCGTCGTAGAGGTCATCGTCCTTGGGGTCGTAGGCCACAAGGGAGGAGCCGTCACAGGTGATGTAGAGACGGGGGTTGTGACGGGTGACGGAGGCATCGTTCCGAAGGGCGATGATGACGTCCATCGGTTCAGTGCCCCTGCGGAAGGGACGGTACACGAATTTGTCTTTTACGAGGATGGTGTGCGGGTCGCGGGACTTGTTGTCACGACCGTCGCGGACGCGCTGGAGGGAGGCGTCCCCGTATCCGCAAAAGATGTTTAAGAGTTGGTACGGGAGGTTCTCTGCCGTCAGGGTGGAAGTGACGGATTCGAGGGCCTCCTGTGCCGCTATATGTGAGAAGTTTTGCTTCTTGGCCATTTTTGTATGTTTCAGTGTATTATCCTTCAAATTTAATAAAATTCTATCTTATTTCGATGATGTACGTATATATAATGCAAATTTGAACGATATTTACGCCTCACAAACAGGCCGGATTCAAAGCTATAGTTCCCTTATCTCTGAGATTAATAATAACCGGACAGAAAAAGGTCTCTGATCCCGACTCGAAGAGAGATATCGGAATATGGTCAAGCCCAGCACCCTTACACCATTCCACTTATGCTGGAATCCTGGTTGTATCGATGTCTCTGTCCGAAGAAAAGGCGGTGTTCCCAAAACAATCGCGCAGCTTGGGAACAGTGCCGCAAGAGGTGGCATGAATAATTCCCTGACGCTCAATTTCAATGACATCAACAGCGCCAAAAGACTGTAATATCTTTATGGATGTGTGATTTAATTTTTCGCAGCATCATGGTCTGCGCGGATAATCAGGAGTACCAGGGCAAATCCATTCTTGGCCGTTTCGCACTCCTGTCTGTCTCTTTGATTCTTGATGTGTTTGGAGCCCATATGCCAGCGGATAGCCAAGATTTCATCGAATTCAAGCTTGAATCCACGGGATAGAATCATGATGACCGATTTCGTCCCGTGCCCCCCAAGATGGAGATAGGGTCTCTTGCGGATGGGTTTTCCGGCCAAATCAATCTTATACTCATCCATCTTGCAGATGTCATGAAGAAGCGAGGCCACGGCGATGCTGTCGGCATCAAGAACCGATACTAACGAAGGATCCGCCAGAAGCATTTCCTTCCTGTACATCATGGCATAGTCATACACCTTCAGGGAATGGCTGACAAGGCCGCCTTTCCAGTTGCTATGATGGGAAACAGAGCCGGGAGCCGTAAAGAAGTTGTTGCACTTCAGGTAATCAAGAAACTCTCCGACACCTTCTCTTCCGGTTGACTCCAGAATCTCCCGGAAGCGCTTCTCGTCTTGAGTCACAGTCTGGTGATCCGCATACCTTTGTTCCATTTCAGCGGCGAGTTTGTCTTTCTGTTCTTCCGTCATGTTTGAATGGAATAGATCCAAATACTGCCTGGCAGAAAGGTCCTTGGCGTGAAATGGGCGAGGGGCTTTGTTGTTGTCCATAGTAATTTAGGTTATTGTCTGTTTATGCACATGATTTTTTCTTGGCTTCTTGAAGCATATCCACGACGCTTTGAAGTCTGTCGGCATCGTTCGGGTTGATAATAATCTCTTGAAAATCACCGTATCTACAGCGATGCCCAAAGATGTACTTGATGCCATTGATCAGTCTCTTGCAAAAGCCGATCGGCGTCAGCAAAACGGAGATGAAGACTTCCGGGTTGTTATCGAAGTCGATGGTCTGAATGATGAACTGATGCTGCGGATCATTGCACTGGCACACAAAGAGTTCACGAATGTCTTCTGTTTTTTTCTTCATGGTTTGTCTCGATTTATCTAATTATACTTCCGCGTGGTCAAATTCTTTCACAAAAAACGACAAAGACCGCCCTTGAATGGATAGTTTCTTAAGGCAAGTACAACAAAACCACTAGGAGTTGAACATCTCTTCGTAGAGTTCCTCCAGAATCTCCGAGTTGATTGGAATCCCGGAGACATCTCCAATCACTGCGTCAATCATACAGTGCGGACAGAGTACCGTTTTCCCATTCCTGTCCTGGGTATAATCTTCCGGTGAAATCTCGGAAGAAGGAAAGATTGTTTGGCAGTAGTAACAACCGCAAATCCGGCTCTGCATCACAGAATCCCAGTTCTGAAACGATGCCTTCCCGGCGATGTTGTAATACCTCTCGTACTTCTTCTTTTTCATATTGTCGCTTTTATATATACTGAAGATGCGGAGAATTCTTTCGCGCTTTAGCCGAAAAAAACCACCGGACCCGCAAAGATCCGATGGTTTCAAGCGTGAGAGCCTTAGGCGGCGATACCGTATTCGGCAAGAAAGCTAGAGCCCAACACCTTCTTGAGAGCCTTGCGGGCTCTGCAGAGAAGAGTTGAAGCCGCGTCGGCCGTGCAACCGATAAGTTCGGCCATCTTTTTCGGTTTCAGCCCTTCCAGTTGAAGGGAGATGATAAACTGATAGTTCTCGTTGAGAGAAGCGATGGCATTCTCTATCCTGTCCATGGCTTCGCTTCCTTCCACTCCACGGTCTGCCGAGTAACCACCGGGAAGGTTATCGAAGAAAGAAGAGTTATCTATCTCTTCGTCTTCTGAACGATACCCCCTCGGGCGCACAAACCTAGCGACATGCTTGTTGTGCTCTCTGAATGCGTCTCTCTGGGCATTGAAGGCAATCCTTCCGGCCCAAGTCTTGGCCTGAGACTTTGAAGCGTCAAACGCTCCGCAGTACTTCAAGGCTTTAAGAATGGAGTCTTGAAACAAGTCCTCCAGCTCTTCCGCAGACAGGTCCTTGCCGCCGGTCTTACCGTAGATTTCGACACTCTTCCTTACGGATTCGAAAATCTCCTGATAGGAAACGGTTTCGCCATTGGCGGTGGTAAATGTGGCATTCGTGTTCGTGTAGATGTTCTCCATAGTGCGTCAAGTTCGGTGATGGATCTGCTTGCTTTCGCCCGAAGCATATAGGGCAAATCGCGTAAACGGAAGGTTCCGTCGCAAAATTGAAAAAACTTAGCGTTGATAAGACGCATAATGGGAACCTTAGGGGCAGTCTAACCTGACTTGATGCTTATGTCAAAGAGCTACATTCTCACTTCTCACTTATTTCTACCGACCCAAGTCCGGATTCTTACATACTTTTTTCGAAAAAAATCGAAAAAAGTTTCAAGTCTCTGTTCTTGAGTGCGGGCTACAAGATTGCAAATAATGTGCCGAATTTCAAAACAATCAGGCAGTTTACTACTTTCTGGTCAGGATATTGTCTATCATTCCATATTCCAGGGCCTCTTCCGCAGTCATCCAGTAGTCCCGGTCGACGTCGGCGAGGACCTTGTCAAAAGCCTGCCCGGAGCGTTCGGCAATAATCGAACATAGCTCGGTCCGGGCCTTCTCAATCTGCTTGGCGGCGATGAGGATGTCCGAGGCCTGTCCTTTTGCGCCTCCCAGGGGCTGGTGGATCAGCACGCGGGAGTGCGGAAGAGCCGAGCGTTTTCCCTTCTCTCCGGCGCAGAGCAGTACGGCGCCCATCGAGGCTGCCATGCCGGTGCAGATAGTCCCGACGGCGGGCGCAATCAACTGCATGGTGTCATAGATAGCAAGGCCCGAGCTCACCTGACCGCCGGGGGTGTTCAGGTACATGGATATGTCGGCCTTGTCGTCCAACGATGCAAGGAAGAGCAGCTGGGCCTGGATGATGTTGGCCACATCGTCATCGATGGGAACACCGAGGAAGATGATACGGTCCATGAGCAGACGGCTGAATACATCCATGGAAGCGACGTTCATCCGGCGCTCTTCAATGATGGTGGGGTTGATATAGCTGCTTACGGCCGCGTTATAACGGCCAAGGGTCAAAGGATTGATACCTCTGTCCATCGAGGCGTATTTCTCAAATTCGTTCATTATTCTGCTTGTTCTTTTTCTGCTTATACCGGAGATCTCTCTATTTCTTACACGTCGAGGCAAAAAACCATATTTTTATCTCTCCGTCTTCCGGTTTAGTAAAGCTGATACCTCTCTTGATTTGCTTGGTATGGGGAAATACGGCATCGATAAGCTCCAAGTCCCCCATAGTCATAGATATGCATTGGAGAACGACAATGATGCCGGATACTTGCCGAACACTAATTCGAGCCAGTTCAGTTTCCAGCAGGGTGACTGCTTCATCTGCGCTGCCGGCGACCACGTTTACGGCTAAGGCCGGATTGGGGCATGTTATATCAAAATCTTCCTTGGATAGAGGAATGTACATCTTCTGGCCGAGCATGTGGTTTATGGCCTCTTCTATCTGTCGTTTATCAGTAAGGGTGGTTTTGGTGTTTGTCATCAGTCTGGTGTTTTCTACATATACACCGGACAAACGGATTTCTTTCAGGCTAAATCAGAAAAATGCATCACGTCCTCCGGGAGTAGATAGACCAAAGTCCCGTTGTCGCGAAGCTCCATCAGCAGGCGGCCCATAATGTTGGGGCCGGTCCAGGTATTGCCGTCGTCGGTCAGTTTGGCGCTCCAGGCCCCGGCCGGACGGCGGGGATTGGCCTCCTGTTCAACGATAAAAAGGCCCTTGGACCTTTCCAGTTCACTGCGGAATGCCTCGCTTTGGGCGTACTTCTGCACCAGGCAGAACTTCATCGCATCAATGAAAATCCGCCACCAGTCCTCGCGGACCGCTCCGACCTTCTCCTGATGCTTCGCCATCATCTTGATGGATTGCCCCTTCTGGGCGTAAATGATGCGGCGGGACTCCGAATCAGCGAACTTCATAACCTGAAAGAGCTTCTCCGTGCAGTCAAAGGGAACGTCGTCCACCACGATGGGTATTGGGGCAAAGTTCCCGAAGATGCCCCATTCCTCCGACACCCTGCAAAAAGAGGCGGTCCGGTCTGACGGATACTCCTGGATACCGTACCACTCCGGATAGAATTCCTTTATGAATCCCGCAAGCCGCATCTAGAACTCCTTGATAATATGCCGGGAGCCCTCAATCAGCTGATGTCCTTTCGGGTCCAGTTCCACTTTCTCGATACGGACGATACGGACTTTTTTGTCATCCAGGACAGCCATATTCTTCTCCGCCTGCGGCTTCTGCCAGTTGTAGGGCCACTCGATGAGGTCCACGCCGACGCTACTCAAAAGCTCGGATGCGGCCTTCTCCCCGGCCACGGTGGCCTTGTCAATCATCTTCTTGACAGGCAGGTCCAGACCTGAGAGCTTGTTGGCAAGGAATTTCCTGAACGGGATGCCTTCCACCTTGGCTTCGGCCGGGATGGTTGTTCCCAGTTTAGCCTCTACGCGCTTTACGATGGAGTCGGCGACGGGCACGCCCTTCAGCAGCGACAGGCAATTGTCGTCGGTTCGGTTGGGAATCTCCACGGTATAGACATAGAAATTCCGGTTCTCCGGACGGTGCTTGTTGAATGCATAGTGCGCCGCCGTGGTGTATTTCTCCGTGACATAGACACCCCAGCCGAACTTGACTTTGCCGTCTCCTTCCAGGGCGTGCTCCAGGCTGAATTTGTCGAAGGGCTCAGCCGATGATCCGTGATAGAACTGCATATGAACTCTGTTACCAACAAACTTATGCCTTGTTTTTCTCTTCGAGCAGTTTAATTGAGTTTAGATAGTCTTTTTCCACATCACTCAACGTCTTCTGCTGGTATTTTTTATACTCTCCGGTGGCCTTTTCGATTGCCCGCTTATGGCTAACCTTCCCTGCTCCGACGAGAAGTTGCTCACCGTTCATGGTCAGGATATTATCCAGGTGTTTTGCCCAGTCCTCCATTGTCATGGGCTCGTGGCGCTCCGCTTTGCGCTCTGCAAAATCGAGGTAACCGGACACCAATTGCCCCAGAGAGCGGAGTTCCTGCTCTGAGAGATAATTCTTGGCTACGACGGCATCGGCAAGATGCGGACGGTTTCCTTTGAAGGTAGTCAGGCCCATAAACTCTTTTTCGGCATCTGCCCGGGAATAGATGACTTCTGCGGCGGTCTGTCCGTGTACGGCATAATGAATCTTGTTCTGGACCTGCTTGAAAAAGGCAATGGAGACTTCGGCATGCGGGTCATAGTCTATGCTTGTGGCATAAATGTCAAGCACCTGACGATAAAAGACCTTTTCGGAGGCACGGATGTCCCGAATCCGCTGCAGGAGTTCTTTCCAGTAGCCGCGGCCACCCAATTCCTTCAGCCGTTCATCATCCATCGTGAAGCCCTTGCGGATATATTCGTTCAAACGCTTGGTGGCCCAAATCCGGAATTGAGTACCTCGGATAGACTTTACACGGTAGCCAACGGAAATAATCACGTCCAGGTTATAGTAGTTGGTGGGTTTGGTGGAAAAATCGGAATTTCCGATTTTTCTCACCGACTCCTTTTCTTTGAGCTCTCCTTCTTCGAAGATGTTCAAGATGTGCTCATTGATAGTTGACCGGGCCTTGCCGAACAACTCGGCCATGCTGTCCATGGTGAGCCATACCGTCTCGCCACTGAAAACGACATCCACATGCACCGAACCATCTTCGCTCTTGAAAATGATAATATCGCCCGTATTGTCAAAGCTGGGTAACATTTCGTTTTCCATATTCCAGACACTTTTTCTTCAAGCTGAATGTAAATTTACATCATATTTTATCGTTATCCAAAATCTTTCTATTTTTTATTCAAATCTTCCATTGCGTCAATGTACTTGAACTTGCCCCAGCAAGGATCTGACCTGTATTGTGGAATCAGGTGGTATTCGAAATCGCCTTGGCGGACCCGTCGTCTCTCTTCGTATGTTTTACTCACTTGTACCTTCCTCCTCTGTATCATCACTCAACGAAGAAGCGATTCTCATAATCGGACAGGATTCTCCCGACTCGTTATCGTAAAAGACTTCCATGGCCGCCTTGAGAAGATGAGACTCCGAGATGAAATCCCTAATCCAATCGGGGCCGGGCAATCTGTCTCTCTCGCAGAAAGGGATGTCAAAGGCCCGGTCGGGAGACCATTGGGCGCCATTGTTTCGGATAGTAATGCGAATCAGGTCCATGGCTCCTGGGACAGAATCGGCAATCGTGCAGGAGACAATCTCACCGGGAATATCGCCATTGAAGAGCCGATTGACATACTCGTCGGCCAACTTTTGCCGGATTTCCCGCTCTTTTCTCTCCTTAAGGCCGTCCTGATACGCTTCCAGGCAGGCAGACTGGGCGGCCGGGATATTCTCGTTGACGGCCAACATAAACGTCACCAGCGCGTCAGCGGAACACCGGGGATTGACGAAGGCGTGTCCGCACTCGCTGAATCTCCTTCCCCGGATATGCGGGGATACTTGAAGCACGGGGCCATCGTGTCTGTATTGCTTGTCCCGGTAGACAAAGGAGATATGATCCAGCTCCAGCAGGGTATGTTTCCCGGACTTCTTGATTGACTCGGAAGGGACGCCTGACGCAATCAATCTCTTGTTGAGCTGGTCGGTCGTAAGGGTATTGCCTTGGCTCACGGACCTGAAAGGAATGACCCAGGCAAGCTGGATGCCCAGCCACCAGTATGAGTCCGGAGACCACTGAAGATTGGAAACAGAGCGCATAATGCTCAGGGTGTTATTGACGCAAACATCGACGATTGCTTCGGAGAGATTGCTCATATGCTCGTTATTAATTTCAGGACTTTATACCGACCTCCTCCGGTTTTCTTTCACAGGATTGAACTATTCTTCTTCGCCCCAGCCTGCTCCTGTGAAAAACTGCACTTCCTTGATCATTGAGCGCTCCAGACCGAAAAAGACTGCTTCTGTGCGCCCGCCGCGACTGGTGTCGAATACCAGGTCCCAGGTTGACGCATCGTACTGACGACGATCCGCCTCGGGCATAGCATAGAGGCCGTCCAGCCACCTTATATACTCATCGCTGTCCATGGCTTCCTGCTCGGCTGTGACGCAGGCAAATCCGCTCAGTCGACATAGCCACTGGTCCGAATCCATCAATAGTACCTTGTCTTCCGGTACTTCAAGTGTCAAGCAGCACAGTTCCTTGCCCGCCGTGCTCTCCTTCCGAAGGGTTCTGACGTCCGGTTTGCGGCGACTCTCCCCGTTGAAGCGGTACCAGGCCCAGATCATGCCTCGTCCGTTGTCTGCCAGTCCGCGCTCCGCAGCCTTGCCGTGAAGCCAGGCATAAGCCTCCTTGAACATATCGAATTGACTCTCATAGGAATCGGGATGATTGGGATTCACGCGGTAACCCCCGGCGCTCATAACCTGGTTATAGACATCGATAGTTTGTACTGTCCAAAGTCTCATGTTCTGTTCGTCTTTTGTTATATATACCGGGTCAACGGTGAATTCTTACAACCGAGCTGACCGTTTTGGTAAAAGACCCCCGTGTCAATGAAAAGCTTCGTCATTTCCAGTTTGCCAAGGTCCCGGAGGTAGTTTTCAACGGTCTGGGTCCGGGCCGTCACGGATGGGGTTATTTTCAGTTGTCTCATAGTTTAACTTGCCGTGTAGTTGGGGTTTGTTTGCGAGTAAAATTCTATGTCTTCTTTTCGGCCATCGTCAAATACCAGGAAATCTTCGACGAAAAAGTCATATGTCAAGCCACATTTGAGGGCCACCTTCTTGGAAGCCTCGTTGCGCGGGAATATCCCAACCGTCAGCTCAGAGACGCCCCTTTCGAAGAGTTCGCGCTTTAAGGCGTTCACAGCTTCCGTCATAAAGCCGTTACCTCTTTGATTTTTCCTGGTATAATATCCAAGGCAATAGGAGCCTTCGATGCAGTAAGGGCCGAAGAGGTTGGACTTCGGGTACAGTTCGATGATTCCAACGACCTCAGGGGCGCCATGCTCACGGACTATGACAAACCTTTGTCCATCCGTGGTTTCCTTCGTTGCATATCCGAGCGCCGCCTCCATGTCGGTAATGGGTTCAATCGCTCCCATCTCGGCGGTCTCACGGTCTCCAAGGATTTCAATCACATCGGCTGCGTCCGATTCTTGTATCGGCCTGACCTGTAACCTGGGGGTATGGATGATTTGTATGTTCATTGCAAAGTCGTTTACAAATATTCATACTGCTCCATCCCGGATTCCTTTCATCGCATTTTCTCATGTTTTTTTCTGAAAGAGAGTGCAAGAATCTGAAATGGTGCGAGTAGGAGTTTTTGCTGCCGACTAATCCGGTTGCCCAAACGAACTATGAAAAAACATATCACACCTGCCGCCCGCTTTATCTTTGATGCCGAGACGGCTCTCAAATCGGCCAATCTCGCAGTACTAGGTCTCTCGTCAGCCTTGAAATGCAGGCTTGGCGAGTCTGACCGGAAGGAGATTGTGGCGGAGACCGTGGCCAAGGCCTGGACCCGCCGCGCATCCTATGACCCCGGCAAAGCATCATTCCCCACCTGGGTAGGGCGCATTGCCCGGAACACTCTGCTGGATCATATCCGAAAGAGCAGGTCCAAGGACAATGTGGCGGGGCAGGCAGATGAAGGCATTTTAGCCAAAGCCCCGGATATCCTCATGATTGAAGACGAGAGTATGGATGCAGTTATGAAAGCTGTCGGCAGTTTGCCCGAATCCCACCGACGCGTCATTCTTCTCTTGTCAGAAGGAAAAGGTTCCAAGGAGATTGCCGGGATTCTGGGCTGCTCGGCCAATGCGGCCACCATCAAATGCTGCCGGGCCCGCAGGGCACTGAAAGAAAAGTTGGACAATATGGTGTAAGAACGCCATAAACCGGAGGTATGAATAATAAACGAACCGAAATATGAGAAAGACCAGAAAACCAAACCTGTTTGACGAGAAGAGTTTCATTTCCGAGGATGCTAGCGTGCAGAGCCAGGCCGCGTGTCTGAACCGCATCTACAGGAAAGTCCACTGCGAAGGCTTGTCTGCGGAGACCATCCAGGAACTTCGAGATGACATTGACTATATCGCCGAGTTCTATAGCATCGACAATCAGAGTGCAGTCCTGCTTGCAGCCATTCTGGAAAAGTCTGCCACCAACAACCTGATGGACGATGAAGATCTCGCCCAGTATCTTGGCTGCACGAACATCGAGTTTATCCGCTACCATAAGAATCTTCGCGAAATGGACAAGGCAGGCATCATCCAGATGGGAGGCGGCCGTGGTCCACGCCGCTGCTACAGGGTAACTCCGGAGACCTTGAAAGCCGTTGAGAACAACTGCGAATTCAAGCCGGTAAAGATGTCCGGACTCACTGCGGATGAGCTCTTCACCCGCTTCCGGAAGCTCTTCGGCTCCTTCCGGAACGACAACATCGATGCCGAGCGTCTCATTGAGGAACTTGACACCATTATCAGCTATAACAACCACCTTTCTTTCTGCAAGAAGGTGCAGGAATCGGCTCTTTATGGCGACTGCTCGGATACAGAGCGCCGCATGTTCCTCTACCTATGCCATCGTTATGTGACGCATGGCAACAAGTCGGTCGATATCGACATGCTGACCAATTTCACGGAGTTCATGGAAGATGACGAGTGCATCAAACGCCACTTCGCCCATGAGAACATGCCCTTGCAGCGAAACGGTCTCGTGACTTTCGCCATCGAGGACGGGTTCGTGGACACCAACTCGTTGTCGCTTTCGGACCAGGTGAAAGCTGAATTCTTCTGCGAGGTTGAACTCTCTCCGGAGGAGAGCGTCCGTCACCGCGACATCATTGGCGCAGATACCATTCAAGCCAAAGAACTCTTCTTCAACGACAGTGAAAGCGCCCAGGTGGCCCGTCTGGAGAACCTGTTGGACGTGGAAAACTTCAAGGAAGTGCAGAAGCGCCTTGCCTCTACCGGCATGAGAAAAGGCTTCAATGCCATCTTCTATGGAGGGCCCGGCACCGGCAAGACTGCCAGCGTACTGGAACTTGCCCGCCGCAGTGGCCGTGACATCTTCCGCGTTGACATGTCCAAGCTCAAGAGCAAGTGGGTCGGAGATAGCGAAAAGTCCGTTCGCGCCGTCTTCAAGATGTACCGTTCGCTTTGCAAATCCTCAGAGAAAGCTCCCATCATGCTCTTCAACGAGGCTGATGCCATCTTCACCAAGCGCATCGAAAATGTGGAGCAGAGCGTGGACCAGATGAACAACGCCATCCAGAACATCATTCTGGAAGAAATGGAGAATATCGAGGGCATCCTCATTGCCACTACCAACCTTCTTTCCAATCTGGACCCTGCTTTCGAGCGTCGCTTCATCTTCAAAGTGGAGTTCAAGATGCCGGAGAAAGACTCCCGCGCAAGAATCTGGAAGTCCATGATTCCCAGTCTTTCGGAACAGGACGCCATGACGCTGGCGGGCAGGTACAGCTTCTCCGGCGGCAACATCGAGAATATCGCCCGCAAGAGTACGGTCGAGTACGTGCTCTCCGGCAACGAACCCAGTCTCGCATCTCTGGACAACTATTGCCAGGAGGAACTCCTGAACAGGAACAATACCCGTAACAAGATTGGATTCTAGGCGAAAGAATCCACCCCTGACCCCGTATATATAGGCACTATGGCGAACATCAACGTAAATACCACGGAGCTGCTCCAGCTCCTCGACATGACTCCCGCCGACCACAACCTCATGCTGGTCGGAGGGCACGGCATCGGCAAGTCCGAGATCCTGACTGAATACTATACCAAGAAAGGCATGAGCGTCGTGGCACTTTTCCTGGGCCAGATGAGTGACCCGGGCGATCTGATTGGCATTCCCAACAAAAACGAGCAGACCGGCAAGACGGACTTCATGCCCCCGTACTGGTTCCCTTTGGACGGGAAGCCCATCGTCCTGTTCCTGGATGAGCTCAACCGCGCCCGCCCGGAGATCCTCCAGACCATCATGGACCTGGCACTCAACCGCAAACTCGCCGGTCGCGAGCTTCCTGCGGGGAGCCGTATCATCAGCGCGGTCAACGCCGGGGACCAGTACCAGCTGACGGATCTGGACCCGGCGCTGGTGAGCCGTTTCAATATCGTGAACTTCCGCCCCACGGTACAGGAGTGGCTGCTTTGGGCCAGGAAGGCAAAGGTGGACGGCCGTGTCATCGACTTCATTCAGGAAAACCAGATGTGGCTGGACAAGGACCCCGACGCCAAGGAAGGAGAGGACACCGGACTGGACAAGACGCCGGACCGCCGCGCCTGGAAACGCGTCTCGGATATCATCGGACAGGCCGGCGAACTGAACCAGCTCCTG
>OCTW011576979.1_pt1 | contig 23633 bp, 21 predicted proteins | sample 1539671 | NCBI WGS metagenome assembly OCTW01 (sample SAMN02144230, study PRJEB22623) | gut metagenome | biome: sheep rumen | host: Ovis aries | place: New Zealand | reverse complement strand
TGTCATTTACTAAATTGAATAAAATTGTTGTCATCCAAAAAGATAAATGCAGTACTAAACTAATTGAATTTTTAAAAGATAAGTTTAAAGGTTTAGACAAAAGTAAAAGTCAAAGATCTTTATTTACTGAATTATTTTTATATTCATTATTAATGATTACTTTAATAGCTGTTCCTATGTCTATGCAGACATATGACTTAGTATATAATATTAGCTATATACATGATAATCCTTTTTGGGTAATATTATTATTTTTAATTATTCCAATTTGTTCAATAGCTGTAGGGATGTATTATAAAAATAAAGAAATAAACAGTAAAACGGTTACTGCTACTATTATTATTGGATTTATAGTTTTTATTATTTTATTGTTTTTTGCTTTAACTAATATTTAATTTTTATTATTTATCTTTTATTTTACTATTTCATTTATTATTTATTATGTGATAAAATACCTTTATGAAGGAAGTGATATAGATGAAAAAGACAATACTTACTGGCATTCGTCCAACCGGTAATTTACATTTAGGACATTATTTTGGTGCTGGTAGAACATGGCGTGATGTACAAGATGATTATAATTTTTATCTAGAGATTGCTGACGTACAAGCTTTGACTGATAATTTTAATGATCCAGCGAAGGTTAATAAAAATGTTTTTGAACTTACTAAGGATTTACTTGCTTTAGGTATTGATCCTGATAAAGTACATATTTTTATTCAAAGTCAAATACCTGAGATTGCTGAACTTACTGTTTATTATAGTAATTTAGTTACTGTTAGTAGACTTCAAAGAAATCCTACTGTTAAAACTGAGATTGCTCAAAAGAAAGAGTTATTTGGTAATGATGGTGAGTCTATTACTTATGGTTTCTTAGGATATCCAGTATCTCAAGCTGCTGATATTACTGCTTTTATGGGTGAAGTTGTTCCAGTTGGTGATGATCAATTACCTTTACTTGAACAATGTAGAGAAATAGTTCGTAAGTTTAATTCTATATATGGTGATATATTAATAGAGCCACAACAATTACTTAGTAATACATCTCGTGTTAAAGGACTTGATGGTAATGAAAAGATGGGTAAGAGTTTAGGAAATGCTATTTATTTAGTAGATGATCCTGATACTATTAAAACTAAAGTAATGGGTGCTGTTACTGATCCTAATAAGATTAGAAAAGATGATCCAGCTAATCCTGATGTATGTATGGTTTACTACTATCATAAATTAGTTAATAGTGAAGATAATAATGAAAAGATATGTAGTGAATGTAAAAAGGGAGAACGTGGATGTGTACAATGTAAAAAGGAATTAATTGAAGCTATGAATGAATTCTTAAGACCTATTCAAGAGAAACGTAAATATTATGAAGAGAATCCTGATGAAGTTAAAAAGATTCTTGAAAAAGGAACAAAGGATGCTCGTGAGAAAGCAATTGATACTATGAAGAAAGTAAAAAAAGCTATGATGATTGATTATTCATAGCTTTTTTATTTGTTTCTATTATTAGTATTTTGTTGTTCTGGTGTATCAGTAAACATATCATCTAAATCTTGAGCAGTTCTAAAGCCTTGCAATATTTCGTCTCTTGATTTACCAAAACGTGAGGCATATCTAGAAGTTGGTCTAGTATCACTTTGGCTTCTTGTTGGTTCTTCTTGCTTTCTTCGTTGTTCTTCTAGTTCTCTTCTACGTCTTTCATTTTCTTGTTGCATTCTGATTGCTTCTTCTCTTCTTCTTTCCATTTCTGCTTGGAAAGCTTGTCTATTTCTTTCTTCTTGTTTTCTTCGTTGTTCTTCTAATTCTCTTCTACGTCTTTCATTTTCTTGTTGCATTCTTATGGCTTCTTGCCTTCTTCTTTCATTTTCTCTTTGTATTTCTTGTCTTCTTTGATTGTTTACTATTTCTTTATTTATTCTTCTTACAGCACTTACATCAATTGAGAAGTTATTTAAGCTTATATTATTTTGTGGAGATAATGTTAATATTTCTTGTTTTAACATTTCATTAAATTCATAACCTCTACCTGGTCTTATTACTTCTATTAGTCTTTTTATTGCTTCTTGTAAATGGTAATTATTAAATGATATAGTCTTTCCATTTCTTACTGTCATTTCTATATTTATTTTTTTAGTATTACGTATTTCATTCCAATTACTTCTTATAGTATTTTTAATGGAATCTATTACTTGTTGATTTCTTAAGTCATTTAATGAATATCCTAAATAATTAATAATATAATTATCATCATTATATTTTTTTAAATTTTCATATCTAGTTTGTAATTCTTGGAGTAAGAAGTATGTACATTTATCTATGAAGAATTCTTTTACTGGTTTTTCTCTTCCATTTTTCTTCATAGTAGTTCTAGCGTTTTTATCTAACCATTTGAATGTGGTTTCTTTAATAGCCATTTCTAATAAGTCAGCTCTTTTTTCATTAAATGATTGTAATTCACCATTTGGCTTTCTTTCTGGTTCTGATCCATACCCAATCCAACCATCTATTACTCCTGACATCATAGGTGGCTCTAATGGATGAATAGTATCTTTTTGTTCTTTTTTTATTTCTCTTAATATTTCTATATATTGTGGTAATAATTCAGTACTAGCATATATTACTACATTATCTTGTCTATCAGCAAATTCAGTAAATTTAAAATAATATGGTATATGTCTTTGTAGGCATTTTTTTGTTATTTCTGTTACTAATTTATATGTTTCAATACCTTCTGTATCTAAGTATAATCTATGATAAATTGGAAAATATGGGTCTTTTTCTGTTGTGACAGCATTTGATGAGATATGATCCCAACTTGATCCTTCTCCAAAAGCAGTAAAACGATATCTGTCCATAGCAAAGTCTAATGTTTTATCATCATATCTACTATGTAGTATTTTATCTACTCCTTCATATGTTGTTTGATCAGGAACTTTTAATAAATAATTTCTTAATGTTACAAAGCTATCATCTAGCTTATTTTTATTTCTTAATTCGATAAATTCTTCTTTTGTCATAGATGTTATTCTATGTTTCCATTCATTAAATATTAGGGAATAAAACTCATCTCTATCTTTTATCATAAAACGATTGGGATATTTTTTTCGATCTGCTCCATGTTTTACTATACAAGAATAAAAATTACGGAATTTTTTTGTTTCTAAATAGGCATCAACTATATTATCTATAAACCTAGGATTATCTAGAGGATTTGTTACTTCTTCAAAAAAATGATCTAATGACATATTACTCACCTCTTAATAATTTTTCTTGTAGTCTTGTACTTTCTGCTTTTACTATCTCTTTTATATTTAATAAGTATCTTAAATCTATAAGTTCTTCTGGGAAGTAGTTACCTTCTATTACTTTATCATTTAGTTCTATTTTGTAATGAGTAGACAATTCTTTATTATTATTATATTTGTTATCTAAATCTTGGATGTTTATTTTGTTTATTTCTTCCCATAAGTTTTCTGGTAATTCATACTCATTAGTTTCTTCTTCTACTTCTTTTATATCATAGATACTTATATATTTTGTTGTGATAGTTATTTTATCTGTTATTTCTACTTTTGTTTCTAATGGTATTCCTAAGTCTTTTTCATCATTGTAATAATAATGTGTATATACTAGTTTATTCATAATAGCCTCCTATTTATTCTCTAATTCTTTTATATCTACACTACTTATTGTTTCAAATTTCTTTGATATTTTATCAGTAGTAATTGAGACATTTTCTATATCTTTATTAACTGTTTGGATACTACGAGATAGTTTATCCCAACGTTCTTTATATCTATTAAACTCTATACCTAGTTTGTTTAATTCTTCATGTATTATTGATGTATACTTATCTCTTTCCATATTCTTTATGATCATTTCTATTACTGTTAGTGTTGAGATTAAAGTAGTTGGACTAGTTATCCATACTTTCTTTTTATATGCATAATTTATTATATCTGGATGATAAGCATTTATTTCAGCAAATATTGCTTCTGCAGGTAGGAATAATATGGCTTGATCTGATGTTTCACCTGGTATTATATATTTACTACTTATTGCATCTATGTGCTTTTTCATATCCATTTTAAATTGTTTTTCATAATTATCTCTTAGTTCAGTAGGTGTTTTTTTATCTGTCATCATTTGATAGTTTTCTAATGGAAATTTTGAATCTATACATATTGTTCCAAGAGGAGCTGGAGCAAAGACTACTGAGTCTGCAATTGTCTCATTAGATAAGGTATATTGTAGTCTAAATACTTTATCATTCTTTTCTCCAAAGACACTTGTTAATATATGTTTTAAGTTTACTTCTCCAAAGATACCTCTTGTTTTTTTATCAGTTAAAATACTTTGAAGAGATACTATATCAGTACTTAGTGTTTCTATTTTCTTTTGTGCTTCATCTATTTTAGATAATCTTTCTAAGACATTAATAAATGTTTTATTTGTTTTTTCAAAGTTTTGATCTAGTCTTTCATTTACTTTATCATTTATTAACATTAGTCTTTTTTCTACTTGTTCGTTTAATTTATTAAAGTCTTCTGATAAGTCTTTATTTAAATCATTTTTAAATTCTCCTATTTCTTTATTTATACTTAGTTCTAGTTTACCTAGTCTTTCTGTTATATTTGCTTCATTTATATTTTTAAAGATGGAGATTATACCAATTATAATATTAATTACAAGTAGAATTATTATTACATATTCCATATATTCCTCCTATTCTATATGCATCTTTTTAGATACTATTTTAGATATTATATAAGCTATTAATAAGGCAATTACTATAAATATTATAGCTTTTATATCTGTCATACTTTCGATAAAACTTTTTCCTATTATTCCCCAAAAAGATATAGTAGATATTTTACCTATTAATAGACTAGCGATAAATTTTTTCTTTGGTAGGTTTGATACTCCAGCAATTATATTTATTAAGAAGGCTGGTGTAAATGGAAGAGCTATTAATAGAACTAAACCACTTAATGATATTTCATTAAATCTTTTAGATCCTTTTTTTACTCTTTCTTTATTTTTTTCTCCTAAGTGTTTATATATTACTTTATTGGATAATGATTTAAAAAGCATATATGATAGGATACAACCTATTATTGTTGCGATCCAAGATAGAGTTATTCCTAAAAATAGGCCAAAAGCATTACAATTAAGCGCAACAAAAACACCTAATGGTAGTGGTGGTATAAATGATTCTAATACTATTATTAAGAATCCTACTAGTGGTCCACCATTTGTGATTAGGTTGGTTATCTGATCAATTATTGCGGATAAGTTTTCCATCCTACCACCTTCTCTTTTATTATATTACATTTTTTAAATACTTGATAGGTTTTGACAATATAAAAAAAGAACCTTTACAGGTTCTATTTAATCTTATATGGACTTTTTTCTGTTCCTTTACCAGATTTATATAATACATTTTTATTTAATACTACTACTGCTCTTGCGATAGCATATGTAGATGTATTTTCTGATTTGATTGCTCCATTTGTTTTTACTTGGAATGCTTCAAAGTTACTTGCTTTATTAGCTGTTGCTAACCAGAATTCATATCCTGTTACTAAGTAGTTATAGTTAGAACATGAATTAGATGTTGAATTCTTACAGTTAGGATCAATTGAAGCTGCCATATAATCTGATAATGTAAGTAATCCTACTTGTTGATTTCTTGTAGTTTCTTTACATTCTATACTATTATTATTTCCTTCTTCTGTTGTTGTTCTTTTTCCAGTACATAGATTGAATGAAACAATTTTTGTTTTATCTTTTTTACTTAATATTCCTTCTCTATTATCTCTGTCTGGATCTGTATATACTTGTTGTAGATATTCTTTTATACGACTTGAACCATAGTTATTTATTCCTGCTGCATATGATGCATCTTCATTATATCTATCATCCCAATCAGTAGTCATTCCTACTTCATCTTGGGCTACTAAATAGATATTATTATTTCTATCTATTTTGAAGATTCTCCATAATCTTTCATCCATTTCTAGATAATTGTTTACTTCTTCACCACGGAAGATATATGCTCCATTTAGGCTATATAGTCCATATCCTGAACTTGTTAGGTTGTCTGAACTTGTAACTACACTTGCTAACTCTGTTGTTACATAATCTTCTCCACATGTTAAATATGGTGTATATAGAAAGCTAGATGATGTTTTTTCCACTCTTACTACTCCGTTACAATTATTCTCTTCTCCAGCATATTCAGTAAATGGTTTCATATATTCAGCATTTATTAAGTTAGCTGCTTCTATTTCTACTATTCCACCTTCTGCTTGTGGTAATTGGTCTTTATTATCTTTGAAGTAAGCAACTGCTGCATTTTTTAAAATATCTTCTAAGTCATCATATGTATAATTTGGTTTCATAAAGATTGATGCTAGTAAAAGAACAATAGCTATAAATACTACTACTCCAATAACAATAAACATAAAACGCATCATTGTTTTTTTAGCATCTAATTTATCACGATCATTACTTGATGAAGATGATGAGTAACTTTCTTCTTCATCATAGTCATCTTCTGTTTTAATTTCATTAGTCTTTCCGACATTATCTATGTTTGCCATAATTTTGTCTCCTTTTTTATATTCCTACTTAAATTATAATAAAAAATTCTTAATAAGTAAAGAAAGAAAAAGTCTTATATTTCTATAAGACTTTTTAATAATTAATTGTCGAAGAAATCATCAAAGAAATCATCGTCATCATCAATATCTTTATTTAGATCTAAATCAATTTTTGGTAATTGTTGTTTTTCAACAACTGGTGTTTGATCTAGTCTAGGTATACGATTTTCAAGTGATGATATTTGATTAGTTAATTTCTCTTCTGGAGTTGATTCTAGTACATTATTTATACTATTAACTGGAGTTGAAGAAACAATTTTTGGTTCTTTTTCTTCTTCTTCAAGTTTCTTAGCTTTTTCTTCAGCTTCTTTCTTTCTTTCTTCAGCTTCTAATTCAGCAATCTTAGCATCAATTTTCTTAACTAATTCATCAACATCAAAGCCTAAGTCATCATCCTCTTCTTCTTTCTTAGGTTCAGGAACTGTCTTTTTATCATCTTCTACAAATAATGGTTTAGATAATTCTTCTTCTATATTTGGAAGAGGTGGCTTAATAGTAGGTTTTGGCTTTCTATCTAATTCTTCATTACGACTGCTTAAAATATCTTCAAAACTTGGTTTAGCACTAGTACTTCCAAAGATATCAGCATCTAATTCTTTACTTTCTTCTCTTCTAGTTAAGAAATCTGGAATTCTTGGTTCTGGACGCTCAGCAGTTGGTCTAGTTGGTCTTTCCATTGCTACTGGCATTTTCTCTGGTTTAATTCTTCCAAGTTCTGCTCCACCGCTAACACTACTTGGTAAGCCACTTGGTGCTTCTCCACGATCAGCAGCGTTCATCATTTCTAATAGTTTCTTTTTCTTTTGATTTTTTACAAATTCTTTAATATCAAATGTATGAACTGGTTGTTTTGGACGTCTTGGATATTTAGCTTTTGGATATTTACGTCCCCAATCTAATTGGAAATTTGGAGTAAGTTTTGTCTTAAATGGTTGCTTACGCATACGTAAGATTATTACTTCAAATTGTTTCATTCTTTGTAAGTCAGATACTGTTACTAATGGAGTTGAAGCTGTTTTATCATCTTTTTTAGATTTAACTTCACCACACATCTTAGATATTTCTTCTAAGGCTTTTAATTCTGTAGTAATTAAGTAAACAATATTACCACAGTTACCACGAATTGTTTCAGCATCTTCTTTTCCATAAACTGAGTCTAATTGAGCAAAGTTTTGGATAATCATTGTAAATCTTATTCTTCTAGAACGTGCTGCTGTAATCATTGTTGTTACATCTTTTAGTGGTGGCATGTTGGCAAACTCATCTAGTAAGAAATTTGTTCTAACTGGTAGTTTTCCACCATGTCTTTGAGCAACACTAATTAATGTTTCATATATTTGTTTTAGTAAGATTGTTACTAATGAGTGATAAGTCTTCTTTTCATCTTGGATAACGATAAATACTGCAGTTGGTCTTTCTCCGATACTTTCTAAATCGATATCAGAGTGAGATAACATTTCTGATAAGTTATCACGAGATGCGAATAATTTTACTTTTTGTTTAAATACTGATAAGATTGATGCTTTTGTCTCATTTGGTGCCATAATAGTACTTGATGCATTGATTGATGCAGCACTAGCTGGGTCTTTTCCGGCAAAATATTCTTTAATATAAGTTGAACCACCAAACTTTTCTTCACCAACTGTTGTTGCTAAAGAGATTGAGTTGATGTTTATTTCATCTTCTTTGGCATCTTCAAATAAACCTAAAGCTACTCCTGAGAAGTAGTCAGCTGATGTTTTTTCCCAGAATGGGTCAGCATTTTTATTTGAATCATCATAAAGAATATTTAAAGCTAAGTCATCTAATAACTCGATAGCTTTATCTTGATTACCAGATTTATATATTTTATATGGTAATGACATTGGATTCCAGGCATTACCGTTTTGTGGATCACGGAAGTTTAATAGTAATATTTGGTAACCTCTTGCTCTTAACATATTGGCTGTTTCTTCGTATATTTCACCTTTTGGATCGGTAATAATCATTGACTCTTTAGCTTTACATAAGCTATGTACTTGTGGAAAGATTACTGCTTGAGTTTTACCTGAACCAGTTGCTCCGATAACTAATGAGTGGAATTCACTATCATCTACCCACATATTTTCTTTATTTAGAATTAATGGAATACCTGCTTTTTTACTATTAGGTTGTCTGATTGCTACTTCTTCTAGTTCTTCTTGTATTTCTTTATCTTTAGCCCAACGTGAATAACCTTTATCTTTTTTATCAGTAGTAATACCAAAACCTTTTTCTCTTTCAAAGAATAGTGATGATACACTAATGAATAATCCACCTAGTGCTAGTAAGTATAATACTATAGTTGAAGCTAAATACTTTGGTAAGAAAGCTGGAAATGGGTTTAATCCATATAGATGGCCTTCTTGAGCAAAGGTAGATAAATTAACTACACCAATAGCAACTATATATAATAAGAAGATTGCAAACATGATAAACATTAGTAAATCTTCTGGATCGGCACGAAATTTAAACTTCATTACTACTACTCCCTTTCTCTTTTATATTATATCATTTTTTTCTTTAAAGTCATTATTTATTGATTAGAAATTACTATTTTATAACTAGCTGTATTAGTACTTTCTTCTACTTGTCTTTGGAATAACATATCTAGTTGTTCTTCGATACTATATCTTCCACAACTAACTATTATTTCATAGTCTTTATCATTGTTTACATCTAGTATATGATGAATAAATGGTTTACAACTATTAGTTCCAGTATTATCATCTACTGCTTCATATAAATAGAATATATTTTCTTCATCTTTTATTACAACAAATGAGAAGACACTATCTGGATAATAGTCTGTTGCGAAAGCATTACTTAAACAATATATTGTTTCTTCTTCTTGATCATTATCTAAATCTGCATTTATTTTTGTTGATACTGTTAGTTTAGATGATGTTGATAAGTTATGGTCTTTTAAGACAAAGTCTATTACACTTTGATCAGAATCAGTATTTGCTTGTTCTTCTTTAAAGTCTAATACATCTATGTTGTGATTACTATTAAATGCTAGTATTTTTCCACCATTTGTTACTACTGCTTCTTTATTATCTGTAAAGAAGTACCATTTATCATCTTTCCATGCTAGAAAGTTTCCTAATTTATTATTATCCTCATAAACTGTGAATTTCTTCCAATTTATTTCGTTTAATGTCTTATAACTTGTAAATGATGTCCAACGACGTGATGAATAATTCCAGACTGTTTGATCTCCTACTAGGAAAGTTGTTGAATATCTTTCTTGATTTAGATTATCTTTGGCAAAGAGAAAATACATTAAAGCTAGAAATACGACTAAAATAATTATTAAAGTAATATAAACATTCTTTCTCATATTTTCTCCTATCCGGCTTTATAGTAGTGTGCTTCACTAGTATTAGCCCAATTATATTGTTGCCATAAGTTAGTAGCTGAACTACCTGGATCCATCATAATGATGTTATCTCCTTGAATAGCATCTACTGCTACCCAGTGTTGTCCTGTGTTACCTTTTACTTCTACTACTACATAGTATCCACCATTTACTAGATTTTTGATTTTATTTAATTTTTCTTGTCTTGATAGGCCACTTAAGCCAACTGATCCAGCATGTTTAAATGATGGAGCTACTGAGGTAGTTGATCCCCAAACGAAGTTTCCTCCATCGACAAAGCCACCATTTTTACTTATTGCTTGAACAAAAGTTCCTGGATTGAATGGACTTATATTAGTTTGAACTCCACTTTTAGCAATTAGCATTGATACTGATGTTGCTAAACAACCAATTTGTCTAATAGTTTTTCCACTATTTCCTAATTGGACATTTACCCATTCTCCTTCATATTGTTTCCATTTTGAGTATTCTCCTGAAGATACTCCTGAACATGTTGAACCATCACTATTACTACAAGTCATTTTTGTTACATCTGTTGCACCATATTTTCTACTACCTGAGTTATATACTTGTAATAATATTTGTTTATAATTAAGTCCTTTTTTAGCTAGAGCACTAAATTGATTTTGTTCATTTTGTAAGTATCCAGCATAGACTATATTTCCTACGTTATTTACAAGGACTTCTCCTTGTACTTGAGTTGCTAGTGTACGCATCTTATGATTAGCTGGCATAGGTTGTCTTCTAAAGCCACTATAAGATAGTCCGCTATGTACTTGACCCCATTGTCCATCTGTTGCTGAACATCCTTTATCAGGATCACAATATACTTGATCTTGAGTACATGATGCTACTTGGATAATCCATTGTCCATTTTCTTGTTTTAGAGTACGCCATCCACCCATATCGGTTGGACGTGCTAAGATATAGCTTCGTGCTGCTACCATTTGAGCTTTTATGGCTTCATCTGGTGCATCTGGACCTATTTCTTGATAAGCAACTCCTAATATGTATTTTTCAAAATCTACTAGTTCTTCTCCTTCTAGTGGTTGACCGAATGTTCCTCCATAGTTATGGCCATTTCCAGTACCACATTGCATTAGACGAACTTTTAGATTTGATATTTGCATTTGTTTTGAGACATTTCCTTTTCCTTGAATATAAAATCCTTTTATGTCATAGTTACAACTACCACCACTTGTTGAGCAGACTGATCCTCCTGAACCACTTCCATAATAATTACCTATTAAATCATTATAATCATCTTTATGGGTAGCAACTTCTTCAGCCATTGCTTTTCTCTCATCTAGTGTTGCTTTTGGAAAATATTCTTTAAATATTCCATTAGCTAGTGCTGTTGTTGGATCAGCATCTGTTAATTGATCAGCTATTTTACTTAGTTGTCCTTTTGTCATTTTTTTGTATGAAACATCTGCTCCATTTTGATCTAAGACACTATATACGGCGGTAATATCAGCTGCAGTAATAGTTTTTCCTTGTGCTTGATATTCAAGTTTTACTTCATTTACTCGTTCATAAAACTCTTGAGCATCTGGGGAAGAGGCATCATATTCTTCTCCTCCTGTTTCTTCTCCTGCTACTGCACTTGCTCCAAACATATCTTCAAAGTTTTCGAAGCCACCACTTACTCCACCTATTACGGCTACTATTAATAGTATTATTAACATAAATGGTACAAATGTTAAGATTGCTACTTTAATAGCAGTATTTATAACTAATTTACCTACTAATGAAGAGCTTCCTTCTTTATTCTCTTTGTCTTCACCTGCTTCATTAGCTTCATCAATTGATTTTGGTTTTATTAAACCTAATCCACCTATGCTGAAACCTTTTTTTTCACTATCACCTGATTCAGCAGCTCCTTCGGCTTTTCCTTCACCACCAGCTGGTGCTTCAGCTCCTTCTTGTGGTGTATTAGTTCCGGCTTTTGGTGGTGGGACATTTTGCCCTCTTTTATCTAAGGCAGCTATACCTGATGAACCATTAGCTCCAGACGTAGAAGAAGGAAGAGAACCTGCTTGCCCTCCTCCTTGTGCTCCACCAGACATACCATTTTTCATGGCAGCTGCTTTTCCTATTTTATCACTTGCTCCACTTTCACTAAGTTTGTTGGAAGCATTTTGTATTTTATTACCACCTGGAGACATTTTATTTGCTTTAGTCATTGCTTTACCTAAAGCTTCAGTTGATTTTCCTCCAGTTATTTTATCGGCTGCTTTAACGGCACCTCCGGCCGCCATTGCATAAGGATTTTTTGAAGCAATTGCTACATCGGCAGCATTACGAATATTGTTAGCATTGTTGGCGTCAGCTCTAGCTGTTTGTGCATCTTTTTCTTCTGCCATGCAATCACCTCCTATTTATCCTATAGACCTCCTCCTGATCCAAAGGAGTCTAATTCTTCTTGTGTGACAGCAACATTGATTCTCATACGTCTATTACCACATACGAATAATGCTTCTCCTTGAGAATAATGTTTTATACTTTCTTTTTCACTATCATTTAAATCTATTAATAAGCCTAAATCTTCAACTGCTTGTTTCTTTAAGCCCATTACTAAATAGTAAGAAGCATTGTCAAATATTGCTTTACCATGCATTAAGATTTGTTGAGATGCAACGAAATCTGATGGTTGTTGTGTAATTAGAATTGTTCCTGTGTTATATTTACGTGCACGACGTTGAATTTGAGCTAAGAACTCAGCTCCTAGAACATTCTTATCACCTAATAATACGTGAGCTTCATCTACCATCATTACTGTATCTTTATTGTAATCTAGACATAAGCTCCATGCATATTTTAATACGTTAAAGAATAAGGCGTTTCTAATATTAGAATCGCTATTCATTAACTCTCTAATATTGAAGACCATAAAGTCACTATCTTTTTTAAGTGTTGTATGTCCATCGAAATAGAATTTTAATTCTTTTGTTATTGGACGTACTTTTAATTCAAGACGTTCCATAATATCACGTTCTTGAGTTTGATCTGTCATTGACATTAATCTTCCTTTAATTGTTGCATATACATCGCTAAATGTTGGATAATCTGCTGATGTATATCTTGAAAAGTCTGTATTAAAGTCAATTCCAAAACGTTTATATGTATCTTGTACTACTTCTGAGAACATTACAAGTACATCTTCTTCAATAGATGGATCATAATATCTCATGAAAGCTTTTAAGAATTGTAGGGTTCTTGTTAAAACTGTATAACCTAAACCTTGTTTTATTTCTTCTTCATCGGCATCTATTATTACTTCTAGTGGGTTAATAAGTCCAAATTCTCCACCTTTACCGATATCTACACTATCTCCACCATAAGCATGAGTAATATCTCTAAACTCATCTTCTGGGTCAATTACTACTATTTGACATCCATTTCTAATATGAGATCTTAGTAGTAACTTAGCTGCTGTTGATTTTCCTGAACCAGATGTACCTAAGATTATCATATTAGCATTATTTCTATTGTTTTCTTTTCTTATTTTATATAAGAATTGGTTAAATAGAATAATACCTCCAGAGAAGTCTACACCAAATAAAGTAGATAATCCTGGATCTTTTATACTATCAAAGATAAATGGATACATAGCTGCTATTGTTACTGATGGAATTGGTGTTCCAATTCTCTCTTCTACATCTTGTTTTGGGAAGATTGGTAAAATTGATTTTAATATCTTCTCTTGTTCAAAACGTAGTGAGATTGCTTTTAGTTCCATAGCATCTAGATAGTTTTTAACATTTACTTTTTTTAGTTCAAGTTCTTCTTTTGTATTAGCTGTAATCATTATATGCATTTGGAAATCGAAGATTCTTGCTTGAGATCCAGCTAACATAGAAGTAAAGTATTCCAAACTTTCAGCATCTTGTCTAATTCTTTCACGAACAGTTTGGTCTCTTTCATTTTGATATTTTTCTTTTAAGTCTGCTACTTGTTTATTTAACATCTTAGCCATTTCTTGAAATGGTACTGGGATGTGTTTTACTACTACTTTAATACCAGACATATTAGTTAAACTTGCCAAATAACCAGGTGTTATATATTTGGGATAAGATACAACTGTCATAATAGTTGCATACTTATCACTTATTTCAAATTCATTTGGATGGAAGTGTAATCCTTTAGGAGCTAATTGACTTCTTAAGCCTGTACTCATATTGGCATCACCGTCCCAAACTCAGTTGTCATTCCACCATTTAAGAAGTTTTCAAGTATTCCTCTTAAATCTTGGTTACTTGCTTGAGATGCATTTAATCCACATTGAGCAAGTCCATTAATCATCATTCTTACTCTCTTTTGTAATAGTTCTACATCTTTACTCTTAAATAAGAAGTAATATTCAGTATCTACAACATTGTTTCTAATAAATGTTTCACCTTTTTGAATATCTTGAACTATTAATTTACGTATGGCTGGTGATTGAGTTTCATTTAATAATAATTGCATTTGTGACATATATACTGATATATCCACTGGTCTATCAGCTACAACTAACCAGAATTCAAAATCTAAGGTATTATAAAAGTTCTTTAGAGCTATTAACATACCATTTTGAGTATCATTATCAAGTATGAAAATATTTCTTGGAGTTATTTTTAATCCAGTAATTTTTTCATTATACTTGTTAATGATCATATTATTTTGAATTCCTCTAACTGGTAACCAATCTTCTGTGAATCCACTACTACTTCCTTTTGTATTTTTTGACATTTTTATAACACCAACCCTTCCAACGATACATTTGGCGACTTGTTAAAAAGTCGTAAGCCTCCATAATAACGTTTAACATATTATGATAATTTGGTACCGGCATAACTAAGAATCCTGTTATTATTGCCGGACTTAATACTATTACTGTAACTAAGGTACTTGACAATGGCATTATTGCCAATAGAAGCACTGTTACAAAGATCCCTATACCAAATAGGATAAGGTCAAATGGTCTAAATATTCCCAGAATCAATTGACCTTTTTTGGTATTAGCTGGGATTAAGTATTGATTATTCATCTATATCACACTCCCAATTAATTTGTTATTTCTTTTGCTCTGCTCTTTGAGCATTTGCTTTAGCTGTTGCATATTCTGCACTACTCTTAATAACTCCAGCTTGAGCACCTGCAGCATATGATGCTCCTTTAAAGTCAGCACCCATACTTAATGTATCATCATCAATTTGCTTACCATCGAATGAAGACCAGATACCATCATCATCCCTAGCATGTTTAGCTGCTGTTTGCATAATTTGTTCTGTTGCTTGATACAATTGCTGTTCACGTGGAGTTTGAAGATCATTTTTATGCTTACGGATATAATCAAATCTTGATTTTTCAGCAGCTTTAACAATTGTTTCCATTTGTTTTAGGTCAGCTTCTGAATATCTTCCAGAAGACTTCATACGCGCTTGAGCATCTTTTAAATCTTTAACACTATATGATTTATTTGCTTCCAAGATTGTTTCTCCATTTGCTTGGAAAGCTGATGCTCCTTGAACATATCCACCTCTATTGGTATGTTCAGTATTATTTGCTCCTATCCAACCGTCACTATCAAGGGCATTTTGAACACTCTTCCATGCATTTTCAGCTCTTTGATATCTAGCAATTTTTTGATCCATAAGTTCGGCTTTATTTTGTAAACCGACAGCACTTTGCATAGTAGCAGCCATTCTACCACCAAATGTAGAATCATCTGAAGCATTAGAGTAATTCTTAGCATTGTAAGATCTTACATTGTTCATTAGAGCTTTGCCATCAAAGTCTTTCTGTTGCATGAATCCTTTTCCAGCATTTATTGCTCCACCTACTCCTCCAGCCATTCCAGCTAGAATTGATTTTCCTAAATTTCCACCATTTTGGTGAGTTGCTACTCCTCTAGATATTGCTCCACCTACTGCTCCAGCAGGTACTGCCATAGCAGCTCTTCCTTGAGCAAGTCCAGAGAATAAACCAGTTTCTGATTTGATTCCTAATACATCTTTTAAGAATTTAGGAGCTTGTTTTGCAAAGACAAATAATCCGATACAAATTAAGATAAATGATAATACTCCTACTACTCCACTTCCGGTATTAATTACTAATCCATTAACAATTAAGTCTTGGATTAAATATATTACAAAGTAGACTAGTGCTAGTCTTACAAATAAGTCTAGGTATGTTGATGATAAAGCTTTAACCCAACTGTTAAAGGCTCCATCTTTTCCACCTTTTGGATCCATATAACTAAGTATTGGAATTGGTGCAATTAAACGTAGTGCTGCTAATTTAACAGCACGGACAGCTACATCAATTGAGAAGCTCAATAAGATAATTGAGAAGATGATTGCTGTTACTGCAGGTAATATTGGAATATAGGCAAATACATAACGATCTGTCTTTGCTGCTCTTTTAATAAATCCTAAAGCTTTGTTAATAGCAGCCTCTCCAAACCAACTTGCTGATTTTGCACTAGTACAACTAGCATTTACTAAGTCTAAAATATCACCTGGATCACTATCTAATTTAGTATAGATTTTTAATGTTTCATCATCTATATCTGTACACATTCTATTTTCATTTAAAACTTCTGGTTCTTTTCCTTCACCAGGATCTTTTAATTTACCATCTTTTAGATTTATTCTTATAAATCCTTTTAATACTGTTGTTGTAAATATATTTGCAGACTTTTCGAGGTTCTCTTCCGTCGAGTTGGAAGATGAGGTTGTCGTCGAAGTCGTCTGAGTTGATGAAACTGAATTAGTTCCTAAAACTAAACGACCAATTGTATTATTAGATAAAATTCTATTTTGTAATGAATATAAAGTACCAAATAATAAACCATTATTATTTAATTGGATTTGATATTCACTTCTAGCACCTGGTATTGAGATAGGCATAATTGCTACTAGCATAAATAATGAAACCATTACACGATAGATAACATTATTTCTACCACCTTTACCATCAGTCATTTCTTCTGGATTAATAATACCTTTAACAATAGTTATAGTTAATTGGAACAGCATAAAAATTCCAATGATTAATTGGACTCTTTTATAAAAACTTAGTATTGTTCCACTACTAAAGATATCGGCTGAGGCTACATTGAAAAATATTTTATACATTAATCCTAAAAGCCAGAAGCATGGTCTATCAATAAAAGTAAAAACACTTCTAAATATGTCATTAATTAAGGTTGCTGGTGTATTTTGATTCATTAATTTTTCACCTCTTTTTAGACTTTACATTAGCTAATACCGCAAGTACCTTCTCCAGTTATTCCAAAAATGTCAAGTATAGCACTTACTAATGTTGGTGCTAGGAATAAAGCTGCTACTAAAAGCAGACGGTTTATTAACTTTTTCTTTGCTTTTCCTAATGAATCATCATCATTTTTTACGATAACGACAGCAAAATCTACACTACTCAATACTACTACAAGTATTGGGCCTATTATTCTAATATAATTTAATATTTGTTGCAATAACCAAGCTACAGAGTTTTCATCATTTGGGTCTCCTAATATTGATGAACCTCCAGAACAGTTTTGATCTTGATTATAATCATCCATCCATCCTTGAGTTGCTTGATCAATTGTTTCTGCATTTGGATCTACAGCTTTATTAGCAACATATATATAATTATTAATATTTAAATTACTCTCTTTAGCTACAGTATTCATGGGTAAAATCATGACACTTATAAATACTATTGGAATTAATAATTTTGCTAAATTTTTCATCTATAATTTCACCTACACTCTAACATAATAATTATATCAAACGAAAAAAAAAATAGCAATAATTTGCTACTTTTAGTTTACTATTTTCCAGCTGCTCTCCAGCAACTCTCCCAACCAGTTGTATTTGCATCATCTGTTGCTCCTGTTGCAACGATATTCATAACAACTGATACGAATGTAGTAACGAAGAATACTAATGCTGCATAGATAAATCTTTTAATTAAACGATTTTGAGCACTTTTTACTTCTTTTTCATCACTAGAAATAACAGCTTTTCCTAAATCTATAGTACCTAAAATAATTAATAGAATTGGGATTCCAATTTGGAATAATGGGAAAACACCTTTTCTAATTACTTTTACTATTGGTAATAAGCCATTACAAGCATCAATTGCTCCTACTTGAAATAAATTTGACATAATAACCTCTCCTTTTTCATTTTAATAATATATCAACTAACCTTATTTGTCAATTAGTTAACGTCTAAATAATCCGAATATACGGCCTTGATTTTCATTAGTACCACCGCTATTTAGTAGTCCTAATTTTACAAGTAAATCATTCATTATGCCATTTCTCTTTCTTTCATCAAGTGGTGGCATATTATAATATACTTTTAAATTAGCTTCTGATTCAAAATCTGCTACATCATTATTTTGTAATAAGCTTTTATTTAAAACTACTTTTTTGTTTTTTAATTGTCCAAGTATATCTCTATTTCTTCTAATTAATTTATTAAGCTTAATAGTACTTGGTTCTATTAAATATAATACTTCTTTACAGAATGAGTCATCTGTCATACCATTTAAATCTATTAGTATTACTTTTACATTTCTTAGTTGACTTAAAGCTTGCTTCAATTGAGTATTTTTTAATGATAGCATTGATTTATCATTAAATAATTGGAAGTCGTTTTTATCTAATTCTAGTGCTACTACTCCTTCTTTTCCATATGTATTTACTAATTCATTTTTTAACATATATATGAATGTTGTAGCTCCTGCATGTTCTGTTATATTTTTAATACCAATTATTGTTGCTTCATTTGAAAGCATAGCTTGCATTGAGACCGACTCATTAGCATGTGGAATTCCACTACTTTCTCTTGTTCCGCCTGGAATTGGTTGATCTTGAGCCATTCCAAGTTTTAATATATGTTCAACATCTTTGATAGTATTAGGTTTCTTTATTAGGTACTTGATACCTTCTATATTGGTAGTAAAGTTATATATACCAATTTGTATTAATTGTGCTAAGAAACTAGAAGTACATAAACTACTACCATCTGGTAAATAAAATATTATTTTTTCTACATCTAGACCACTTTTTAATTCTTCATAAGTTTTTACTTCAGTGTAACCTTTCAAAGCAGTTACATCTAGTATCATTTTACTATAGAAGAAATTTTTAAACATTTCAACTATTTCATTAGCCGAATATTGCCCACTTATATTCTTTATTATATCTACATCGAGATTTGCAAGTGCACCTTGCTGTTCATTTGATACAATTACATTCATAATTTTATGGTATTTCTACCGCTTTACTGTCTCCTTGTACTTGAAATAATGTAGGCATAAATTTGTTAATTAGTGGTATATCCATATTTACCCAAGTTTTTATTTTATAATAGTGTTTTTCAGCACCATCTGTTGTAGTTGGTCCTGGAAATACAGCATAACAATAACCCATACTTTGTGGGCATTTCCAACCATTAGATATAGTACCAGTTAAAGTTTCTGAGTCAGCACCTGATGGTGTTTTTTGACTGTATCCAACTTTTTTCATGTATTCTGCTATAACCTTATTGCACTCTGACATTGTATTATCATTTTCACAACCTTTATCATATTGTTCAAATGTAGTAATTATTTTATTTTTTACACGGAACGCTTTTGTATAATTTACCGTATATGCCATATAACCTGATACGATTACTAAGAATACAACGATAATTACAATGTTTACGATTCCTCCGAAAGCATCACGCATCTAATACACTCCCTATCTATTTTTTGTTTGTTATTTATTTAATACTATCATTCCAGTTCCTGTAGTTCCTGAAACATTTTGCCATTGTGAGTTGATTGAATTTTGAATTTGTGGCCACATAGCCCAGAAAAACGCGATAACTGCTGCAATAGCAATTAAAGTAATAACTGTTAAGTTTAATTCACCTGTAGCTGCCTTCATTAATTTTCACCTTCTTTCCTATCTTCTAAGAATAATTATAACAAAATTTAATTTTGTAAACAATATATTTTACATTGAGAACATCATCATCATAGATATCAAAATTATTAACATAACACCAACACCTGTTACAACAAGCATGATCATTGTTTGACTTTCCATGTGATTTAATCTCTCTTTATATTTTGTTTCACGTGCTTTATTTTGAAGCGCTGAAACTGTTCTTGAGAACATCATTAATCTCTCTTGTTTCTTTTCTTGTGAACCAATTCCTAAACGATATAATAGACGCATCATACGCATTGAATCTCTAACTGGATAAGTGTTAGCAAATTCCATGTATGGATCTACTGTTGAATCTCCAGAATTGATTTGGTCAATCATTTTTCTTAGTCCTGGTTTGAAGATTTCTGGGGCATCTCCAATAGATTTACCTATTGCTACTGGAACTGTATAGTGTTGAATTAAGATTTCCAAACTCTTTAAGTAATATGGCAACATTACATCTATTTCATGTAAATGTTGTTTATAATAACTTTTTAATTGAGTATATCCACTCTTAAATACTACAACAGCTACTACTGCAGATAAAACCAAGTTTAAGAAAAATTGTTGGTTTATTATATCAGCACCATTATTATTACTAATTGAGAAGGCTAAAATTATAAAGAAAGCTATTACTGCATATGTAACTCTTTTCATATATAATTGGTCAGCATCGGCATCTTCTCCATATTTAGCATATACTAAGAAAGTATAATCTTCTTCTCTAAATATTTCTAGATATTTTTCATTATCAGCAAAGAATTTATTTTTATCAATTGTATTATTATATACTAAGATAAAGATAATTATTGCTCCTACTATTAATACTTCCATCGATTACTCAGCCCCCACATTCTCATTATAATATTTTTCTCCTTTTAAAAGGAAATATGTATTTATTATTAAGACTCCATGTAAGAGAACTTGAATATACCATCTATCTAGTAATACTAGATATGTTTCTCTTCCTAACAAGTATTGTACTAACATTACCATTAAGTATAATGTTACACCGAATGTTAAGAATGATTTATGGAATGATGCTCTTTCAATTCTGTCTCGGTAAACACTTTCAACTAGCATATCGATATCTAGTTGCATGTTTTCTAGAGAGTCAGCTGAATTTTGAGCACCTTCTTTAGTAATTTGTAAGAATAATTGGTGCATATTTTTTACTATGTAATAAGGATATAATTTAGTCATGTATTCTAAGGCTTCATCTATTGTACCATTATCATATGACATGTTTATCATTTGTTCTACATCACTAAGTACTGGATCTTCAAGTACTCCTGAGTTTTTAACTCCTTCTAAAGCTTTAACAAATGATTGAGTTGTTGCAAACTCCATAATAACGTTTGATGTATATACTTGAATTTGTTCAAATAAGAACTCACTGTACACTTTTTTACATCTTAAATATGATAAGTATGGAACAAACATTACTGAGATTCCTACATATACTAAACTAATTATTAAATTATAAAAGTATAAATATGTAACAACAGCTGTAAATCCTGAAATTACACCTACTTGAATTGCATATTGTCTTGGTGTATATTCTTGTCCTAATTGTTTTGTTTTATCACGGACCATTTTAAATGAATATGGAGCAAATTTATCATAGACAGCTTGTGTTTGTTGTACGATATATTTACCAACATTTTGTCCTTGATAATTACGATATAAAAAGATCATTATGACAATTAAGCCAATTATTAATAACTCTTCAATATACATACTTATTTACTCCCTTCTATTCATTTGTTAGTTTTGCTAATGGTTGTACTTGTGGCTGCACAGCTTGAGCAGTTGGTGCTGGCTGAGCTTGTGGCTGTACAACAGCTTGCTGTGGTTGAACGGTTGGCTGTGCAACTACAGTTGGGGCAGCCTGTTGTTGTTGAGGCTGAACTGTAGGTTGTACTACTTGTGGTTGTACTGCAGGTGTTTGTTGAACTGTTGGTGCTGCTTGTACTTGTGGTACAGCAGGTGTAGGCGTTGCTACTTGAGGTTCAACTGTTGGAGCTTCAGCAACAGGAATTGTTACATCTTGTGGCTTAGCTTCTTCTACAGTTGGGGTTTGTTGTTCTTCTTTTTTTTCTCCTTCAGGTGCTTTTACTTCAACAGCATCTTTATCTACTTCAGCATCTTTATTTAATGAATCATCAGGTGATGCTACTGCAGTATTTACTACTTCTTCTTCACGTTCAAATCCATCTTCTGCCGTTCTAATAGGCATTTCATCTGGTAATTTATCAATAATGTCCCTTACATCAATATTTTGGTTTTCCAAATATTCTTGCAAATGCTTACTAGGTTTACACATTGTTGGATTACTACCATATATTTTTTGATATATTATACGTCCTTGTGGGACATTGTTTTCATCAACATAGAATTCACATACTTCATCAAGTTCACGGTGGAACTTACCATATTTTTTACTATAATAAGCTTTGATATGAACTCCTAATTGAATATAACGATATATTGTTGTTAGGAACTGATTAACATCCAAATCTGTTTCCATAAGTGAATAAAGACGATATGGTATAGCACTTGCTTTATCCGCATGGATTGTTGATAAGATGTTATGTCCTGATGAAATAGAGTTACGTACAGCTGAAACTGCTTCAGCAGAACGAACCTCTGATAGTAGAATCCATTTTGGATTCTGACGCATACAAGTAACTAATACATCAGTATATGATGCAACATTATTTGTTTTCATCGCAACAATATCTCTTTGTGGAAAAATCTTATCCAAGTGAAGTTCTAGAGTATCTTCAATTGTAATAATTTTTTCCTCGGTCTTAGTATGGCTTGCTAGATACTTTACAAACTCAGTTTTACCTGAACCAGTTTCTCCAGCAACCATAACATTACAGTGACCAATAACACATTTTATTAATAAATTATGTATATCTTCAGTGAAATAATCTTCTTCAAGAAGCTTTTCTTTATTCAATCTAATTTTAGCTGGCGTTTTACGAATAACCAAGGCTATTCCGTTTGTAGCTATAGATTGATGTACGAAGTTAAGACGTAACTCTGCAGATTCAGCATCTAGGAATGGTTTAGCATTATTAAATGTTGTTCCCATTACGTTGGCACATTGGAAAGCTAACTTTTCAATGAATTCAGTAGTTGCGCCTTCTACTTCTACTCTCATAGATCCTTGAGACAATGAACGTATCCATATTTGACCATTATTGTCATAAGAAATATCTGTTATATCGTCGTTATCTAACAATGAACGAAACGGACCGAAGTCTAACTTATCAAAAATGTTTTCATTCATAATCTCACGGCCTTTCCCTTTTATCCTTTATTCTTTTTATGTTTCATTATAAGCAGTTCTATCTTCAATCCATGTTTTCAATGCATCACTGCTTAATTGTAATTCACCAGGTTCATCCTTCAAACTTTCATTTGTTGGTACTGGTATTAATGTTGTATCAAATGTTCTCATGTATTCAGCTTTCTTTAATAATAAGTAATACTCTTCAGGTACAGCGAATACTACCATTGCAGGTGTTCTATTTTCATCAATATTTGAGAATACTGCAGCACCAGATGAGTCTTTTAC
>OCTW013376885.1_pt1 | contig 23653 bp, 25 predicted proteins | sample 1539671 | NCBI WGS metagenome assembly OCTW01 (sample SAMN02144230, study PRJEB22623) | gut metagenome | biome: sheep rumen | host: Ovis aries | place: New Zealand | reverse complement strand
TACCAAGATTCACTCTTACCAAGAGAATTTTCATGAATTTTCGCATATTCATTATCTGGATGTACCTGCACTGATAAGTTATCATTGGCATCTAAGATTTTTACTAATAACGGGAACTGATCCCCTTCCACGTTGCCAAATAATTCACGGTGATTCGCAAATAACCAGGAAACGGTCTTACCTTCATATTCTGTATTCGCAATCGTACAGTCGCCATTAGGATGACCAGAAATGACCCATGCTTCACCAGTATGATCACTAGGAATATCATAACCATATTCGTCTTTCAGACGCGTTCCACCCCAGATTTTTTCATGTAAAACAACATTCATTTTTAATATATGACCCATTATTGTTCCTCCTCCATTTCGATCAGATCTTTTTCACTTAATAATGATATACCATTCGCCTTTAAAATTCTAGCTGTGATCCCATCACCAGATATTAACGTATGAGAAAACGTCCCATCATAAATATGACCGATCCCACAGCTTGGACTATTCGCTTTTAAGACAACAGTGGTAATATTATGGCGCTGTAAATACGCTAAAGCTTTCTGCGCGCCGTGAAGATAAGCCTTCGTGACATCAATGCCGCGATTGGTTTGAATCCGCAAAGGATTTTCACTAATAATTTCACTTGGCGCACGCGGCGTCATTAACCCGCCTAGGACTTCCGGGCAGATCGCCACCGCTTCGCCTTTTTCAAATAAAGCTTTCAGTTTTTCCTGCGTATTCGCATCGCCGCGATACGTGCAGTTCACGCCAAGTAAACAGGCACTCACACCAATCATCTTCTCACCTTCCTTACATTTAGTTTAGACGGCGTTGCGCCCTATGTCTATGATTTTTATAGGATTTTCATGATTATGCAAATCTTGCAAGCGATGAGGTATCCCTCCACCTGCTTGGCCATGCTATTACAATAAAAAAAGAAGACTATGCCCGATCAGCATAATCTTCCGTTTTATTATGAAGATACTTTACCATTGGTAATTAACTGTTTTGCAATCTTCACCGCTGTATTGGCTGGAATGGCAAAGCCTAAACCTTCTGAGTCACTATCCGATGATTTGGCATTGACAATCCCAATCAGATCGCCATTGGCATTAAATAAACCACCGCCAGAGTTACCAGGAGAAACCGCCGCATCTGTCTGAATGACATTTAAAGTCGTTGTAGAAGACTGGCTGCGTCCTGAAGTGTACTGTGAAAACCATGAATTATCATCCGAATCACTTGATGAAGAATCATCATCACTTAATGAGATAGTAATTTTACGGCTTACCGCAGAGACAATTCCGGATGTAATTGAATTAGCGAATGTCCCTTCAGGGTTACCAACCGCATAAGTCACCTGACCTTGTTTGATCTTGCTGGAATCCGCAAAAGTAGCTGCTTTTAAGCCCGTCGCTTCAATCTTTAAGACCGCAATATCACCTTTGGTATAAGAACCAACTAATTTTGCGGTATAGGTTTTATTATTAGATGTTGTGACTTTAATTTTACTAGCACCTGATACAACATGCGCATTGGTAATAATATAACCATCACTGCTCATAATAACGCCGCTGCCGGCACCAGAGGAAACCTGTGAACCATACCAGAAGTTACTTGTGGTCATTTCTTCAGTGGTGATCGCAACAACCGACTGACTCATCTTGCTGGCAATACTGCTAGCATCCTTCGCTGATGAGGTGCTTGTTGGCGTCGCCGTTGCTGTCGTTGTGGTCACAACCGTTCCAGCCTGTGAATGCGTATACCAATACGCTCCGCCGACCCCGCCGGCTGCCGATAACGCTAAAACTAAAACACCTGATACAATATATTTGCTAATGTGTCCTCTTGGACCATTTCTTCTTTTTCTTTCTTCCATGTTACTCAATCCTTTCTTTTCTTTCTACACCCATATTCTATCTTTGGATTGTAAACTCAATGTGTAGCAAACGTGTGAAAGTTTGGGACCTTATTTCTTGGTGGCTTTTTTACGAAAGAGTTCACGGACCTCTTCAAAATCCATATCCAAGACAACGCTTAGTTCACTAAAGAGATAGTTTTCTGCCTTTTCAAAATAGGTTTCATCACTCGCTGTGACTTTCTTGTTGAGGGCAATACGATCCTGGGTACGCATATAGGTCGTTTTAATAATCTTGACAAGATTTTCAGGATCATCAGATTCAAATAACGCCTGATAGCTTTCTTTCATATTACGGGCATGGATTTCTAACGGCGCAATACTGCCAATATGATCAACCAGATCATAAGCCTGATCTTTACTCATGAGGGCACGGGTCTGCCCAACCTGATCCACTGGCAGCATGATCTTTAATTTTTCATTCGTTAATGGTACTAAATAATAATAATCCTTATCATGATAGTACTTTTCAATAATTCCCTTCACTTTACATACCTGCTGTTTATAAACAATATAACTCCCAGGTTCTAACATGTTATACGCTTCCTTTCTTGTCAAACCTTCTCTATATTATACCGCAAAAAGTTGCAAAATGGTAGTTCTATGATCAGATGCAAAAATCCCGATCATCACGATCGGGATCATTTATAGCGTAATGTCTAAAACATTAACTGCTGTTTCTTTTGATTTTTCATAAGTTAAAGTAATCTTATCACCTTTTTTAAGGGTTGGCAGCTGATCATTTAAAGTAATCGGGGCAATATAAGACTTCTTATGCTTTTTAAGGGTAATATAGTAAGTTGTATTGCCATTGACAACAACTTCTTTAATACCTTTCACTTCACCAGTCACCGTCGCTTTCGCCACATTATCTTTGAGATGACCAGAATCTTTCATCTGTTTCAGATAACTTTCCTGGGCGCTCTTAACGGTATCACCGATACCAACAATTTCATAATGTTCAACTGAGACAAAGGCATACTTCTTGACTAAGCCTTCCTCATCTTTTAAGGACAAGAAATAAGTTGGCACATTCGAGACATTTAATAATGTTGGGAAGGTTGGCGTATAATGCTGCTCCTGAACTTTCCCGGCCGCCGACTTCATCGCACTTGACTCCGTTGCTCCCGCAATGGGATAATATTTCGTTTCCTTGGTCCGGGTATTGATCAAGGCAAAACCAACATTGGAAGAATCACCAGAGACACTCGTTAAGCCGGTATAAAGCCAGATATCCTTACCAATGGCTAAATAGTTATAGCCGCTGGTTGGTTTTAAGACGCCCTTTTGACTAAAGAGGGTATTGAGATAGCCATGAGAATACTTCCCGGTATTTTTTAACTGTTTCATTAATAAGGATGCCGGATAAACACGATCTACCCAGGCTGGCACTTTCTTTTGACGATAGTATTTGGCTTTGCCGTTTTGCGCATTGACGGTAATCGCACCAATAATGTCCTTTCCGCCAAACAGACCGATCTTATAATCATAAACCGGAGCCACCCAGTATGGAGTTCCAGATTCATCTAATTCAAATGAGGGATCATCAAACATGAAGAAAGGATAACGCATACGGATATAGCGATTGATATTTCTAAAGAGTTTGTCGGATTTTGAATAACGAATAGGTTTCTTCAGTTTAACCACTTTGGTATCCTGAGTAATCATATCGACTTTGATATAAGCTGGCAGCCCATCAAAATGATTAGAGAACCATTTGATCGCATTACCATATTTTAACATTGTCACCCGCACCGCGCGGCCTTTATAGTTGATCTGATTATATGTTTCATCGACATCAAACTGCGAGACATAATCAGGGATTGTCCCCATATTCTTATCCCCTAATTTAATAGCAGAAGCTTTATCAACGACCGGAACAGAATCTTCCGTGACATTGGTCATATCTTTATAGAAATCCCGATCACTGGCCTTTTTCATTGAAATCTGATTGGCATATTCCTTCGCAAAAAAGAATTTTGAGGAAAAATAATCACCAGTATAATACATGCCGACAGACATTGCCCCAACAATGACTAAAATGATATAAGACTTGCTGAAGCGATGCAGAAAGATTAATCTTAGCAGCATGTAAATCACTAAAAAGCACGGTAATGTGATCAAGAATGCTTTTGAGCGAATATTAATCGGCGTTAAGGTAAAATATTCAGAAATCACAAAGATCACCGCTGTGATCAGGATTGCCAGAAACGTTTCCTTAATGACACTTTTTTCTTTATAATGTTGCTGCTTATAAGCTTTTTTAGCTTCTTTTGCTTGCTTTTTCATACGTTTACGATATTCTCGATCTGTTTCCTTTGAGGTGACGGGTTCAGCATCAAGAATTTCATCATTTTTCTTTGGGTCCATTTTCTTCACCTTCACTTTTCCTGATTATTGTATCACATCTATCGCTATGAAAACAAATACGCAGGTTCCCCTGCGTACCAAATGAAATATACAATTGTAAGAGCGCTACGCCTCTACGTGCCATCTTTGCAGTTTTGCAACGAACTCCCAGACTTCTTCGTCGGTTAATAGTTCTATATCTTTGGCAGGCGTTTCGTTTTGGACTTCTGTTTTATTAACTTCTTGTTCCATTCTCTTACCTCCATGCCTATTATACCACTGACAATGTTAATTTCATATGAACATACAAATAATATTTCACTAACCTGAAATAAAACTGAAAAATGGTACCATAGACAAAAGCATTATTCTCAAGATACTCCCTCATGATACCATTAGGTGATTGTTTTGTTTTAAACATCATGAACCACTATAGTTAACAAAAATGATTCTCTCAATAAATGATTAATATGACTCAGTTAAATACTCATTTAAAGAAATTTCTCGTAGCTTGACGATCTGCCTCCATCCTTGGTTTTGCGATTCTTTCTTCATTTTCTCTTTCTGATTTAATTCGTTCTGGATCATAAGCTGGTTCTGGCTTTTTAGAGAAATGAAGATAAAGTGCAATTACAATAAGTGCTACAAGAATGATAATGATAAAGATTAAAATAATCATAAAATTGCTGGTATATAGTTAGCTCCTCTAAATTAAATATCAATAATAGAATAAAGATGAAAGATTTTATTATGTCATAGTTTTGCCTTTTCTTGTAGATGAATATCATTCATAAATTATTCTCTTTATGATTATATTTTCATTACTAGTGATCAATAAAACAATAAAATAGATGTAAACGTTATAATAGTTTTATAAATAGAGCTAATTATATATGTGTGTGTATTTTTACTTCTTTTCAAAAAATTTACTTCCCTGGTTAAATAGAGATCTCTTTTCATTGAAAATCAGTGTAGCAATTATGATTCAGGTTTAAAGTAGTTCGCCCAATAGGTTGGTTTATCTCCTACTTTTTTAAAAGCGTATGCTTTGTTTTTTGATGATGTTAATAAAGTAACACCTTTATGCGTTAAATAAATATAACTCATCCCTAATTTTTTGTTAAACAATTGGTAAGAAGATGCATTCATTTTCTTATAAGTACATTTATAGACTGTTTCAGAAAAGTGAATACGGCTCTGATCAAGAAGATAAATTTTTTCTCTATTTTCATCAATTGTCATAAACAAATGCTGATCATACTTATACGTCCCATTGAACGTATCATTCCACTGATAATCTTTTTGTGCATTTGCATAGCCAGCTTTATAGGCAATCGTTCCTGCCAGTGCTACAAGCATTGCCGCAATGATGCACATAATAACTTTCTTTTTCATAATGCATACCTGCTCCATTAATCCCACTTATATTGAGCCTATCCTTTCTTTCTGTAATCACCCATTAAAACGTGGGAGCTGTATTTATGTGCTCATGGAAATCTCCTCCTTTTTATTACTTTTCTCTTTCTTCTACCTTCATTGTAGATAATCCTCATGCAAATGCAATAGTTTGGGTGCGAACGGTCATTTTTGGTGCCCAACGGTCAAAAATAAAACAGGGAACCATTAAGATTCCCTGATAATAGATGATTCACAAGATTCTTTAAGGAGCTCTAAATAGCGTGTTGCTAGAGGCGTGATAAAGGATTTCTTATGAATGATATAACCGACTTCAATATAGTCATCAATTGCTAATGGAATGGCAATGACTTCCGGATTCAATTCATTGAAAATAATCCCGGTTGAAATAGTATAGCCATTAAGACCGATCATTAAGTTAAATAAGGTTCCACGGTCACTCACCTTAATGGATTTTTTATGGGGATAAGTCGACTGAATCTCTTCCATAAAATAGAAAGAATTGGTATCTCCCTGGAGATAAGATAAATAAGGATAATCATCTAATTCTTCAAGGGTTAAGACACTTTTTGATGCTAATGGATGCGTGGTCGACATGAAGACATGTGGTTTTGCCACAAAAAGTGAATGGAAAGTCAAATTAGATTCATTCAAGATTTTAGAAATAACATCATGGTTGAAATCATTCATATAGAGAATCCCGATTTCACTTTTCATATTTTTCACATTTTCAATAATTTCATTGGTTTTGGTTTCCTCAATAGAGAAATTGTAGGCATCATAATCCACTTCTTTTAAGAGTTCTACAAAGGCATTGATCGCAAAAGAATAATGCTGAGTAGAAATGGAAAAACTGATCTGGGTATTACGTTTATCAAGATAACGCTCTTCCAGTAACGCATACTGTTCTACGACAGCACGGGCATAGCCAAGGAAAGCTTCCCCTTCATTGGTAATCGTGATCCCTTTATTGGTTCGGTGAAATAATGAGATCTGCAATTCGGCTTCAATATCTTTAATAGAATTTGATAAGCTCGGCTGAGAGATGAAGAGGTTCTTGGCAGCTTCATTAATACTCCCGTCTTTAGCCACCTGAAGAACGTATTTTAACTGTTGTAAGGTCATAAATTATAATGCGTTATAAATCTTCTGATATAATGCCTCAGCCTCTGGCGATGATGATTCAAAAATGACATCACCTTTCAAGTCTGTTGTATTGAAAAGATCATGTTCTTCTAATTTACGCTTTAACTGACGTGCCGTGCCTTCACCCCCGTCGTAACAAGGAACGCCGCCTAAGATTGATACAATTTTCTCTTTAACGATTGGATAATGGGTACAGCCTAAAACAACGCTGTCACATTTGCCAACATACTGATCAAGCAGCTGATGTAACAAATGATCTAAAACCTCATCATTGAGATGACCTTCTTCAATCGTCTGCGCTAAATGATCACAGGCGCAAGGAATCACTTCCGCATTTCCATACTGCTTAGCTAATTCATGAAACTTATCTAAAGATAATGTATTTCTTGTCGCCATCACTAAAACTTTCTGATGCGCACTAGCGGCTGGTTTTAACGCTGGTTCAACACCGATAACTGGAATCTGCGGATAGACGTTACGGACAATATTAACCGCTGCACTAGTGGCCGTATTGCAGGCAATGACAATGGCTTTAACACCATGATTAACCATCTGATTCATCGCTTCCAGCGTACGATCCTGTACTTCCTTCACACTTTTTTCACCATAAGGAGCATGCTTGCTGTCGCCATAATAATAAAAGTTTTCTTCTGGTAATAACTTTGTGCATTCCTTTAACACGGTGACTCCGCCAGCACCGCTGTCAAAGACACCAATATATTCTTTCACATTCTTATTTCTTAATAACATGTTCTTGCCTCCTGCGTCTTATTTTAGGATAAATAGCCTTAAAAATCAATCACTCTCACCTTGCTTCAGGATCGCAAAATGATTCTTCTTAAAGCGAATAAGGCCTTTCTGCTGCATGAGCGATAACTCATGGGATAATGAAGACCGATCAACAAGGAGATAATCCGCGAGTTCCTGACGATTAAAAGGAATATCAAAGACATCACTGCCATGAATGGCCTGCTGATCCGATAAGTAAGAAAGCAAACGATCACGGATGCTTTTAGGTGTAATCGCATTTAACTTACGTGTTAAATAAATATTTTTCGTCGCAAGAATGTTGATGAGATGACGATTGAGCTTTTCATTATTCAACGCTAAAATCGCCTGCACATCAAAGAAGTGAATCTCACAGTCTTTTAACACTTCGATCGATACAACCATCGGAACATGCCCAATCAGCGCATAAGATTCCCCAAAGAAATCACCGCGCTCCATCCGGGCGATGACATTGGCATGACCCATCAGATCATAGTTGACACCTTTAACAATGCCCTCAACAACCAAACCAATCTGATGAATGCATTCACCCTGATGAAAGATTGTCTCGCCTTTTAAATAATGTCTTTTTTCCACCTGCAGATGTGCTAACACATCCCGTAATTCAGGGGCCCCCATTTCTTTGAATAAGGGTAAATTTCGATAAAATTCCATTTCCATAATATCACCGCTATTAGTCTAAACCATTAAGGGGGTTTGTCAATGCTATTGCTTATGAAAAAAACATTGTTTACAATAAAGGAAATAAGGTCTCTATGAATCATAAACATCTTCAAATGCTTGTTTATACAGCTTTACTATTAGGGATTGGTATGATCCTGCCAGGCATAACGATGGGTATTCCCCATATGGCTTTCGAAATGGCGACCTATGGCCTTATCATCGGTTTACTCTTCGCCCGACTTCGGCCGCAGAGCTTAACAACCATTTATATTTCCAGATCTTTATGACCGCCGGTTTTATCACCAGCATTCCCGCCATTATTCTCCAGCTTATTTTAATTCCCCTTCTCATGGAAGCATTGCGGCATCATCCAATACCAAAAATAAGGACCCCAAGTGGTCCTTAAATACTTTTATTATAGGTATCCTGATAGGATTTTTTCATATACGCTTTAAAGATGTTATCAACCCCTTCATCTTTGGTAAAGCAGGTGCGCACATCTTGAAATACCATTTTGCCATAGTCTGGACTCTCTTCATAAGCCTTAGCGAGAATCTCATTCCATTTCTTTTCTAAAGCGATCATATCATTATCTTTTTGTAAGTCATGGATCATCCCATAGGCAAAATAGCCAGCATAGGCAATATTGCGGGCACTTTCATCATACTTACTTAATATATTAAAGACATCTTCTTTTGTGTAATGTCTTGGTAAAAGCAATCCATGATCGCTAAAGACATCATCGATTCGTTTGCGGTAAGCCGAAACATAGCGCGTTTTAAAAAGCGAATGCGACGCTTCCATCGCTTCAATAGCCCGGACATCACGGCCAAGTAAAAACATTTCACAAAAATCATCCGCATTGAGTTCTTTCATGACTGGAATATACATCGTTTCCCCTTCTTTCCTTTTTATTCTAACCTAGTTTTCCCACTATGTCGATATCTAATCAAATTAAAATATTGAGAAGATGCGAGATCGGTTACAAAAAGGATAAAATATGATAGAATAAAGATAGTTGAAAGGAGGCATTCTTATGCAATTTGGCGAATTAACGAAAAACTTACTTTTAATGGGGATTGGGGCTGCAGCCACAACCGCTGAAAAAAGCAGAGAAATCGTCGATGATTTAGTGAAGAAAGGTGAAATCACCATCGATCAGGGCAAGGTGCTCAATGAAGAGCTCAAGAGTAAAGCCACTGACAAGGTCAGCGAAAGCATGCTTAAACGCGTTGACAAAATGTCAAAAGAACAGCGTGATGCTTTACGTGCAAAACTGAAAGAAATGGATCAGGACGAAGAAGCTGACAAGGCTGACGTCGATCAGTAATATGGCAAAAGACGCAAAAGAAACCCATTCTTCAAGACGTCTGAGCGAGATTTTATCAATCTTACAAAAACATCATATCATCCGTGGGCTGACCCCCGTCAAACTCCGCGAGATCTTAGAGGATCTCGGTCCTACGTATGTGAAGTTTGGACAAATTATGTCCATGCGCAGCGACATGCTGCCAAGCAGCTACACGAAGGAATTAGAAAAGCTTCGGACGGATGTCAGCCCAATGGATTTTACGACGGTCAAAGCGTCCATTGAAGAAGAGCTCGGGATGCCGCTCAAAGATGTCTTCGCATCCATCAACGAGAAACCGCTCGGCAGCGCTTCGATTGCCCAGGTCCATGAAGCAACCTTAGTCACCGGCGAAGAAGTGGTCATTAAAATCCAGCGTCCTCATATCTATGAGATTATGGAAGCGGATATTAAATTATTAAGACGGGCCTGCGGCATGTTAAAAATCGCCGGGCAGACCGGTAACCTCTTGGATTTCAAGGGAGTCGTCGATGAACTCTGGCGCACTTCACAGCTAGAAATGGACTTCATTAAAGAAGCGGAAAATATTGATAAGTTTACATCCTTCAACAAAGACATCAAATATATCATGTGTCCGGTCGTCTTCCATCAGTTTACAACCAGAAAAATGTTAGTGATGACCAATTTAGGCGGTTATCAGATTGATCAGAAGCAGTTTTTAACTGAAGAAGGCTACGATATGGATGAAATTGCGACCAAAGCCGCGGAAAACTATGTCAAGCAGATCCTTGATGATGGCTTCTTTCATGCGGATCCTCACCCTGGCAATATCCATGTTTTTCAAGGTAAGATTGCCTGGATTGATTTTGGCATGATGGGCACCTTAACCGCTGATACGCAGCGCATTATTTCCAAAGCGGTGTATGCGGTCGTGGATGATGATATTTATGATTTGGAGGAAGCTTTCCTTTTACTGGTCAAGCCAGAACAGGAAATCAATCAGACCCAGCTGATTCATCAGCTTGATATGATTGTCGAAAAATATAAGGAAACCAACTTCTCTGATTTCAATTTAGGACCCCTGATTGAAGGCTGTCTGACGATTATTAAGACGAATAAAATTCAGGTCCCCGCGGATCTCACCTTATTGGCCCGTTCGATGATTACCATGGAAGGGACTTTAGGGAAAGTCAGTGATCACGTGAACCTGTTAGAAATCCTCGCTAATCATATGCGACATAAGATCCAAAGCGAATTAGATCTTAAAACGCAAATGATGCAATGGGCCCAGGTCCTCTATACCAACGTCCGCAAAGGAGCTGTCATTCCTTCGATGAGCGCTGATGTGCTCAAGCAATTGAAAAATGGCCATCTGACCCTGCATGTTTCACAGGATCCGGACATGAAGACCTTACGTGAACAAAGACGTAATAATCACAACTTAACTTTAGCGATTATTATTGGTGTCTTATATTTAAGCGGCTCGCTGATGACAATCAGCGAAATACCGAAAATGCTTTATGGCATGCCCTTTATTTCCTGGGTGGAGTATTTGGTAGGTACGGTGTTATTAGTCCGCTTACTCTTAGATTTAACCAAACATGTATAAAAGCCTCGCAAATGCGAGACTTTTTCATTAGCGTTCACAAAGCCAGTAAGCAATTGAGCAAGGTAATAATTCTGAGCCGCCACCAAAGTCATGGACTTTACCGGTAATTAAATCATCAGCGAGGCCGCAGCGGGCATTAAAGTGTGCGGTATAAGGCTGATCATCAATATTGATTGCCACAATAATCCGTTCGTCTTCATTTTCTCGTTCAAAAACCCACTGACGATTGGTTAAGATCAAGGTTTTAAAAGCGCCTTTACGCAAGACTGGATGCTCATTACGGGCTGCAATCATATGTTTGATGAGTCTGGTTAAATCATTAGGACTTGGGGCATCTAACGCCGGACGCAGGACATCATCGCTTTGACCAGGTACTTTCTTGCCTTCAAGGCCCCACTCTGAGCCATAGTAGAGACATGGAATCCCTGGCAGGGCCAGCATTAATCCGTAGGCAATCTTAATCTTTTTTGCATCAGTTAAAGTTGAGGCAATACGTGAAACATCATGGTTATCGACAAAGGTCCATAATGTTTTATCCTTGTACATTTCCTGAACATTACGTTTTAAAGTATGGGCTATTTCAAACAGATTCAGGGAGTTGAGTGAGGACCAGATCCCTTTATAGCCGGGATAATCAGTGATCGCATTTAAATGTCCTTCGGTGAACATAAAGCCGGCATTATCCCCTAAGACTTCTCCTAACATAAAAAAATCAGGCTTTAAGGAGCGGGCAAAGTCAGAGATTTTCGCCATAAACCATCTAGGCAGTAAGTAGGAAACATCAAGACGAATGCCATCGATATTAAAATGTTCAATCCAGAAACGAATACTATCCATAATGTATTTCTGCACTTCTTCGTTATCCAGATTCAATTTTACAAGTTCATAATGACCTTCCCAGCCTTCATACCAGAAGCCATCATCATAATCAGAGTTGCCATTAAAATCAATGCGGAACCAGTCTTTATAACGGCTTCTTTCACGATTTAAGATGACATCCTGAAAAGCAAAGAAGCCTCGGCCGACATGATTGAAAACCCCATCGACAACCACGCGAATGTGATGATGATGAAGCGTTTTAACCACTTTAATGAAATCTTCATTAGTCCCTAAACGTTCATCTAAGCGCTGATAATCACGGGTATCATAGCCATGGGTATCACTTGAAAACAGCGGATTGAAGTAAATCCCGCCAATCCCTAATTGTTTTAAATAATCAATCCAGTCAAGCACTTTTAAGATCCGGTGTTCATGGACAATACCATCATTTTCTTTGGTATTCGCCCCTACCATATTTAATGTGTACATCTGATAAAATACTGTATCGTTATACCACATAAGATAACCTCCTTCAGTTACCCTCATTATATCAAATCTTCTTATTTTCACAAGTTAAAAATATTAATTATTTAGCTTTATTTTTACTATTGAAAGATATTTTTGTGTTTTTAGTAATTTAAAAAGGGATTTTGATTTCCCTTTTAAATAGTTATGAAACTTGTGGCAATCATTGTTATGCCGATCAAGATTAATGGGATCATCCCATCAATATAACTTTTTAGATCCGATAACTGATAGTAATACAAATAAGCCGCTAAAGAAAGAATGCCGATCACAATGATCAAAAGCATCATCAAGAGGGTTAAGGTATAAGAAATATGATTAAGGCCATAAAGAACATTGAGATAATTGATTTGTAAAACACACCAGACGACAATGAGAATGAGTTCGGTTGTAATCGGTCTTTTCAAGACAAAACCACTCACTAACATGAGCGTTAAATAAACGATCACGCCAATGCCTAGTAATGGTAATCCGCCAATCAGTGATCTTGATAAAGTCAGTGAAGACATCGCCTTGAGCTCAATATAGCCCCCAACTAGGCCAATGGCCCCTGCAAAACAAATAATCGGCGCGGTTAATAATGTAGGCAATTTGTGATGAGGCATAAAGGCTAATATCCACCACAGTAAATAAAAAGCAACGCAGATGATTAATAAGATATTGCCATGTAATAAATCTTTCAAGCAACTCATCTCCTTAAATAGCGCTGACCATATTTTTGATCCCCGCTTTTCGTATAAGCAAGCTCTACAAAAGGACCTGGAATCAGGCCGTTTTGATTACAGTAGTTACGGAAATACTTTAATAGCTCGGCTAAATGGCGCTCACTGCAGCGACATTTTTTCGCCAGATAAGGAATCTCCCCTTTTTGCCAGCGCTGCAAATCCTGATGGGAAAGTAAATCTAAATCATAAAGTAAGATCTCAAAAGCAGCTTCGCCATCAAAAGTTAATTGGTTGTTAATGGACTGTGTGATTTTCTTTTCTAATATTTTATTCATTATTTTTCACCGTTTTCATTATAATATAGATCAAAAGAAAAACAAGGTATCAAAACACCTTGTCTTTTACGCTTTCTTACGATTTCTCTGAGCTTTTCTCTTCGCATATTTCTTTTTTAAGATATGCCGTCTGATATTTCTGAAAACCACCCAGAAAACAGCTAAGCCACAGATCACATAAATGCCAATGTAGATGGCGTATTTCTGCTTCGAAAACGCCACCTCACTGCCAGAATAAATCGTTGCTTTCGCGAGCGTCTGGCCATTGGCAGAGACTCTTAAGGTCCCTAGTTTTTGTCCTTTTTTAAGGGGCGCTTCAATGGTTGACTTACCAGTAAATGTCGTTTTTAAGCTGCTTTCATCAAAAGAGGAATCAACTAAGATCTTATAGCTTTCTGACATTTTATATGTATAAGTATCAACGACCCCAAAATGGATTTTAAAAGTTTTCACTTTCTGCCCTCGTGAATAAAGCGTTAAGCTTTTATAGTGATCCACGAGATCCTTAATTAACGTATTGTGATCGACAAGCGCGCAGGCTAAGGTGACTTTTTTAGGGCCAAAGGCAGTTGGAATACCCTTTCCGGTCACGGTCGCAATCAAGTGACCATGAACCATGGCTAAAGAGCCTAAACAGTACATTGCATCTTTGGTATAACCGCTTTTTGCACCCATAATCGCCGGATTGGCCACGATATGCTGATGAACGCGCATCCGCGTTAAGGTACTCATCCATAACTGGTTCCCGCCTTTGGGACGATAATACGCATTGGACGCATTTTTACTTGTAAAGACTGAGCGCCAGGTCGCATTCGTATAAGCCTTAGCCATCAGTTTCGCAATATCCACGCAGGTTGTATAATGCGTTTTATCAGGTAACCCGGTCGATGTATTGAAATGGGTATTTTTCATACCGATCCGTTTCGCATCTTTGTTCATTTCTTTGACGAAGGCTGCTTCGCTGCCGCAAAGGCTGCGGGCTAAGGCCCAGCAGGCATCCGCGCCAGAAGGATACATCGCCCCATAAAGCAGATCTTTATAAGTAACCACCTGTTTATTTTTCAAAAAGGCACTGGAAGCATCTAAGGCATACTGATCCTTGATATCCGCATTGGTAATTTTTACTTTCGCATTAAGATTAGTGATCAAGCGGATGGCGGTGTAAACCGTCATCATCTTGGTCATTGAAGCCGGATAAATACGAGCATTGGCCTTTTTATTCATTAACGTCTGACCACTGGTAATATCATACACATAGGCATACTTCGAATAAAGCTTGGCCGAATCTACCGACGCCTGCACTGGTGAAAGTAAGGAGAGGCATAAGAAGAAAGAGAAAACAAATGCACATATAGTTTTTTTCATTTCTATCTCCTAAAAGAGAAAAGGGATACAAGGATCCCCTTCCTGATTGTTATTTGACTGCATCAGCGCAGCGTGGGCATAAACCATCAGCATTTAATTCTTCTTCGCTGAAATAGTTACGACAACGTGGGCACTGAACACCACCGAATTTTTCGGCTTTGACATAAGCTGTATCATATTCATCAAAACCTTCATGATCAACACTTAAGTCAACTTTTGCGACGATGAAGAATGTTTTCATCATAGCTTTTAAAGCCGATAAGTCTTTGTAGTCATCTTTTAATGAAATCGTGACAGCCGCTTCCATATTTGAACCGATCACTTTATCATTTCTTAACGCTTCTAAGGCTCTCATGACATCATTTCTTAAAGCCATGAAGTTATCAAATTTTGCTTTGATCGCATCCGCATTTTCAATATCAAAAGCTGGTAATTCTTTTTCTAAGAAGATGGAATCTTCTTTGTTTGTATCACAATACCAATGATCATGTAATTCTTCACTGGTGAAGACTAAGATTGGTGAGATTGCCTTCATTAAGACTTTCGCATTGTAATAAAGGGTAGTCTGAATCTGACGTCTTCTTGTCGTATTGAACTTATCACAATATAAAACATCTTTTGTGAAGTCCATATAGAAGGCACTTAATAAGTTCGTGATATAGTTTAAGATCGCCTTAACAGCATCAGCGAAGTTATAAGTTTCCATCGCCTGATGATATTCTGCCATGACATCATTTAATTTGGCTAAGACAAATAAATCCACTTCTTCTAAGTCTTTAAGATCCATGACATCAGTATCTTTGAAATCATTTAAGTTACCAAGTAAGAAACGCATCGTGTTACGGATCTTACGATAGTTATCAGAAATACCTTTTAAGATTTCTTTAGAGATACGAACATCTGACTGGTAATCAACTGAAGCGGCCCATAAACGCACGATATCAGCCCCATACTGGTTAATGACTTTAATTGGATCAACCGTATTGCCTAATGATTTAGACATCTTGTTGCCTTTACCATCTAAGACGAAGCCATGGGATAAGACTGATTTATAAGGGGCCTGACCATGAACAGCTGTGCCGACGATTAATGAAGAGTTGAACCAGCCACGATACTGATCGGAACCTTCAAAATATAAATCAGCTGGATAACCTAAACCACGTTCGATTAATACACCAGTATGTGAAGAACCGGAGTCGAACCAGACATCCATGATATCTTTTTCTTTCTTGAAGATACCATTTGGTGAATGTTCATTCGTATACCCTTCTGGTAATAAGTCTTTTTCATCTCTTTCAAACCAAACGTTTGAACCATACTGTCTGAATAATTCTGAGATATGATCGAAGACTTCTTTTTCCATGATTGGTGTACCATCTTCACAATAGAAGATTGGGATTGGGACACCCCATGTTCTCTGACGGGAAATACACCAGTCGCCACGGTCACGGATCATGTTATGAATACGGATCTGACCCCATTCATTGATCCAGTGTACTTTATGATCAATTTCATCTAATAATTTATCTCTGATCTTATCGATTGAGCAGAACCACTGATCGGTCGCACGGAAGATAATTGGTTTCTTGGTACGCCAGTCATGAGGATAGCTATGGGTGATCCATGTTAAGTTTAATAAGTCACCCTGTTCATCTAAACGATTTGTGACTGTTTTATTAGCATCATCGACATACTGACCGGCTAACCATTCGCCGCAGTCATCCATCATGCGCCCATGTTCATCGACATTGACATAAACAGGAATGTTATAAGCTTTACAGATATTAAAGTCGTCTTCACCAAAGCCGCTGGCCGTATGGACACAGCCAGTCCCTGATTCAGTCGTGACATGATCACCGCAGATGACTAATGATTCACGATCTGGATAAAGCGGATGCGTACATGTGATGTATTCAGCTTCTTTACCAGTGAAACGCTGGATAATTTCTTTTTCTTTTAAGCCGAAGATATCCCATAACTGATCCACTAATTCTTCTAAGACAATTAAGTTGCCCTTTTCACTCTTGACAACCGCATAAGTGTAGTTAGGATTTAAACAGATCGCCTGATCGGCTGGAATGGTCCAAGGGGTTGTTGTCCAGATGACGAAATAAGTATTGTCTTCATCTAATAAGCCTTTGCCATCTTTCACTTTAAAACGTACATAAATTGTTGGCGCCTTGACATCATGATATTCTACTTCCGCTTCCGCTAAAGCTGATTCTGATGAAGGTGACCAGTAAACTGGTTTTAATCCTTTAAAGATTAAACCATCTAAAGCCATCTTACCGAAAACTTCGATCTGACGCGCTTCAAATTCTTTATGTAAAGTTAAATAAGGATGCTTATAATCAGCGAATGTCCCTACCCGGATACACTGTTCCATCTGCCCAGCGACCTGTTTTAACGCATATTCGTAACATTTTTCTCTAAAGGCAGCGGTAGACATTGATTTACGGTCAACGCCTAATTTCTGGATCGCATTTTCAATTGGTAAACCATGCGTATCCCATCCTGGAATATATGGTGTATGGAAACCTTCCATATTCTTATAACGACAAATGATATCTTTGATGATTTTATTCATCATATGCCCCATGTGCATATGACCATTGGCATATGGAGGGCCATCATGGAAGACAAATTCTTTCTTGCCTTCATTTTGTTTTACAACACGTTCATACATGTTGTCATCCTGCCATCTTTGAACATACTTTGGTTCCTTCGTAGGAAGTTTGCCACGCATTTCAAAATCAGTTTTTGGCATTAATAATGTGCTTTTATAGTCCATTGTTCTCTCCCTTTCTCAAATAAAAAAAGACATCCATTAAAGGACGTCTAGCACGCGGTACCACCTTTATTCACATCTTTCGATGTGCGCTCAAGCTTTAACGCAGCTAACGGCGCTCCCTAACTATTCAGGAGGCTACTCCAGAGCTGATTCGTCAGACTCCTCACTTCACTGTTTCCACCAACCACAGTTTCTCTATAAGTGATCGGAATGACCGGTCTCTTTCTTCGTATTTTCATCTTCATTAATTAAAGCGAAAATTTCAGATTTGTCAATAGTTTCTATTAATTCTTTGCTTAAAGAAACAACTTCCGCTCGGAAAGTTTTCGCATCATCTTTGAAGCCGTTCACTTCTTTATCTAAGCCGCGAACATATTCCATCGATTCTTTCAAAATCAGATTCGCGTTGCGTTTCGCTTTCGTAATTAAATCACTTGCTTCTTTCAAGGCCAAACGGGCAATCTCTTCATTGGCTTTCTCCGTGATTGTCGAACGATTCGCCATGATCGCATTTTCTTCTTTGACGTTATGGAGCTCTTCTTTCAAAGACTCAATTTCCGCTTTCTGCTGATCAATCTGCGACTCTAAATCTTCAATCGTCTCATCGACTTCTTCAATACTGTAGCCACGAAACGTTTTTGTAAAATTTTCCGCCACTCTTCTCACCTCACAAGTAAAATAATCCTTCCACTATATAGTTACCGGCTTTTGTCGTTCGCGCGGTCACCTGTAATTTCACTCGTCCATGTCGTCTAAACGAGATTATGTCATTATTATTGCACAAATAGTCCGTTTGTTCAATAACTTTATGATTGACTTTCACACTGCCCACGTGAATAGCGTCCATCGCTTTCGCGCGCGATAAGCCAAACATCACGCTGATCAGTTTATCTAAACGCAGACTCGTGGCCACAAATTCCTTTTTCTTAAAATCATTGACGATTGTTAATGAGAAATCATGAGGGATTAAACGAATACTCGAACGTTTGATCTTTTTGAGTGCCATTACGACATAATCGCTATTCTCGGCAGTGATTGCAAAAGCTAATGGCTGCTTGCAGATATCGCCGATGCATGCCCGCTCAATTCCTAAATGCATCAGCGCCCCTAAAACATCTTTATGGGCTAAATGATCAAACTTTTCACTATATCCCACTTCATAAACATGAATCTTAAAATCTTCTGGGACAATCTCATAATAATCCGGGCAGATGATGACGCGCTTATTCTCCGCGCCGACAAAACCGCCCTCCTCATAAATCGCCGCCCGCACTCCGATGACATCATGAATAATTTCCCGTTTATGAGGATCTAAAAACTTCGTTAAAACCATCTTGCCATTTTCTGCCTGGTTTTGATAATCGAGTATTTTTCTTACGAACGCCTCTTCACCTTTAAAATGTTCTAGCATAAATCACCTAAAAAAGTATGAACAAAGATGCTCATACTTATTTACTTTCTTCATCATCTAAAGAGATATTACCACTGACCCCAATACCCTTAGGTGTGCATAAGAAAATTTTCGGACCAATCTGCTGGATATCACCATCAATGGCATAAATAACCCCGCTTAAGAAGTCAATAACACGTTTTGACTGTTCTTTCTGTAAGCGATGTAAATTGACTACCGCTGCTTTGCCTGCTTTTAAATAAGCCGCAATGTCCTGAGTTTCAGAATAGCTTCTTGGTTCAAATAAAACCAGTTCATTATTCTTATTCGCATTTAATTTATTGACAACTTCCGTTGTACGATTTGATTTTGCTTTTTCAAAAATATTAGCTTTAGGGGCTTCAGGGGCTGCCGGCGCCTCTTCTTCCGGTGCTTCTTCCTGAGTATCTTCCTCTAAACCATCGAATTCTTCATCGTCATCTTCTTCTTCGAAGAACCATTTTTTAACTTTATCCATTGAAGTGCATCCTCCTTATCACTTTCACATTATAACATTGTTCTTTTGGTTATTCAAATCCTTTGTAGGAATTTTCGAAATATACCTTATTGAGATTCTGGACGGTACAAGGTCCGGTTCTCTAACGCAAAAATACGCTTGCTCGTTTCACCTGGCGCTAAGCCTTCATAAGCCTTATCAAACATCGCCATGCGGGCATCGATATTGTCCACCAAGTACAAAATTTCCGCTTCTTTCACCTGCGGCAACACCGGTGAGCCAAACTCATTTTTCCCATGATGGGCTAATACTAAATGTTCTAATAAGACCACCTCTTCACCATGATAGCCTAACTGATCCGCTTTTTCTTTGATCATCGTATGACCAATTGAAATATGTCCCAGCAGATTGCCTTCCGCCGTGTAATGCGGCGTAATCGCCCCAGATAATTCTTTTACCTTGCCTAAGTCATGTAAAATCACACCTGCAAAAAGCAAATCATTATTGAGATTGCCATAGACATCAGCAATCCCCTTCGCAATTTTTAACATGCAGTACGTATGATAAAGCAATCCATTGATAAAATCATGATGATTGCGCGTCGCCGCGGGATAACTCATAAAAGCAACGCGATGATCATGAATGAGTGACCGGGTAATATCCCGTAAGGCTTTACTTTGCATATTGGAAATCGTATCATTGATTTCCTTCATCATCACTTCAACATCAAGCGGTGCGGAAGGCAAAAACTTCATTCTCTCTTCGTCAGTTACCTCTAATACTTCTAATTTCGCTACTTTCATCTGAATGCTGTCATTATAACTAATGACATCCCCGCTCCCTTTGACAACAGCTCCCTGCACACAGACCTGACAGTCATGATCAGTCGGACTCCACCATTTGGCATCGATCTCTCCGCTCTGATCTTCTAAAATCAAATTAAGATAGTTCCGTTTATTTTTACCGTTGGTCTTGCCAATTGATACCTGCGATATGATCGCTTCAAACTTCACGCTCATATCAGGCTTCATTTCTTTAATCTTCTCCATCCAGCTCACTTCCTCTTTCTTCTAATTTATTGTTAATGGCTTCATAAGTGAAACCTTTTTGAATCAAAACATGCTTTAATTTATACGTTAATTCCTGACCGTTATATTTCCGGCTTAACCTTTGATACGCTTTGTCAAAAGCCTGATCAAGTAAGGCATCAGAACGCGCTTCATCCATCGAAAAATCGGATGTTGCCATCACTTCTTCAATAATATCATTGCTATAACCGTGACTGTGCAGTTTTTGCCTGATATTCATCTCTAAGGCCTTCTGCGAGCGATGACGATTTTGATGCACTAACTTCATCGCATAGGCTTTCGCCCCGTTTAAAGCCTCTTGTTGATCAAATTCACTCAGTGCATCCTCAATTGTCTGCGCCTCTACGCCTTCTTTTTTTAAGGCTCTCCGCGCTTTTTCAAAGCCGCCTTGATGACGGAGCGTTTTCGCAATCACCTCGTGCGCGTAATTATAGTCATCAATAAGACCCTTTTCCGCTAATAAGTGCACCACTTTGCTGGCTGTCTCTTCCTCATAGCCTTTGTCAATCAAACGCTTAAGCAGCGCCCCTTGGGCATAATCACGATACATCAGCAGTTTTAACGCCGCCTGATAAACCTCATGCAGCTGACTATCAGCCTTTAAAGCCTGATACGTTTCCTCATCAATGAACACCCCGCTAAGCAGCCCATAAGCGCCAATCAGACGAGGGGAAACGCGCAGCTTTTCTTTATGCTTCTGGGCCACGATCGTGAGCAGATAACTCTGATCTTTCTGTTTCTCAATATTTTGTATTTTATAATGTTCCTGCATATCATTCAAAGCTTTCTTATACACCTCAATAATTTTTTCATAAAAGATCGTGCTGGAATGCGCCTTCGCATCAGCCATCGCCTGCTTGGCAATCCGCTCTTTTTGAATGTTGTCTAACTTCATCAATTTGGCCACATATTCATTTTCATCGTGAAAGAAAAAGCCATTCACACCATCTTTAATGACATCTTTCAGATTATCATCATAGCGGGCAAAAACCGGTAAGCCAGAAGCCATCGCTTCAATATAAGTGAGACCCTGGGTTTCCGTCATACTAGCGCTGACAAAAACATCCGCCGCCTGATAATAAGCCGGCACATCGGCGCTTTCTTTCGCTCCGGTAAAAATAACATCCGCTTCTAAACCTAATTCATGCGTTAAATCCTGCAAGGCTCTTTCATCAGGGCCGCCGCCAACAATCATTAAAACAGCATTACGGCGAATCGGCATAATCTTCTTCATCGCCCGAATCAGAAAATCAATACTTTTTTCCTGAGCGATCCGTCCTAAAAAGAGAATGACAAATTTTCCTTGTAAATGATACTGCGTCTTAATCGCTTGAACACTCTTTTCAAGGGCCGACGTCTTTTGGAAACGTCCTAGGCGTAAGCCAGTCTCAACCACGTTAATATGTTTATCAATACCATAAGAATACAGGCGCGCCGCCGCTTTATCAGAAGGAACAATCAGCTCCTGACAATGACCGCCATACATATGCGATAAGCGTTTGATAAAGCGTCGCGCCACAAAATCTAACGGCTTGACGCCGCCGCTTAGATAATGCGAATAGTCTTCCCACATCGTATGATACGTATAAACAACGGGGACATGTAAATGCCGGCCGACAATCCGGGCAAAGACGCCAATGCCAAATTCCGTCTGAACATGAATAACATCCGGTGCAAAAGCGGTAATGTCTTTCATCGCATGAGAGCTGTAAATCGGCGCCATGCGGTAGCCATACAAATGTTTAAGATCTAAGCCGTTAATCCGGATCACCGGAATCCGGTCTACATAATCACTATCCTTCGGCAGGACTGTCGTTACAATCATCACATCATGGCCATGGGCAATCAGTTCTTCACGTAAGATACTAACCGAGGTAGCCACGCCATTAATATCCGGTAAAAAGGTATCGGTAAAGATCGCGATTTTCATAAGCAGCCTCCTTTGCAAAACTACGTTTTATTCTAACGCAAAAAGGGCTTTTGATAAAGCCCAAAAAACAAAAACAAACGACTGTCTAAGCACTTTTAAAGATTGCAAGCAGTTCTGGAATATCAAATTGCGCTACCAGATCATCTGCCTTAAGTTGCCTAATGGCTAAGGCCAGTTTTTTGCTTTCTGCCATTTTCCCGTGCCGATACATCATATTGACGAGATGAATATAAGGTTTGAGACTTTGGAAGCTTTCATGAGCGAGCTGATATAATACTTTTTTCTGATAATTAGGATCGTATAAAAAAATCATCAGCGCCGCCAGATCCATCAGTTCGTCTTGCTTTGAAAAAATAAAATCATGACATAACTGTACCACGGCAGTAAAAAAATCCCAGACCAGAGGTAATTCATGATCCGCTAAATCATAAGGGTCCAGCCACTCCAGCAGCAGATCCATCGGCTCAAGATCATCCACTTCCCAGAAAATATCATCCAGATCTGAGCAGTCATTATAGACTTTGATGCCATCAACGCTTTTTAACCATTGGATGATATCTGCTAGCAAGCAGTCCTGATCGTAGGAAGACACATCATCCATAAAGATAAGCAGCTGCAGCGGATCGGGTAATTCCACAGGATCATAATAAGTCTGAATCATCCGATTGATGAGAAAAGAAAAAATTTCGTCTTCAAGCACCGTATTGATCTGATACAGCAGCTCTTTTTTATCTTCATATATATTCTGAAGATATTTAATCAGAAGATTGCTGTCATATTTTTTTTCATACATCACCTGGAGTTTTTCTACAGTTAAATGAATGACAGCAGCCGCTAAAATCGCCAAAAGATCCTTGACTTCAAGCTCGTCTAACAGATCTAAAAAATCTGTCTCACATTTTTGTTCATGCGCCTGCTCTAAGCGATAATACTTATCCATAAACGCCTCCTATTCCCCAAAACAAAAAGCACCTCATCTGAGGTGCTATCGACCGGCAGCGTTCTATTGTCGCCATTTCTGACTATCGTCGACGCTGTGATGCTTAACTTCCGT
>OCTW013387171.1_pt1 | contig 23657 bp, 24 predicted proteins | sample 1539671 | NCBI WGS metagenome assembly OCTW01 (sample SAMN02144230, study PRJEB22623) | gut metagenome | biome: sheep rumen | host: Ovis aries | place: New Zealand | reverse complement strand
TCCTGCCGGCCCCTTCCGCATCCTCGATATCGTGGGCCTCGTCACGGCCTACAACATCGGCCGGATGAATCCGGCAGCCCAGCAGGAGGGCACGCCCGAGCATGAGATCGTGAAGCTCCTGAAGGAGAAGATCGATGCTGGCGAGACTGGCGTAGCCGCCGGCAAGGGCTTCTACGACTACACGAAGTAGGGGAGGAAAGGCCCGGTTCGTCCGGGCCTTTCTGCCATCTGCAGCCTTCAAGATGCCGTTCGCAGACAACGCCTAAATATTTGTCAGATATGCTTGCAAATAGTTTGAGCTGTGCTTTAATAGGGTAGACAAACAAAAAGTATTGTTACAAAACAATATGTCATGTCTGGGAGGATGCAGCATGGAGCCTGAAATCAAGTGGGTTGCCAACAGGATGCCGAAGAGCGAGGACAAGAACCTCGAGATCATGTCGCTCGAGAACGTGAGCAAGGCCCGTGCCTTCCACCAGAGCTTCCCGCAGTATTCTGTGACGCCCCTGGCCAACCTTTCCGGCATGGCAGAGCGTCTGGGCTTGGGCGGCCTCTTCGTAAAGGACGAGTCCTACCGCTTCGGCCTCAACGCCTTCAAGGTGCTCGGCGGCTCCTTTGCTATGGCCCGCTACATCGCAGAGGAGACCGGCAAGGATGTCTCCGAGGTGAGCTTCGACTACCTGACGTCCGACCGGCTTGCCCATGACTTCGGCCAGGCCACGTTCTTCACGGCAACGGACGGCAACCATGGCCGCGGCGTCGCCTGGGCAGCAAAGCGCCTGCACCAGAAGGCCGTCGTGCATATGCCGAAGGGCACGACGAAGACGCGCTACGACAACATCGCGAAGGAAGGCGCCCAGGTCACGATCGAGGACCTGAACTACGATGACTGCGTCCGCCTCGCCGCGAAGGAGGCCTCCGAGACCGAGCACGGCGTGATTGTGCAGGATACGGCCTGGGAGGGCTATGAGAAGATTCCGAGCTGGATCATGCAGGGCTACGGCACCATGGCAGCAGAGGCAGCAGACCAGCTGCGCGAGCTTGAGGTGAACCGTCCGACCCATGTCTTCATCCAGGCAGGCGTCGGCTCTCTGGCATCGGCCATGGTCGGCTATTTCACGAACCTCTTCCCGGACAATCCTCCCAAGTTCGTGATCATGGAGGCTTCCGCGGCTGCCTGCCTCTACAAGGGCGCCGTGGCTGCAGATGGCGATCCGCGCATCGTCGGCGGCGACCTTCTGACCATCATGGCAGGCCTTGCCTGCGGCGAGCCGAATACGATCGGCTGGGATATTCTCCGCAATCACGCAACGGCCTTCACGAGCTGCCCCGACTGGGTCTCTGCCAAGGGCATGAGGATGCTCGCAGCTCCCGTCAAGGGCGATCCTGCCGTCACCTCGGGAGAGTCCGGCGCTGTCGGCATGGGCGTCATCTCTTCCATCATGTGCGATCCTGCCTACGCCGACCTCAAGGCCGAGCTTGGCCTTGGCCGTGATTCCAAGGTGCTCCTGTTCTCGACCGAGGGCGACACCGACCCGGTGCGCTACCGCGAGGTTGTGTGGAACGGCGCCTGGTCGAGCGAGGACGACCCTGCAAAGCGCTAGCGCTCCCTTCATATCTGCTTCCCTCATGCAGCACCTGCTGCATGCACAAGCTCCTTTCCAGCTGACAGGTCTGCCTCCCATCCGGCGGGCCTGTCTTGCTATAGAGACACCATGAAGGGGCCTGCCGTCCGTGGCGGAAAACATGCCGTCTGCGGACAAAACAAAAAGTTTGGTAACCACACTTGTTTTTAGAACTGGCAGTGCTTTAATACGTAATAGCAAACAAAAAGTTTGGCTGACAGAAATATGGTCTGTCTGATGGCAGTGGAGCCGAGGCGCTCCTGCCCCAAGAGTTGGAGGTAGCGATGAAGGAGCTGGACTACGACAAGATCAAGGCAGCAGCCGCAGCCTACAGCAAGGACATGACGGCGTTCCTGCGTGCCATGATCTCCCACCCGAGCGAGTCATGCGAGGAGGGCGAGGTTGTCGCCTGCATCAAGGCCGAGATGGAGAAGCTCGGCTTCGACGAGGTCAAGGTCGATGGCCTTGGCAACGTTATGGGCTTCATGGGCACAGGCGACAAGATCATCGCAATCGATGGCCACATCGATACCGTCGGCATCGGCAACCGCGACAACTGGGACTTCGACCCCTATGAGGGCTTCGAGGACGATCAGCTCATCGGCGGCCGTGGCGGTTCCGACCAGGAGGGCGGCGTCTGCTCTGCAACGTATGCTGCCAAGATCATGAAGGACCTCGACCTCATCCCCGAGGGCTACAAGATCATGGTCGTCGGCACGGTCCAGGAAGAGGACTGCGACGGCATGTGCTGGCAGTATATCTACAACAAGGACCACATCAAGCCGGAGTTCGTGATCTCCACTGAGCCGACCGACGGCGGCATCTACCGCGGACATCGCGGCCGCATGGAGATCAGGGTCGACGTCCACGGCGTCTCCTGCCACGGCTCCGCTCCCGAGCGCGGCGACAATGCAATCTACAAGATGGCTGACATCATCTCCGATGTCCGTGCGCTCAACAACAACGGCGCCGATGAGTCCACGTCCATCAAGGGCCTCGTGAAGATGCTCGACCCGAAGTACAATCCCGAGCACTACGAGGATGCCCGCTTCCTCGGACGTGGCACCTGCACGGTCTCCCAGATCTTCTACACGAGCCCGTCACGCTGTGCTGTCGCAGACTCCTGCGCCATTTCCATCGACCGCCGCATGACGGCAGGGGAGACGTACCAGTCCTGCTTGAAGGAGATTGAGGACCTGCCGGCAGTCAAGAAATACGGCGACGACGTGAAGGTCTCCATGTACATGTATGACAGGCCAAGCTGGACCGGCGAGGTCTACGAGACCGAAGCCTACTTCCCGACGTGGATCAACAATGAGACCGCACCGCACGTGAAGGCGCTCGTCGATGCCCACAAGGCACTCTACGGCGACAAGAGGATCGGCTGCGAGAAATCCATGGACAAGCGCGAGGGCAGGCCTCTCGTCGACAAGTGGACGTTCTCGACGAACTGCGTCGCTATTCAGGGCCGCTATGGAATCCCGTGCGTCGGCTTCGGCCCGGGCGCCGAGTCCCAGGCACACGCTCCCAACGAGGTCACCTACAAGCAGGACCTGCCGACGGCAGCCGCCCTCTATGTCGCAGCTGTGAACCTCTACGACCCGAAGAGCGGCGACGCCACCGACGCCACCGAGTACCGCGCTGACCTTACGGACAACGATATCAAGTAGCTCCCAGAGCATAGAGACATATCAAGGACCTTCAGGAGAGGACAGACATGGCAGACACCATCAAGCCGTATCTCGACGAGCTCGGCAAGCTCGATTTCAAGGACATGTACAACAACGACTTCCTGCACACGTGGGACAAGACGACCGATGAGCTCAAGGCCCTTTACACGGTCGCGAATGCCCTCAGGAACCTCCGCGAGCGCAACATCTCGACGCGCATCTTCGACTCCGGCCTCGCCGTCTCGAACTTCCGCGACAACTCGACGCGCACCCGCTTCTCGTTCGCATCTGGCTCGAACCTCCTGGGCCTCCAGCTCCAGGACCTCGACGAGTCGAAGTCCCAGATTGCCCACGGCGAGACCGTCCGCGAGACCGCTACGATGATCTCGTTCATGGCAGACGTTATCGGCATCCGCGATGACAAATTCATCGGCGAGGGCGACGCCTACATGAAGGAGGTCGCAGAGTCCGTCGACGAGTCCTGGAAGGCAGGCATCCTCGACCACCGTCCGACCCTCGTCTCCCTGCAGTCCGACTCCGACCATCCGACGCAGTCCTCTGCCGACATGCTCTACCTCATCAACGAGTTCGGCGGCCTCGAGAACCTGAAGCACAAGAAGGTTGCCGTGACCTGGGCCTACAGCCCCTCCTACGGCAAGCCCCTCTCCTGCCCCCAGTCCCTCATCATGCTCCTCACCCGCTTCGGCATGGACGTCACGCTCGCACATCCCGAGGGCTATGACCTCATGCCCGAGCTTGTGAAGCAGGCAGGCGTCTATGCCGAGGAGAACGGCGGCTCCTTCAAGCAGGCCCACACGATGCAGGAGGCCTTCGAGGGCGCCGACATCGTGATCCCGAAGTCCTGGGCACCGTATGCTGCCATGGAGAAGAGGACGAAGCTCTACGCAGCTGGCGACTCTGAGGGCATCGACAAGCTCGAGCGCGAGCTTCTTGCCCAGAACGCGACGCACAAGGATTGGTGCTGCACGCAGGAGCTCATGGGCACGACCGCCAAGGGCATGGACACGATCTATATGCATCCCCTGCCTGCCGACATCAACGGCGTCTCCTGCGAGCACGGCGAGGTCGAGAACGAGGTCTTCGACTATCACCGCGACGGACTCTACAAGGAGGCAAGCTACAAGCCCTACGCTGTGGCAGCCATGATCTTCCTGCAGAAGGTCAAGGATCCGGTGGCCACGCTTGCAGCACTCGAGGCAGCAGCCAAGCCGCGCTGGAACCAGGCATAAGACACCCGGCATACGCACGCTATCGGCGCCCGCCTGGAGCCTTCGGGCACAGGGCGGGCGCCCGCTTTTAGGACAGGAGAGGAAGGATACCCATGGGAAAGCGCATCGTCGTGGCGCTGGGCGGCAATGCTCTCGGCAAGAACCTGCCGGAGCAGATGGCTGCCGTGAAGAAGACGGCTACCGCTATCGTCGACCTCATCGAGGAAGGCAACCAGGTCATCATCACTCACGGCAACGGACCGCAGGTCGGCATGATCCAGGAGGCGATGACCCAGCTCACGCGCTCGAATCCTGAGAAATACATTCCGTGCCCGCTCTCCGTCTGCGTCGCAATGAGCCAGGGATACATCGGCTACGACCTCCAGAATGCCCTGCGCGAGGAGATGCTCGACCGGGGACTTTCCAAGGGCGTCGCGACCGTGCTCACGCAGGTCGAGGTCGACCCTGAAGATCCTGCCTTTTCCCATCCCTCGAAGCCCATCGGTGCATTCATGAGGAAGGACGAAGCCGAGAAGCTCGTGGATGAGCGCGGCTACGATGTCGTCGAGGATGCAGGACGCGGCTGGCGCCGTGTCGTCGCCTCGCCCCAGCCCCGTGGCATCGTCGAGATTGACACGATCAAGGCGCTCGTCGATACGAACCATGTGGTCATTGCCTGCGGTGGCGGCGGCATTCCGGTCTTTGCAACGGAAGGCCACCATCTCAAGGGCGCTGCAGCCGTGATCGACAAGGACTTCGCTGCAGAGCGCATGGCAGAGCAGCTCGACGCCGACGACCTCGTGATCTTGACGGCGGTCGAGAAGGTCGCCGTGAACTTCGGCAAGCCGAACCAGGAGTGGCTCTCGGCGCTTACGCCCGAGAAGGCACGCGAGTACATGGCAGAGGGCCAGTTCGCACCGGGCTCCATGCTTCCGAAGGTCGAGGCAGCCGTGAAGTTCGCCGAATCCGGAGCCGGCAGGCGCTCCCTCATCACGCTGCTCGCGAAGGCACGTGACGGTATCGCCGGCCGCACGGGTACGATAGTCGAAGCATAGCAACTGGAGCTTCGGCGGAAGGACAGCCATGGCAGAGCTTGGTGCGAACGCGCGCTTCTGGATTGCAGCAGAAGATGGAAAGCGGGCCTTCGGGCCAGGACCTGCCGAGCTCCTTGTCCATATCCAGGAGCTTGGAAGCATCCGCCAGGCCGCTTGCGCGATGCAGATGTCCTATACGAAGGCACTCCGCATTCTCGAAGGATCCGAGACTGCGCTCGGCGTCTCGCTTGTCACGAGGAATGCCGGAGGTGCCGACGGCGGAGGAGCGAAGCTTACACCGCAAGGCGCCGACCTTGCCCTGCGCTATAAGGCTTGGGAAGAGGCTTCGAAGAAAGCAGCGGAAGAGGCCTATCAGGCTGCCTTTGCAGGGCTTCTGGCACCCCGCCTTGGCTGCTGCATCCTCGCTTCAGGCAGGGGCGTCCGCTTCGGCGGGCAGAAGCTCCTGGCCCCTCTGGGCGATGGCACGGTCCTGGGCAAGACGCTTGTGCAGGTGCCGGAAGACCTTTTCCGCATCGTCGTCGTGACGGCAGCGGATGAGGTTGCAGAAGCTGCTGCAGCGGCAGGTGCCGAAGTCGTGGCACCTGAAGGGCCCCTCCAGAGCGATTCGGTCCGTGCCGGTGTGCGTGCGCTTGGAGAATGCGCCGGCATCCTCTTCTGCCCGGGAGACCAGCCCTTCGTCTCCGAGGCGAGCCTGCGTCGGATGGCAGAGGCGTTCTTTGCGCATCCCGCATCTCCTGTGCGTCTTGCCTGGAAAGGGGAGGGCAGAAGCCCTGCCATCTTCCCGAAGAGGCTCTTCTCAGCGCTCGAAGGCCTCTCAGACGATGCAGGGGGCGGCGCGCTTCTGAAAGCCCGTCCCGACGAGGCAGCAGCTACGATTCCTGTGGAGGCAGCGGCAGAGGAGGAGCTCTTCGATATCGACACGGCAGAAGATCTTGACCGTGCCGAGGAAATGCTCCGGGAGGAGCAGGAAGGAGAGAGATGAAGATCCTGAGAGGCGGCACGCTTGTCAGCCCCCATGGCCTCATGAAGGGTGACCTCGCCCTTGAAGGGGACAAGATTGCCCAGGTCGGAGGACACATCGAGGCGACAGCCGACGACGAGGTCGTCGATGTCTCTGGTTCCTATGTCTTCCCCGGCTTCATCGATGCCCATACGCACATGCAGTGCTGGACCGGCATGGATTGGACAGCAGACAGCTTCGAGACTGGCACGCGCGCTGCTGCCTGCGGTGGCACGACGACAATCGTCGACTATGCGACGCAGGATAAGGGCATGACCATGCCGGAAGCGCTCGAAGAGTGGCACCGGCGTGCCGACGGCACCTGTACGGCAAACTATGCCTTCCATATGGCCATCGCCGACTGGAACGAGCAGACGAAGCGCGATATCCCTGCCATGAGGGAAGCGGGCATCGTCTCGTTCAAGACATATTTCGCCTATGACCACCTCAGGCTCGACGATGCCCAGACGCTTGAAGTCCTCGAGTCCATCCGTCCCTTTGACGGCATCCTCTGCGTGCACTGCGAGAATGGGACGCTCGTCGATGCGCTGCAGCAGCGCGTCTTCGATGCCGGCATCACGGGCCCCGAAGGACATCCTCTGAGCCGTCCTGCCGCCTGCGAGGCAGAGGCCATCTCGCGCCTTACGTATCTGGCGGAGCTTGCAGATGCCCGCATCAATATCGTCCATCTCTCGACGGCAGAAGGCCTCGATGCCATCCGTGCCGCAAAGGCGCGCGGCGTGCGCGTGAGCGTCGAGACCTGCCCCCAGTACCTCCTGCTCGACGATACGCGCTACCTCGAGCCGGGCTTCGAAGGTGCGAAGTACGTGATGAGCCCGCCACTTCGAACGCGGCATGATGTGCAGGTCCTGAGAGAGGCGCTCGAGAACGGCGAGATCGATACGATTGCGACGGACCACTGCTCGTTCAACCTGCATGGACAGAAGGACCGTGGCATCGGCGACTTCCGGAAGATTCCCAACGGTGCCCCCGGTGTCGAGCACAGACCAGCCGTGATCATGACAAGCTTTGCAGATACGCTGGGACCGACCGACTTCTGCCGCCTCATGAGCACGAATCCTGCAAAGGTCTTCGGCATGTATCCGAGAAAGGGCGTGCTTGCAGAAGGCTCTGACGCCGATATCTGCGTCTGGGATCCGGAGGCGCGCTGGACGATCACGGCTGCGGCGCAGCACCAGGCGGTCGATTACACGCCGTACGAAGGCTTCGAGGCAAAGGGCAGGGCGCATCTCGTCTATGTCGGAGGAGAGCTCGTCGTGTGCGACGGCGAGCCATTGGGTCCCAAGCCGGGAAAGTATGTCGCCCGTTAGTTGCGGGAGCCATTTCATCCATAAGCGCCCGCACGAGCGGGCAGAGAAGAAGGAGTGTCACATGAGCAAGAAGGCAATCGTCACCGACAAGGCCCCGAAGGCGCTCGGCCCCTATTCTGCGGGCGTCGTCTCGAATGGCTCTATCAACGTCTCCGGCCAGCTCGGCATCAATCCTGCCACGGGCAAGCTTGCCGGCGATGATATCCAGAGCCAGACCCGCCAGAGCCTCACGAACGTGAAGAACATCCTCGAGGCGGCAGGTGCAAGCATGGCAGACGTCGTCGAGACGACGGTGCTCCTCGCCGACATCTCCGAGTTCGCTGCGATGAACGAGATTTATGCAGAGTTCTTCGAGGCTCCCTATCCGGCACGCGCAGCCTTCCAGGTGGCCGCGCTTCCTGGCGGTGGCAGGGTCGAGATCAAGGCAGTCGCCCGCATCTAAGCAGAGAGCACTCCAGCACTTGAGCCGTGTGGAAGGAGAGGCAGGATTGCATGTCCTGCCTCTCCATTCTTCTGGCTAGGCAAGCTGCATAAGCTCGTGCGCCCGTATGCTTCCGGCATAGACGGGAAGCGCGATGCCGCAGGAGATGAGCTCTGCAGTGAATCTCCTCGCCTGCTCCAGGCGCTCCGTGCCCTCGGCCTGGTTCACGACGAGGATATCGGGACGGCAGATGCCATCCCTGCATTCGGCTGCGACTGCCTTGGCCACAAGCTCAGGTGTCGCTGCATTTTCTGGATGCACGCCTGTCAGGCGGCGGAAGATTTCGGGACGGTGCGCGGCTTGCTCGATCGGACGTCCGAAGCCGGAGGCACCGACGACCTCTATCGTCTCGTCGGTGCAGGCAGGGATGATGGGCTCCCAGGCAGCATGGGCCTTCAAGGGCAGGCGCTTCGAGCCATCGGCCTCGACGAGCACGATATCGGCAAGCTCCTTGAGCGTCTCCATGGAAAGTGCCGGAGCGGAGATCTTGCCGCCTGATCCTGCCATGCTCTGTCCAATGCAGACCGAACGGTTCTGCGCAAGCGCTGCTGCGACCTCCTCCTCATGAGGGTCTTCGAGATACGGGATATCCCTCGGCGGAATCATGTGGGTCGTGGTCGTGAGGATGGTGCGTCCCGGAAAGGCAAACGCAAGCTCATGAAGAAGTGTCGACTTGCCGCCGCTTCCGACCGCTGACACAAGCTTTGCATCCGTTCGCAGCAAATCCGTAATAATCATTTGGCATCCAAACAAAAAGTAATATTTACGCTATACTCAGGTTAGCGCATATGCAGGGAGATGTCCTTGCGGCATCTGCCTGCGTGGTAGTACTGGTGCGGAGCGTTATCCTTCAGATGATAGAACGCTTCGTTTTGTGGCTGCACCGCCCTGCTTGTGGGCAGAAGCCGGCAAGGAGAAGACATGGAAATCGATGCACGCAATCTCAAGTGCCCCAAGCCTGTTGTCCTGACGCTCGAGGCCCTGCCGAAGCTCAAAGACGGCGAATCGCTCGGTATCCTCGTGAACGACAATGTTGCGCTCAGCAACCTCATGCGTCTCGCTGCCTCGAAGAAGCTTGACTTCTATGCCAACCAGCAGGGTGCAGACACGGCCATCAGGCTCGTGCCGAGGGCAGATTCCGAAATCGGCTCTGCTGCCGCAGAGAAGGAGGCACAGGCCTTCTGCGATGTGCCTGCGTCTGCTCCTGCACCTACGGTCGTCGCGGTCGATACGGACACGATGGGACGTGGCAACGAGGAGCTTGGCCACATCCTGATGAAGGGCTTCATCTATGCTCTGGCCCATCAGGAGAAGGTGCCGGACACGATGCTTTTCTACAACGGTGGCGCGCACCTCACGTGCGAAGGTTCCGAATCGCTGGATGACATAAAGGAGCTTGCTGCGCGCGGCACGAAGATCCTGACCTGCGGCACCTGCCTCGACTTCTATGGAATCAAGGACAAGCTTGCGGTCGGCGAGGTCACGAACCTCTATGCAATCGCCGAGATCGTGAGCAGCTGCCCGGGCGCAACGGTCCTCTAGAAGAGCCTGCCATGCACGGCATATATCTGAACTGTGCAGCCACCTCTGCCTGGCATCCCGCCTGCGTCGCCGAGGCCATGTGCGCGGCGCTCGATGCATCCGGAAGCACGGGACGCGGTGCCGGTGCAGGGGACCTTGCAGCGGCGCGCGGCGTCTTTGCAGCCCGCGAGGAGCTTGGCAGCCTCTTCGGCATCTCCCATCCGGAGCGCATCGTCTTTGCGGCAAATGCGACAGAGGCGCTGAACATGGCGCTTGCAGGTGCGCTCCATGAGGGGGAGCGGGCGGTTGCCACGGACTGGGACCACAACTCGATCCTGCGTCCGCTCCACTATCTGAAGGAACGGTGCGGAATCGAGAGCTCCTTCGTGCCAGCAGACCGAAGGGGAAGGCTCTGCTATGAAAGACTCGAAGAGCTCCTGGCACAGAAGCCGCAGCTTGTGGTGCTGACCCATGCATCGAACCTTACGGGCAATGTAGCCGATGTGGCACGTGTTGCAGAGGCGGCACATGCAGCGGGAGCCCTTGTCCTCCTCGATGCTTCGCAGACGGCAGGCTCCTTCCCGATCGATGCAGAGGCGCTTGGCATCGACCTCCTCGCCTTCACGGGGCACAAGGCCTTGATGGGCCCCCAGGGCACAGGCGGCCTCTATGTGGCACCTGGTGTCAAGCTCGATCCCCTGCTTTCGGGCGGCACCGGCGTCCTCTCCTTCGAGGAGGGGATGCCTGAGAGCTACCCCGAGCATCTCGAGGCAGGCACGCTCAATGGCTGCGGCATAGCAGGCTTGGCAGCAGCGGTCTCCTATGTGCGCTCGGTCGGCGTCGATGAGATCCATTGCCATGACCTGGCACTGGTCCGCCGCTTCGTGGCAGGCGTGCGGGAGATTCCCGGCATCGTGCTCTATGGGGACTTCCCGGAAGACCTCGATGAGCTCGACGGCAGCACGCCTTCGCGCGACCATGCACCGGTCGTTGCGCTCAATCTCTCTGGCTGGGATTCCTCTGGGCTTGCTGCGGCACTCGACGAGGACTATGGGATTGCGACGCGTGCAGGTGGCCACTGTGCGCCGCGCATGCATCGGGCGCTCGGCACGGAGGCAACGGGCGCTGTCCGCTTCTCGTTCGGCTGGCATACGGCGCCAGATGAGATCGATGCGGCTCTTTCTGCGCTCCGGGAGCTTGCGGAGGAAGCATGAGGAGGAAAAAGCTGCGCTCTGTCGTGGCATTCGACTCGACGCATGAGGCGCTTTCGGCAGAAAGCCTCTGCCATGCAGAAGGAATCGAAGGGCGGCTCATACCGACGCCTGTCGCAATCAAGGCAGACTGTGGCCTTGCCTGGTCCATGCCGCCCGAGGAGCGTCCGCTCTTCGAGGAGAGGCTCTCAGGCAAGGTGGTCTGGGCAGGGATCTATGAGCTCGAGCTATAGGAGGAAGACATGCTCGTCGTGATACGCGGGGCAGGAGATCTGGCATCGGGCATCGCGGTGCGCCTTCATCGGGCAGGATGTGCCATCTGCATGCTTGATATCGCTGTGCCGACTGCCGTGAGACGTACGGTCGCCTTCAGCGAGGCGATACGCCTCGGCGAGACGCAGGTGGAGGATATCGAAGGAAAGTTTGCCTCCTCGCCTGAAGAGGCGCTTGCACTGGCACATGCAGGCACGATTGCCGTGCTCGTGGATCCAGAAGGCGCCACGATTCCGGCTCTCCATCCTGATGTGCTCGTCGATGCCATCCTTGCAAAGAGGAACCTCGGTACGACGAAGGACATGGCTCCTGTCGTTATCGGCGTCGGTCCCGGCTTCACGGCACCCGTCGTGTGCCATGCCTGCGTCGAGACGAAGCGCGGCCATGAGCTGGGACGCGTCTACTACGAAGGATCGCCGATTCCCAATACCGGTGTCCCGGGAATGATTGCGGGCCATGCAGCAGACCGGGTGCTGAGAGCTCCGGCCGATGGAATCTTCGAGCCTGTGCTCGAGATCGGCGATGTGGTCTCTGCAGGAGACATTGCAGCTACGGTTGCAGGGGTGCCTCTTCCCTGCACGATCGACGGCGTGATCCGCGGGCTTCTCCAGGAGGGCGTGCCGGTCACCAAAGGCATGAAATCGGGAGACATCGATCCGCGCGGCATCGTCGAGCACTGCTTTACGGTCTCCGACAAGGCACGTGCCATCGGCGGTGGCGTGCTCGAGGCAATCTGCGGGCTTTCTGGCACGTTCGGAAAGAGGATGTGATGGCAGGGAAGAAAGAAGACATCAAGCTCACGAAGCTGGCCGAGTGCGCTGGCTGCGGCGCCAAGGTCGGTGCAGGGCAGCTGGCCCAGCTCCTCTCGGGGCTCGAGGTGAGGAAGGATCCGAACCTTCTTGTCGGCTTCGACAAGTCGGATGATGCAGCGGTCTACAAGGTCTCAGACGATCTTGCAATCGTCTCGACGATCGATTTCTTCCCGCCGATTGCAGATGACCCCTATACGTTCGGAGCTATCGCGGCTACGAATGCGCTATCAGACATCTATGCAATGGGCGGAGAGCCGAAGCTTGCCCTGAATGTCATGGCCGTGCCAGAAGACATGCCGAAAGAGGTCGTGCATGAGATCCTGCGCGGCGGCTATGAGAAGGTCTACGAGGCAGGAGCCCTCATCGCAGGCGGACACTCGATCTATGATGCAGAGCCGAAGTACGGCCTTGCGGTCACAGGATTCGTCGATCCTCGGAAGATGTACACCAACGCTGGCGCCCGGCCGGGGGACGTTCTCGTTTACACGAAGCCTTCCGGCATCGGCATCGCCACGACCGCAGCGAAGGGCGGCCTTGCAGCGGATGAGGATGTGGAAGGTGCCGAGCGCATCATGCTCACGCTCAACCGCTATGCCCGCGACGTGATGGTCTCCTTCGATGTGCACGCCGTGACCGATATCACCGGCTTTGGCATGCTTGGCCATCTCCTCGAGATGGCACAGGGGGCAGATGTGGACATCCAGCTCTATCCGGAGGCTGTGACCTTCCTGCCCCATGTGCTCGAGTGGGCAGAGCTCGGCATACTGCCCTCCGGCATGTATAGGAACCGCCACTTCGCAGAGCAGGAGGTCGCGGCAGGCGAGGCGTCCACCGCGCTCCAGGATGCGCTCTTCTCGCCCGAGACTTCAGGCGGCCTCATGATAGCCGTCGCTGCAGATGATGCAGAAGCGCTTGTCTCTGTTCTCAGGGCTGATGGGCGCGTGCCTGCGGCAGATATCGTCGGCACGGTCGGCCCGCACCTTGGAGGCCCGCGCATCACGCTCGAGAAAGGACGTCCATGCCACTGACAGATTCCCATGAGACGCTCCGCGATGCTGCCTTCGTGGGCAGGCTCGCAGAACATCTGGCAGCAGGGGAGCGCCTGGCGCTCTCGTCGGTCCTTGCGACCCGCGGCTCCATGCCCCGCCATGCAGGTGCCCGCATGGCAGTCTTTGCAGATGGGTCCTTTGCCGGCACGATTGGTGGCGGCCACATCGAGCAGATGGCGCAGGAACGCTCGCAGGAGCTCCTTGCTGCTGCAGAAGGCGAAGGCAGGCTTCCTTCCGAGTTTGAGTGGTATACGCATGCAAAGACGCAGATGGCCTGTGGCGGCGATGCCCTGGTGGGCATCGAGGTCTGGGGGAAAGAGCAGCTGCCCCTCCTTCAGGAGATCCTCGCTGCACTTGCCGAGAAGAAGATGCTCTGGCTCGTGGAGACCTGGAAGGAAGGACGGCCGGATCTTTTCCTTGGCAGGAAGGAGCGCTTCTCCTCCGAGACGGCGAAGGAATGCTCCGATATCTGCTACTGGAACGAGGAGGCGAAGCGCTATACGGAGCCCATAGGCCCCGGCCCCATCGCATGGATCTTCGGCGGCGGGCATGTCGGCGAGGCGCTCGTGCCGGTGCTCGCGTCGGTCGGCTTCAGGCCCTGCGTCGTCGATGACAGGGCGGACATCTGCGTGCCTGAGCGCTTCCCGAAGGCAGAACGCGTCGTCTGCTGCGACTTTGCCCATCTTGCAGACGCAGGCATTGAAGTGAAGCCAGAGGACTTCGTCGTCGTGCTCACGCATGGGCATGCCGCAGACATCGATGTCCTCGAGCAGACCGTGCCTGTGCATCCTGCCTACGTCGGCTGCATCGGCAGCCGTGGCAAGGCGGCCTTTGCACGCAAGACGCTTGTCGAGCGCGGCATTGCACAGGCTGACGCCGATGCGATCCATCTTCCTGTCGGAGAGGCGATCCTCGCCGTCACGCCGGCAGAGATTGCCGTTTCCATTGCAGCGGAGATGATCCGCTGCCGGGCAGAGCTCAGGCCCGAGGTGCCGCACCGGGCACGAAGCTAAGCTACATCTGTCATCAGGAGGATTGGGACCAGGACTGGAGGTCCGCTGAGCTTTTCCCGTACAGAACGCGGGAAACCGAGAAAGAGGATTCCTCATGGCACGTACCATCTCCCGCCGCACCTTCGTCTCCGCAGGTGCTGTGACAGCAGCGCTTGCCCTTGCTGGCTGCAGCAGCAAGGGCAGCAGCACGAGCACTTCGTCCTCGACGTCGAGCACGGACGAGAAGCAGAAGCTCATCGTCTTTGCCGCCGCATCGCTCACGGAGTCGCTCACGAAGGCGGGAGACTCCTTCGGAAGCGAGCAGGGCTATGAGATGAGCTATAGCTTCGATTCCTCGGGCACGCTCAAGACCCAGATCGAGAACGGGGCAGATGCCGACGTCTTCGTCTCGGCCGGCCAGAAGCAGATGAACCAGCTCGACGTCGAGGCAGAATCCGGAAACGACGAAGGCCTTGACTTCATCGACCACGCGACGCGCTTCGATATCCTCGAGAACAAGGTCACGCTCGTCGTGCCCGAAGGCAACCCGAAGTCCATCACAAGCTTCGACGATCTCGCTGAACGCTTGAAGGCAGGAGATGTCCTGCTTGCTATGGGCAACTCCGATGTGCCGGTCGGCCAGTACACGGAGAAGATCATTGCCTACTATGGGCTCGACGAGACGGCGCTTGCCAATGCCGGCTGCATCACGTACGGCACGAACGTGAAAGAGGTCACGACGCAGGTGTCTGAGGGCGCGGTCGACTGCGGCGTCGTGTACAAGACCGATGCGACCTCTGCCGGTCTCGAGGTCGTCGACGAGGCGACGACAGACATGTGCGGACGCGTCGTCTATCCGGCTGCAGCCCTCAAAGCGGCGCCGAATGCCGACGGTGCCCGTGCCTTCCTCGAGTTCCTGAAGGGTTCCGAGGCTTCTGCCGACTTCGAGGAAGTCGGCTTCACGCCGCTTTCCTAGATTACGCTGCTGTCTTTCCTGCATCCGAGGAGGTGCTCGTATGGATCTCTTTCCGCTCTGGAATTCGCTGCGCATTGCGCTCATCGCGACCGTCGCGACGTTCTTTCTGGGCATCTGGCTCGCCGGCATCGTCGAGCGGGCGCCTCGGGTGCTGAAGGGCATCCTCGATGTGATCCTGACGCTGCCGCTTGTCCTGCCGCCGACCGTTGTCGGCTACCTGATCCTCACGGTCTTGGGGCCGAAGCGTCCCCTGGGCCTCTGGCTCATGGGACGCTTCGGCGTGCGCCTCACCATGGTATGGCAGGGAGCGGTCGTGGCCTGCGTCGTCGTGAGCTTCCCGCTCATGTACCGTACGGCTAGAGGTGCCTTCGAATCGTTCGACCAGACGCTTGCCGATGCAGCAGCGACGCTCGGAAAGTCCGGCATCTGGACGTTCTGGCGTGTCAAGATGCCGGCCTGCCGCTCGGGCATCATTGCCGGCATGGTGCTCGCATTTGCCCGTGCCTTGGGCGAGTATGGCGCAACCTCGATGGTTGCCGGCTATACGCCGGGCTCGACTGCAACGGTCGCAACGACGGTCTACCAGCTCTGGCGTACCGGCGATGATGCAGGCGCCCTCACCTGGGTCCTCATCAACCTCGCGATATCGACTGTCGTGCTGCTTGCGATGAACATGTTCGAAGGGCGTGCGCGCAGCCAGAAGAGTGCAGCGAAGGGGGCATCGTGTCTCTCGAAGTCGATATAGAGAAAGATCTCGGCAGCTTCCAGCTCGATGTGCACTTCAGGACTGCCACGTCGCATGAGACATTCGCCCTCCTCGGAGCATCGGGCTGTGGCAAGAGCCTGACGCTCCGGGCTATCGCTGGCCTCATGAAGCCCGACCAGGGGCGCATCGTCCTGAACGGGCGGGTGCTCTTCGACGCGGAGCAGCACATTGATGTGCCGCCGAAGGACCGCCATGTCGGCTACCTCTTCCAGCAGTACGCGCTCTTCCCGAACATGACGGTCGAGAAGAATGTGCTTGCAGGAGCCGAAGGAGCGACCCGCGAGGAGCGCCTCGAGCGTGCGCATAGAGAGATAGAACGCATGCAGCTCTCGGGGCTCGAATCCCTGAAGCCGGCGCAGCTCTCGGGTGGCCAGCAGCAGCGCTGCGCGCTTGCACGCATCCTTGCAGGCTCGCCACAGATTCTGCTTCTCGATGAGCCGTTCAGTGCACTCGATGGATATCTCCGCTGGCAGCTCGAGCTCGAACTCGCCGATACGCTGAAGTCGTTCCCCGGTGGTGCCATCTTTGTGAGCCACAACCGCGACGAGGTCTATCGCCTGGCCGATGAGATCTGCGTGATTGCTAAGGGGCGCACCGAGGAGTGCGCACCGGTCCACGAGTTCTTTGCGCATCCGAAGACTCTGACAGCCGCCCTGATCTCTGGCTGCAAGAACATCAGCAAGGCGCAGGTGCTGCCCGACGGCAGGCTCGGCTGCACCGACTGGGGCGTCGTGCTCGAGACCGAAGGCGCGGCTCCTGCAGACACGACCCATGCCGGCATCCGTGCCCACTGTTTTCGGATGGCTGAGGCAGACGAGGCGTGCACGAACGCAATTTCGTGCACGGTCGTGCGCACGATCGAGTCGCCGTTCTCTGTCATCTGCATGCTCCAGACACCCGGGATAGCCGAGCTCCGCTATGAGCTGGGCAAGGACGAATGGGCACGTCTCGACAATCCGTCCGAGCTCGTGCTCTCCTGCGATCCCTCCTCTGTCATGCCCCTCGTCTCGGATGCGAAGGGGGGCGGCAGAGATGCGTGACCATGAAGGACGGACAATCGACTATCTTCGTATCTCTGTCACGGACCGCTGCTCGCTTCGCTGCATCTACTGCATGCCTGAGCAGGGCGTGCACAAGTGCGCACACAGAGACATCCTCTCCTTCGAGGAGATTGCAGAGATTGCAGAAGCCACGGCACGTCTCGGCGTGCACAAGATCCGGCTTACCGGAGGAGAGCCGCTCGTGCGGCGTGGCATTGCCGATCTCGTGCGCATGCTTGTCCGGATTCCTGGCATCGAGGAAGTGGACATGACGACAAACGGGATGCTCCTGGCGCCTCTGGCAGAAGAGCTGAAAGAGGCAGGGCTCACGCGCCTGAATATCAGTCTCGATACGCTCGATCCTGTGCGCTACCGGAAGATCACCCGCACAGGCGAGCTCAGAGATGCACTTTCCGGCATTGCGGCAGCACGCGCGGCAGGATTCGAGGACACGAAGATCGACTGCGTTCTTCTGGGCGGTGTGAACGACGATGACTGGATGCAGGTCGCAGGGCTTGCAAGGAAGGATGTGGCGTCCGTCCGCTTCATCGAGCTCATGCCGATGGGGGAGTGCGCCACCTGGCCACGCGAGCGCTTTGTCTCGGCAGATTGCGTGCTCGAGCAGATGCCGGAGCTTCAGCCGGCAGGTGCAGACGGCGTAGCCGAGCTCTACCGGATGCCGGGCTGGAAGGGAACCGTGGGGCTCATACGGCCCATGACACACAGGTTCTGCCGTGGCTGCGGAAGGCTCCGGCTGACCTCGGGTGGCAGGCTCAAGCCCTGCCTCCATGCACCTGTCGAGGTGCCGCTCAAGGGGCTGCATGGCAAGGAGCTCGATGAGGCGCTGAGACGTGCCATCGCGCTCAAGCCCGAAGGGCACCATATGGATATTGCAGATGGCCACACGAGCGAGTCGTGCCGGCCGATGAACGAGATAGGAGGCTAGCGTGGCCGAGGAGCTTACGCATTTCAATGAGGAAGGCCGCGCCCGCATGGTCGACGTGACGCCCAAGGATGTCACGCACCGCATTGCCCGCGCTGCCGGCAAGGTCCTTATGAACGACCATACGCTCGGACTCGTGAAGACGGGCGGCATCAAGAAAGGAGATGTGCTCGCCGTCGCGCAGGTTGCAGGAATCATGGCAGCAAAGAGGACGTGGGAGACGATTCCGATGTGCCACCAGATCCCGCTCACCGGGGTCGATGTGCACTTTGCCTACGAGGATGATGGCATCTCTGTCGAGGCCATCTGCCGCTGCGATGCGAAGACCGGCGTCGAGATGGAGGCACTCTCGGCCTGCTCTGTTGCCTGCCTCACCATCTACGATATGGCAAAAGCGGTGCAGCGGGACATGGTGATAACGGACATCCGTCTCCTCGAGAAGGATGGCGGAAAGAGCGGACACTTCGTGAGGGGAGAGGCATGAGCGAGGCTCTGGAGCAGATTGAAGGGCGCGTTCTTGCCTGCTGCATCAGCACGAAGAAGGGCACACGGAAGACGCCTGTCGACCATCTCGATCTTGCCGTAGGCAAAGGCATCGAAGGTGATGCCCATGCCGGAAACTGGCACCGCCAGGTGAGCCTCCTGGCTGATGAGGCAGTGGAGCGCATGCGGGCAAAGGGGCTCGAGCTCCACGCCGGAGACTTCGCCGAGAACGTGCTTGTGTCCGGCATGGACCTGAAGGAGCTGCCGGTCGGCACCGTGCTCGACGCCGGCACGGCACGCCTTGCGGTCACGCAGATTGGCAAGACCTGTCACAATGACTGCGAAATCAGAAGGCTCACTGGCATGTGCGTGATGCCGACAGACGGCATATTCTGCATCGTAATCAGAAGCGGTGCCCTGCGCGCCGGCGACACCATCCGCATCGTGCCCGAAGACGAGGCCTGAGGGAGGCCAAGATGAAGCTTATACGTACCGAAGATGCTGTGGGACAGGTGCTCTGCCATGATATGACGCAGATTGTGCCGGAAGGGGAGGAGCGCTTCAAGGGTCCGCGCTTCCGGAAGGGCCACATCGTGCAGGCAGAAGACATCCCCGTGCTCCTCTCTATGGGCAAGGAGCATCTCTATGTCTGGGAGATGGAGCCGGGCATGCTCCACGAGAACGACGCCGCGAAGCGCCTCGCAGCCCTCTGCCTCGGCGAGGGGACCGTGGCTTCGGGCGAGCCCTCAGAAGGCAAGATTGGCATCAATGCCGCGACAGACGGCGTCTTCCTCGTCGATGCGGAGCGGCTCTACGCCGTGAACTCGGTCGACGAGGTCATGGTTGCGACGCGCAAGGGCGGCTTCGGCGTAAAGGCAGGAGATGCTCTGGCAGGCACCCGCGTGATACCGCTTGTCGTGGAGGAAAGCACGGTCGAGAAGGCGGAGCGTGCCGCAGGAGGACATCTGCTCATGTCCGTGAAGCCTTACTCGATCTTGACAGCTGCCATCATCGCTACCGGCTCCGAGGTGAAGAAGGGCCTCATCGAGGACCGCTTCACGCCTGTCATGGAGCAGAAGCTCGCCGATTTCGGTGTCACGACGACCTTCACCTGCCATCCGGGCGACGATGTGGACGATATCGTGGAGGCAATCCACGAGGCAGAAGCGCAGGGAGCAGAGCTCATCCTCTGCACAGGTGGCATGAGCGTCGACCCGGATGACAACACACCGGGCGCCATCAAGCGCGCGGGGGCACGCATCGTGACATATGGTGCACCGGTGCTGCCGGGGGCAATGCTGCTCGTCGGCTATCTCGAGCATGGCCACGAGAACAGGCCTCTTCCCATCCTCGGCGTGCCGGGATGTGCGATGTACAATGCGGCAACCGTGCTCGACCTCGTCCTTCCCCGCATCATCGCGGAGGTGCCGCTCGAGAAGCGCGACTTTGTCGAGCTCGGCGAAGGCGGCCTGTGCCTCAGGTGTCCGACCTGCACCTATCCTGTCTGCCCCTTCGGAAAGTGAGCATCATGGAAGAAGAGAAGACGGTCTATTCGGCCTTCGTCCTCACGGTGAGCGACCGCTCGTCGAGAGGAGAGCGCACCGATACAAGCGGCCCTGCGCTCGTCGCGCTCCTCGAGGAGAAGGGCTACCAGGTCGTCGGCACGAAAATCGTGCCCGACGAGACGGAAGAGATCGAGCAGGCGCTGAAGGATGCAGCAGAGCAGGATATCGCCCTCGTGCTCACGACGGGCGGCACGGGCTTCGCACCCCGCGATGTGACACCTGAGGCGACCATAGCGGTGTGCGAGCGCATGGCACCGGGCATTCCCGAAGCCATGCGCGCAGCCTCTCTTGCCATCACCCCGCGTGCCTGCCTGTCGCGCGAGACGGCAGGCATCCTCTCCCGCACGCTCATCATCAATCTCCCTGGCAGCCCGAAGGCGGCAGTCGAGAACGTCACGGCCGTGATTGACGCCGTGGGACATGGCCTCAGAATCCTGCGCGGCGGACCTGCAGACTGCGCCGGAACATCCCATTAGCAAAGAACGCCATTCTGGCACCATCTGATTGCGACAGCATCCCCTCTCTCCGCTATGCTCTCCTCAAGTGGCGAGAGGGGATTTCCATGGATGCACAAGAGATTGCAGCCTATCCAAAGCTTGGATTCGGCCTCATGAGGCTGCCGAGAAGAGGCCTTTCCATCGATATACGCCAGATGGAGGAGATGGTCGACCTCTTTCTCTCAGCGGGCTTTCGCTATTTCGATACGGCCTATGTCTATCCCGGCTCCGAAGAGGCAGCACGCAAGGCGCTTGTCGAGCGGCATGAGCGCTCCGAGTTCGAGCTTGCGACGAAGCTCAATGCCTGGATGCTCGTAAGGAACGAGAAGGCGGCGAAGAAGCAGTTCGTGACAAGCCTCGAGCGGACCGGAGCAGGATATTTCGACCGCTATCTCCTGCATGGCCTCATGGAGCAGAACTATAGGAGCTATGACAGGTTCCATATCTGGGACTACGTCCAGGACCTGAAGCGCCAGGGGCTCATCCGCGAGGCAGGATTCTCGTTTCATGGGAAGCCCCAGCTCCTCGAGGAGATCCTGCGTGAGCATCCTGAGATGGATTTCGTGCAGCTCCAGATCAACTATGCCGACTGGGAGAATCCGCGCATCGTCTCGCGTGCGAACTACGAGGTCGCACGTGCCCACCATATCCCCATCATCGTAATGGAGCCTGTGAAGGGCGGCGCCTTGGCAAAGCCACCCCGCCAGGTGCGCGAGCTCTTCGATGCGGCGGCACCAGGCGCCTCCTATGCTTCGTGGGCATTGCGTTTCGCAGCATCGCTTCCTGGCGTGCTCACGGTGCTCTCGGGCATGTCGAACGTGTCGCAGATGCAGGACAACATCTCCTTCATGAGAGGCATGAAGCCTCTCGGAAGAGAGGAGCGTGCTGCCATTGCAAAGGCGCAGGAACTCATGGGAAGGTCTGCCGGCATACCCTGCACGGCCTGCCACTACTGCACGTCGGGCTGCCCGAAGCAGATCCCTATCCCCGAGATCTTTGCAGCGGAGAACCTGCGTCTGAGGGAAGGGAAGATCCAGGAGTCGCAGGAGGCGCTGGCCAAGATTTCTGGGCATGGCAGCTTTGCAGATGCCTGCATCCGCTGCGGCCAGTGCGAGCGCGCCTGCCCGCAGCACATCCCCATCATCTCAGAGCTTGCAAGCATCGCCGATAGTGCAGAGGCAGTCTGATCGGAGGCTGGCAAGGATGCTGTGAAGCCATGATGCTCAGATTGTAAGGGTATAGCGTCTGGTCGGACTTGTCGTGGCTCCTGGCGACACAGCGACCAGCCCCTTCTGCACAAGCTGCTTCAGGGCTCTTGATGCCGTGCTCCGGGGAAGCCCGGAGTGCTCGGCGATTTCGGATGTCCTTGCATCTCCAAGCTCTTCGAGTGCGGAGATGACTGCATCTTCGGATTTATTGGTACGGACCACCCGAGAACTGGCTGGTGCTGCCTGACAGGCTTTTTGGTTCCTGCGGAGCACGATTTGAAAGAGAGAGGGTCTATCGATCACTTTGCTTTCGGCATGCTATGCTCAGCCGCAGACCGCGCAAGCGCCTCGGCTGGAAGTGCCCGCAGGAGGTCTTCTGCTCACAGGCGTTGCACTTGCTCTGAAAATCCGCCCCCAATGCAATGAAAATTGAAGAGTAGTTTAGATAGTAGCTATCCAATTGAGAGAGCTAATAGACAGTAGCGCTCTTCCCACTCTGCATGAGCGATGCCAGATTCCTTGGGACGCTGTGGCGCAATCTGATAGCAGGTTGGCACTGCGATGAGCCCCTCTCCCATAATCTCTTAACCGTCAAGAAGAAGCGGCCAGGAAGGGCCGCACAGGGGAATGAACCCACACCATAAAGAACGCAACGCTCAGAAACGCTGCCCTCATCACCGGATCCTACGGCGGACTCGGCTCCTGCTTCTAAGACATTCATGCCAGCAAGGGTGGTGACCTCATCCTCGTGGGGCGCAGCCAGAAGAAGCTTGCCTCTTTCGGCATCAATGCAGAGGAAGCCCTGAGGGCTGCAGGCGTCCCCGAGGATATGTTTTCGCGCGAGACGCCGAGCATGACAGCATCAGAGTACTTTGCCTTCATGGAGGCTGTCGGCAGGCTGGCAGATGATGAGGACGCTGCCGTGAAGATGGCATCGGCGGAAGGGATCGAGCAGTTCAGCCCTCTGATATGTGCAGCCTACTGCTCGCACGATGGAAGGGCATGCATCAGGCGCCTTGCCCGCTGCAAGCGCCTCATCGGACCTATGGAGTTCATCGTGCATGAAGGGGAAGGCATGCTCTCGGTCGAGATGACCTGCGGGGGTGCAGAGCTCAGGATGCCAGCATTCCTTGTCGAGGTGGAATTCGCCTTCCTCGTGAACCGCATCCGCAAGGCCACGAAGCAGGATATCTCGCCTGTCGCAGCCGAGCTGCAGGAAGTGCCCGAAGACAGCTCGTCTGCAGCCTATCTGGGATGCGCCGTCGAGGCGGGACCGAGGAATATCCTGTCCTTTGCCTCGTCCGACATGGATATGCCGTTCGTGAGCGCAGACGATGCGATGTGGAGCTATTTCGAGCCCGAGCTCGGACGCAGGCTTGCAGAGCTCGAGACGGACGAGTCGTTCTCGTCACATGTCAGGAGTGCCTTCATCGAGGCCTTGCTGGCAGGAGAGTGCGGCGCGGACGATATCGCGCGCTGTCTCGGCGTGAGCAGGCGCACGTTCCAACGCAGGCTCTCAGACGAAGGCACGACGTTCCAGAAGCAGCTCAACCATGCACGCGAGCTTCTTGCAGAGCACTTATCTGTCTGCTGCCGCCTTGGACACCGAGAGATTGCCTATCTTCTGGGCTATCTCGAGCTCAGCAGCTTCCTCAGGGCCTCCGCATCCTGGCGCGGCAGGAGTCTGCCGGAATGGCAGAAGGAGCACGCGGAATTGGGGGTCCAGGAACCAGCCAATTATGGTCCTTTGTCCCCGCATTGGACAACGCGGCCTCCTGGCAGCATACTGGCGAAAACCCGCAATACCAAGGAGCTGGCATGACCGACTACGAACTGCTGCGCGAACAGATCTCATCCATTGCCGAGGCAGATCCTGCCTGGTACTGCTTCCTTCCGAATGCTTCTGCGCTCATCTTCGAGGCAATGGAGC
>OCTW011615113.1_pt1 | contig 23667 bp, 19 predicted proteins | sample 1539671 | NCBI WGS metagenome assembly OCTW01 (sample SAMN02144230, study PRJEB22623) | gut metagenome | biome: sheep rumen | host: Ovis aries | place: New Zealand | reverse complement strand
GCACAAATTTTAAAGAAATCAGTATTTGTAATATTAAGTTTATTGTAAAGCTGGGTAAGCAGAAAGGTATTTGTAACAACACCACCCATATCAAAAATAAAAAGCATATCACGATTATGGTGTAATTGTGATGAATAATCAAGTTTGATATAATGCTTTATATGAGTAGTAATAATTTTCCCAGAGTCTTTTTAAACAGTAAAGAAGAAAAAGAAATTCAGCAGGGCTTTCCCTGGGTATTTGATAATGAAATATCACATGTAAAGTATAGAGCCGATGAAAAGGACGATAAGTCTGAATGGAAGAATGAAGGACTGAAAGAATGTTCTGTTGTGGACGGGGCTCTTGTTGAGGTTTATACAAAGGCCGGCGGTTTCCTTGGAAGCGGCATAATCAATAAAAAATCAAAGATTACTGTACGCATTATAGGCAGCGAGCATGCAGATGTAATAATGGCTGCTCCGGGAGATTTTTACGAAAAGAAAATTCTTGATGCCTATAATATGCGAAGAATGTTCTATAAGGATATTGACTCATATCGCCTTATTTTCGGGGAAGCTGATTTTATACCGGGGCTTATCTCGGAGCGTTTCTGTGATGAAAAGGGACGTATTATTATTGTTGTTCAGTTTCTGTCTCTTTCCTGCGAAGTTTTCAGAAATGAAATTCTTGCTGCCCTTAAAAAGGTCTGTAAACCGGACTGTATTTACGAACGAAGTGATGTCAGTGTACGTGATAAGGAAGGACTTGAACAGACTGCGGGCTGGATTTTCGGAAAAGGTGAAACTCAGTTTACTATCATCGAAAACGGAATAAAGCTTGGTGTGGATATTGCAAACGGTCAGAAAACCGGTTACTTTCTGGATCAGAAGTTTAACCGTCTTGCGGCGGCTTCCTTCTGTAAAGGTAAAACTGTTCTTGATACCTTTACTCATACGGGTGCTTTTGGTCTCAATGCTTTTAAGGCAGGGGCCCGGGAGGTTACTTCTGTAGATATTTCCCCGGAAGCTGTTGATATGGTTAGGCATAATATTGAACTCAATGGTGCAGGTAATGTGATGAAGGCTGTCTGTGCTGATGTTTTTGATTTGCTCAAAAAATATGAAAACGAAGGGAAAAAGTTTGATGTAATTATTCTTGATCCTCCGGCCTTTACAAAATCTGCTAAGATGATAGAAAAGGCATATGGAGGTTATAAGGAAATTAATCTTCGTGCTCTAAGGCTTTTGAATGAAGGCGGAATTCTTGTTACCTGTTCCTGCTCTTACTTTATGGAAACAAATATGTTCTGTGATATGCTTATGCATGCCGCAATGGATAGTCATAAGCGTATTCAGATTCTCGAAAAAAGAGGAGCCGGCCCGGATCATCCGGTGCTTCTCGGTTATCCAAAATCTGAATATTTAAAATGTGTGGTATGCCGTGTCATATAATTGTCTGATTGTACTAGGACCTACAGCAGTTGGAAAAACCGCTATTGGAGTTGCTCTTGCCCGTGCATTTAACGGAGAAATAATATCTGCTGATTCACGCCAGACTTACCGTCACCTCGATATTGGTTCTGGAAAAGACCTTGCGGATTACGAAGAGAGCGAAGAAGGTCCTGCGGTTCCTTATCATCTGATAGACATAACGGAGCTTCCGGCAGAGTACAATGTATATAACTATCAGCAGGATTTTTATAAGGCTTTTAAAGATATAAGAGAGCGGGGAAAATTGCCTGTTGTTGTTGGCGGCACGGGAATGTATCTTGATGCAATTGTCCGCGATTACCAGCTAGTAATTCTTCCGGAAAATAAAAAGCTTCACGAAGAGCTTGAAGCAACTCCTCTGGAATTACTTGCTGCCCGTCTTATGGAGTTTCAGCCGGACTTACATACAAAAGGCGACCTTCTTGAAAAAGCTCGTGTAATAAAAGCTCTGGAAATTATTGAAGCAAAAAAGCAGGGGCTTGATTCTACATCTGTGCAGCGGCCAGATATTAAACCCTATATAATCGGCACAAGCCTGCCGCGGCCTCAGCTTTGGGAAAACATAAGCAAACGTCTGCGTGAACGTCTTGATAATGGAATGCTCGAAGAGGTTCAGGCAATTCATGATAGCGGCATAAGCTGGGAAAGACTTGAAAAGCTTGGGCTTGAGTACCGCTTTTGTTCTGAGTTTTTACAGGGAAAGATTGAATCAAAAGAAAAACTTTTTGAAGGACTTTTTATCGCAATCCGTCAGTTCGCAAAAAGACAGGAAACCTGGTTTCGTATGATGGAAAAAAAGGGAGTGGAAATACACTGGCTTACTCCAGGTACAAAAGAAGAAAGAATTGCACAGGCAAGGAAATGGGTTTCTTCCCTGTCTGTCACCTTGTAATGACAGAAGCAAGACGAAAAAAACTGCCGGGAACTCAAACCTGGCAGTTTTATTTTAACAAGAGGACTGTTTATATACTTTTTATTATTTTATGCATTAACAGCCATTTTTACAGTTTCAGTAATTTCTGTAAGATATCCTGTTCGGATGCAGCTGTCAAAGAGTTCCTTTGAAATATAATCAGTTTTTACATCTTCGTAACCGTCCATGTCGCGAACGATTTTTACAACGAAGCCATCTTCCATCTCACGAAGAATTGTCATGTAATCAGTATTTTTACCAATGCTTTTGAGTGTGTATTTTTTCATTTCTTTTTACTCCCATATATAAAAAATGATTTAAAGTGTCACGCAAAACTGTCGCATTACTCTTATTTTCGGATATAATAGAAATAATGTTAGAAAAAAATGCAAAAAAAGATAAAAAAAATCTCTTTGATGCTCATTTTCATTATGCTGTTTGCAGGGAACTTGGTATTGAGCTGCCGGTATTTGAAGACGGTAGCAAATGGCAGGGTATTTCCTGTGCCCATTCCAAAAATGAATTTGAAATTCAAAAAACAGCACCTTCCTCTGTAATTCAGTCTTATGGCTTGCATCCGCAGAATGCGGCTTATGAAAATATCAGAGAAAGTGCAGAATATCTGGAAAGTATAATACAGAAGAATTTAATAGCTTTTATTGGTGAAGCGGGCTTTGATTTTTTTTCGGAGCCTTTCAAAAATACCGCTGATTTACAGGAAAAAATATGGAATATACAGCTAGAGCTGGCTTTAAGCTATAAGCTTCCACTGGTAATTCACTGCAGAAAAGCAAATCATAAGCTTTTTGAATATTCAAAACAGTTAAGACTTCTGCCGGAGGTGCTTTTTCATTCCTTTATGGGGCCGCCATCAGAAGCTGCTTCATTATTGAAAAAAGGGATAAACGGCTACTTCAGCTTTGGAAAGCAGCTTTTAAATGGAAATAAGAAAGTAATTGCCTGTGTAAAAGAACTCCCGTCTGAAAGAATTCTCGCAGAAACGGACGCTCCTTTCCAGACACTAAAAGGCGAAAAGTATACAGACCTTAAGGATATAATAAAAGTATATGATGAAATTACTAAGCTGGCAAAATCATAATCCTTTAAATAAATACTTATTTAATAAAATCTGAAATTTTGATATAGTATTCTTATGAGCAACAAAAAAGAACTTTCAAAAGAATTCAAAAAATTTAAACTTCTTACAATTATTGAGCTCGCCGCAGCCTGCATTTTTACTTTGCTGAATATCAGTTTTCATGCAGATATTTCTTTACTCGCATTTCCGCTGGCTTTAATATATCTGGCCTTAATCTGCTGGTTTATATTTAAAAAGTTGATTTTAGATACAGATGGAAGACGTCTCTATGTCGCAATAAAGCTTAATGAATATCTTCCGTATTTTCTTTTTATAACTTTTATTATCCGCAGGGCAGGAAATTCCGGTACTCCATTTATTGTTGATGTATTTGCGGTAATTTCCTGGTTTGTTATTTTTGTTCTTGCCTATCTTAATTCACGCGTTCTTTATCCGGCGAAAAATGCAAAGCTAGTAGAAGGCTGGAAGTTTGTTCCTGTGGAAAGAAAATTCAAGGGTGCCGCAAGAATTATATTTGAAGCAGTAGACTGGGTAGATGCCTTTTTCTGGTCTATTTTTACAGTTCTTATTTTTCAGATTTTCCTCCTCCAGCTTTACGAGATTCCGTCAGAATCAATGGTTCCTACCTTTCTTATAAAGGATCGTGTGTTTGTTTCAAAAATTGATTGTGGACCAAAATTTCCTCTTACAGAAGTCGGACTTCCTGATTTCAGAAAATACAAGCGCGGTGATACGATAGTTTTGAGAAATCCTCATTATAGTCTTGATAGAAAATCAGAGGTAAAAACTGTTACATCCCAGTTAATCTATATGTTCAGCCTGATGACCGTTAATCTTAATAAAGATGCGGACGGGGAGTTGAAGGCAGATCCTCTTGTAAAAAGAATTACAGGTCTTCCCGGAGAACAGCTGGTTATGCAGGATGGAACGCTTTACAGACGAACTGCTTCCAGTGATGTTTTTGAACCGGTTACAGCAGACAATAAATATGCAACCTGGAATCTGAATTCCGTAAATCCAAAGTTAAAACCTTCAATTCACTATTTTCCCTTTACTGCAGAAAAATATCAGCAGATGCTGGACTTTGAAGAAGAAAGAAGAAATTATGATTTAACTGCGGCTGAATACCAGGCAAATGAATTGATTATTCAGCTTAAAAAACTCATAAACCTGAAAAAGGATGCGACTGCCTTTACAAAGCCTTCTGTTTTTGAATACAATCTTTTTAATAACTGTAATACAATTGCAAAGGATTTAATGACAAAAGAAGGCGGCCTTGAATGGTTCTCAGACTTTATAACTTCCTGGATTCCTTCAAAAAGTCAAATAAGAGATATTTATTCGGAAGCAAATTACCGGCTTAATGTTATGGCAAAGCTTACTTTTGGCAAAATGCTTGTGGAATATGTAAGCTTATATTCAAATGGAATTTCAGATAAAGACTGGGCAAATGATTCTGTGCTTTTAGATTTATATGATGAAGCAGAGCTTTTAACCTGGTATATTCAGAATCTTCTGGATGAAAGAAATATGCCGGTATTCCCTGCAAATGATGCTCAGGGAAATCCCCAGTACATTCCGGAAAACTGCTATTTTATGATGGGAGATAACAGATTTAATTCATTAGACCTTCGCCATTCCTATAAACAAAAAGAAACAGCTTTATCAGCTGATGATCCTCTTTCTATAACCTATTATTCAATGATGGCCCCACAGTATATCAATAAAAAGTATATTGTAGGAAAACCTGTATTCCGCTTCTGGCCTCTGGGCCGTTTAGGAAAGGTATAAAAGGTGGTTTCGATACACTTTGCTGCGCAAAGCACTCAACCACCGGTGTGTAAGCACTAATGCAGGTTTCGATACAGCCTTAGGCTTACTCAACCACCGTATTTTATTTTATCTTCCACAACAGTTCTTATATTTCTTACCGCTTCCACAAGGACAAGGATCATTGCGTCCAACCTTCGGCATAGTGCGTCGAACGGTTACATTGTCACCCTGTGAACGCTGGTTCATTGCGCTGTTTACAGCCTGGCGTCTTGCCTGGTCTCCGTTGAAATTAGAGCGGGCACTGCGTTCAGCAGTATTTTGAGCCATCTGGGCTGCTGTATTGCCGGCATCTGAGTGCTGGGCATTCATGCTCTGCTGCTGGGCTTCTGCCATACGGCGGCGCTGTTCTGCGGCCTCTGGAGAAAGCTGAACTCGAACTCTGAATACACGAGACATTACAGAGCTTCGGATCGTTTCCAGCATTTCATCAAAAATATTAAAGCCGTCAATCTTATATTCAGTAAGCGGGTTCTTTGAACCATAAGAGCGGAGGGCAACTGCTTCACGAAGACCTTCAAGAGTTTCAAGCTGATCCAGCCATTTTTTGTCAATCATAGTAATGTACTGATAGCGGATAAACATATTGAAGTTTTCTTTGCCGGCAAGAGTTTCCTTTTCAGTTATATCATTCTGAAGGGCCGCAATAACTGCTTCGCGGGTATAACCATCTGAAGGAAGCTGAATTGCAAAGGTGTTGCGGATTTTTTCCTGAAGCTCAGCAAGAGGTGCAGTACTGTTGCGGTTATGCTTTGCTTCATATTCATAGTTTTCAAAAAGCTCTTCAACCTCATCACGGGCATTATTCATTACTCTTTCTGAAAGATTATTGTCAGCAAGTATTGTATCACGCTGTTCATAAATAACAGTTCTCTGTTCGTTCAACACATCATCATAATCAAGCAGGTGTTTACGGATTTCAAAGTTGCGGTCTTCTACCTTCTGCTGAGCCTTTTCGATTCCCTTGTTGAGCCAAGGATGGTCAATAGGTTCTCCCGGCTGCATACCGATTCGGCTCATCATAACCTTCATGCGTTCACCACCGAAAAGACGCATCAAATCATCGTCCATAGAAATATAGAACTTAGAGCGTCCAGGGTCACCCTGACGTCCGGAACGTCCGCGCAGCTGGTTATCAATACGGCGGGATTCATGACGTTCTGTACCGATTACGTAAAGACCACCAAGAGCCTTTACTTCCTCGTAATCTTTTTTCCAGTTTTCCTTTTCGATTTCAAGGGCTGCCTTGTACTGTTCTTCTGTGGCATTTGTTCCGGCACGCTTTCGGGCGCGGAATTCAGGATTTCCACCAAGCTTAATATCAGTACCACGACCGGCCATGTTTGTAGCGATTGTAACGGCTCCCTTGGCACCGGCTTCAGCAATAATCATAGCTTCGCGGGCATGGTTTTTAGCGTTCAATACTTCATGGCGGATTCCCTTACGGGTAAGAAGGGCAGAAAGATGCTCAGATTTTTCAACCGAAACTGTACCAACGAGAACAGGCTGACCTTTATCATGAGCTTCTTTAATTTCGTTCGCAATAGCTTCCCATTTATCTGATTCGTTGAGGTAAACTTCATCATTTTCGTCCTTGCGGGCAACTGGAAGGTTTGTAGGAATTGCTACAACGTCGAGGCCGTAAATCTTATTGAATTCGACAGCTTCAGTAGCGGCTGTACCGGTCATACCAGAAAGCTTGTCGTACATACGGAAGAAATTCTGGAAGGTAACGGTTGCCATTGTGCGGTTGCGCTGGGCGATGCGGATATGCTCCTTAGCTTCAATAGCCTGGTGAAGACCATCAGAATAGCGGCGGCCTTCGAGAACACGACCTGTAAACTCATCGATAATCTCAACCTTTCCATCGCGTACAAGGTAATCAACATCATTGTGGAAAAGGAGGTGAGCGCGGAGGGCCTGTGTAAAGTAGTGGGTATATTCAAAGTTCTCTTCATCCTCGAGAGAACCGGTAATCAGATTATGCTTGTGAAGAATGTCGTTGATGTGGAGCATACCCTTATCGGTAAATGATACTCGCTTTGATTTTTCATCAATTGTGTAGTCACCTTCAATTGCGGCACGTTCTTCAGGAGTCATGAAGGATTCATCCGGATATTCTCCGGTTTTTGGATCCTTTTCAACTTCCTTCAGTTCGCCAACGTATTTATCAACTTCGTGATATTTGTAAGTATCATCCTCGCCGGCACCGGAAATAATAAGTGGAGTTCTGGCTTCATCAATCAAAATAGAGTCAATTTCGTCGACGATACAGTAATTAAAGCCGCGCTGAACCTTGTCTTTAAGGTCTACCTTCATATTGTCACGAAGATAGTCGAAGCCAAACTCGTTGTTTGTTCCGTAAGTAACATCACAGGCATAGGCAGCTTTGCGGGCATCATTATCCATATTTGAAAGAATTGCACCAACGGTAAGACCAAGATAGGTAAAAATAGGGCGGCGGGAATCTGCATCGCGTTCTGCAAGGTAGTCGTTGACAGTAACTACATGAACTCCCTTTCCTGTAAGGGCATTAAGATAAGCCGGAGCAACGGCAACAAGGGTTTTACCTTCACCAGTCTTCATTTCAGTGATTTTGCCCTGATGAAGGTTGATGGAACCCATAATCTGAACATCAAAAGGACGTTCTCCAATTACACGCCAGGAAGCTTCGCGGCAGAGGGCAAAGGCTTCCGGAAGAATATCATCAAGACTTTCGCCGGCAGCGAGACGCTCCTTAAATTTCTTTGTCTGTTCCGGGAATTCTTCTGCTTTAAGTGATTTTGCCCATTCTTCTTTTGCATTTACTGCCGCAAGAATCGGCTGAAGGGCTTTTACATCGCGGTCGTTTTGTGTACCAAAAATCGCGGTAAGAACTTTATCAATAAACATATTTTACATTCCTTAGTTCAAATTAATAGATATCCTATTATATCTTATTATAATTAAATTTACTATATTATTTGTTGTGTCGGCAAGGAAAAAAATATATAATAAACGCATGCAAAAAACTTTACTTGCGGCAGCTCTTATTCTTACAAGTCTCTTATTTACTTCCTGCCTTGGAAACGAAACCGTTCAATCTATCAGTGAAACAGAATTATTTTCCCTTCCTTATGGAAATTTTGAGGAACAGCTCAGTATTTCTGATTTGAATGAGGTTGGTCATGTACGTTTTGGAATTGCCATGCAGGACGGTTTTTTCTACATTGTTAATGGTGAATCTAAAAAAATACTTGAATTAAATTCCTATGGCGACCTTTTAACTCTTTTTTACAATGAAGATTCACAGACAGCCCGTCTTCTTGAAAATTCAAACCGGCCGGATAAAAGTATACATCACGAAATATCATACCCCTTTGATTATCCCGGCATGGTTGCAGTAGATTCCAATAAAAATGTGTATACAGTATGTTCAATTCCCTGGGACAGACAGGAAAAAAGTGATGACGGAACAACCCTTTACAGTCATACAGTTCTCCGCTTTGCCCGTGACGGTTCTTCTGTAGATTATATCGGTCAGCAGGGACCTGGCGGAACTCCTTTCCCATTTATAAAGAATATCTATACTACTTCAAAAGACGAGCTTGTCGTTGCCGCTTCTTCTTCTGAAGGAATGATGATTTACTGGTTTGCAAGTGATGGCTTTTTAAAATATATGATTCCGGTAACCACAAAGGATGCGCCTGCTGTTGCGGATACAAATGAGCAGACGGATGCTTTCCTTACCATTCAGAATGTTGTTCCAGATCCAATTTCCTATAAGCTTTATGTTCAAATTGATTACTATTCTACTTATGTTGATGAAGAGTCTAAGGTACAGTCTGGAATAAACTATGTTCAGACACTGCTTTATCCGCTTAATATAGAAACAGGAACCTATGAAGAGCCTGTGTCTGTACCTCCTTATGAAGAATCAGTAGTTTCTGATTACAGTAAGCTTACCTATCGTATTCCTTATGATTTTCTTGGCGTAACAAAAAACGGCTGGAAGTTTTTTATCGTAAAAACCGAAGATGGTTTTAATATCGAAATGATACAAAGTGAAAGTCAGAGAATTTTACGCCGTCAGTTTAAAGTAGCTCATTCAAATGTTGTTTTTGATACTATGAGTCTATCGCAGGATGGTATTCTTACGGCCCTTTATCTTGAAAAGGAAAAGGCCCGTGTGGTCTGGTATAGAACTGATAATCTGATTGATGCAATTTTAAAGAATTAAACTTGCAGACTGACCTGGCGGACGATTGATGTCATTATAAGCGGAGTGAAGCGATACATATGTTTGAAGATGTAGAAGAAATAATTCCAGATGATGAAGCCGATAAAAAGCTTGTTTTCCGCTATAACCGTGAAGAACGCTTGAAAAAAGCTCCTCAGCTTGTAAGGGATTATTATGACGGAAAATTAAAGCCCGTAAGAGGCTTCCGTATATTTCTTACTAAACAAAACCGCTACATTTTTTTTGCCCTGATTTTTTTTGTTGGCGCTGCCTGGGTTTATACAGGGCTTAACAATACAAGAGCTGGTACGACGCTTTCAGGGATTAATTTTGAGCTTACGGCTTTTTCCTACGAGGAAGAAGTATATGTCCAGCTGAAGATGAAGCGCAGCAGCCGCAGCAGGGAAAGAGCCCCGGTGCCTGTAGATGCAGAGTTTTTTGCCATAGACCCAAACAGACAGGTTGGTGATAAGAGGCAGGGGCAGCTTGTCTACGAGGAAGGTGAACAGTATATTCGCACAAAGTTCACTGATTATGATATAATAAGGGTTGATGTAATTTTGAACGCGGGGGGCAGCGAAAAGGAGCTTTCTGCGGAGGTTAAGAGGTAGTTTATGAGCCGGTCTATTGCCTGCATAGATTATAGAGATGGAAAGATTTTTATTGCCAAACGTCAGATGACTGGTGATATGGGAGGCCGCTGGGAATTTCCGGGTGGCAAAATAGAAGAGGGTGAAGATCTGCAGCAGGCTGTTGTTCGTGAAATGCAGGAGGAGTTTGGGGTTACCGTAAAAGTGGGCCGCAAAATCACTACCGGTACCTTTACACACCGCGATAAACCCTGCAGCCTGGATGTTCTGGAAGTTCATTTCCCTCATGATGGAATAGCCAGTCCCTTTGTCCTTACCGAACATACCGAATACAAGTGGGCAAAACTGGAAGAAATACCAGAACTAAATTTTGTTGATTCCGATCTTTCTGTATATGATGCTGTAAAAAAGTGGTGCCAGAATGAAGCTGAATAAAGATTTTCGTAAAATAATTCTGATTTCCCTGATTTTATTGAGTTCAACTCTTTTTTCATCCTGTCAGAAAAAAGCTGCTGAACCTATTGTTTTTGATAATTCTCATCCCCTGGCTCTTGCTCCAGATGTTGAATGGGCCGTAGTTACAGAGCCTTATGCTGTTTTTAAGGAAAAAGATGAATGGGGAGCCACGAGTGTCGGTCATTGCCGTAAGGGAGAAATACTTCAGGTAAAGGGCAAGGCTGTTGATGCCGCAAAGGATACCTGGTATTACTTTGAAGGCGGCTGGCTTCCGCAGAGTTGTCTTTCAATTTTCAGTAACCGGTACAAGGCAGAAACTGTTTCAAAAAATCTTTTGAGCAGCGAGAATTAAAGCTTATATAGCGGGTGGGAAAATGACACAAAGCAAAATCAATATAATTGCAGAAATCGGAACTTCACACGAAGGCTCTATAGAAAAGGCGCGGCAGCTTGTTGATGCGGCTGCCTGGGCGGGGGCCGATACAATAAAGTTTCAGTGGGTTTATGCAGATGAGATTCTGCACCCAAAAACAGGCTTTGTTCATTTACCAACCGGTGATATTCCCCTTTACGAACGCTTTCGTCAGCTGGAGTGTCCTGTAAGCTTTTACAAAGAGATGCTGGATTACGTTCATTCCAAAGGCTGTAAATTCTGCTGTTCTCCTTTCGGTTTGCGAAGTCTTCGTGAGCTGCTGGAAATTAAACCTGATTATGTAAAGGTTGCAAGTCCTGAGTTAAATCATTATCCCATGCTCAGAGCTCTCGCTGATTACAGGGCAAAGACTGGCGCTGCTGAAGTTCCTGTTATTCTTTCGAGCGGAGTCAGCAGAAAGGAAGATATACAGAAAGCAATTGATATTGTGGGAAGGGAAAAGGTTTCTCTGCTCCATTGCATTACAAGTTATCCTGCTCCAGAGGAAGAATATAATATAAAAGTCATTTCAAACCTAAAAAAAGATTTTGATATAGAAACAGGGCTTAGCGATCACAGTCTGGATCCTGTTCTGGTTCCGGTTTTAAGTGTGGCCTGCGGAGGAAGTGTTATAGAAAAACATATTACCCTTAGCCGTGAAACTAAGGGGCTTGATGACCCGGTTGCCCTTGAACCCGAAGCCTTTGCCCTTATGGTTCATACAGTTCACCAGACAGAAGCTACCTTCCGTCACTACGGAGCTGAAGTTGGAATGGAGCGAACAATAGAGCAGCTTTCTGAACAGTATAATCACGAGCGGGTTATGGCTGTGCTTGGTGATGGTATAAAACGTCTGGCTCCGGCGGAAGAAGCAAATTACGGCCGAACAAACCGCAGTCTTCATTTTATGCGTGATATGAAAAGGGGCGAAATAATTGGCGCAGATGATATTGCAGTCTTGCGAACAGAAAAGGTTTTGACTCCGGGACTTACACCAGACTGGCTTGATAAAGTCACAGGTGCAAGGCTTGCCCGCGACGTAGAAGACGGCGCGGGTGTTAAGAAAGAAGATATTCTATAATGTCATTACCCGGCTTGACCGGGTAATCTTTATTTTACTGTTAATGCCCCATCCTTAAACTGAGCGAATTTTGTGTAGCCCTGTTTTTCCAGCATATCAAACATAGGCCCCATTTTCTTTGCCTTGTGAAGAATGGCAACGGAATAGTCGGCGCGGAGCTTTTCTGCTGCTTTGATAACCACAGGGAATTCAGTCTGTTCATCGTAGAGAAGGGCACACTTTTCTTTTGCACCCGGAATCTTATATTTCTGGTCAAGGAGAATTGCACAGATGCGCTCAAAGCCAATTGAAAAGCCTACAGCCGGAACCTGCTGGCCGATAAATTTTCCAATCAGATTATCATAACGGCCGCCGCCACCAACGGCACCGCTAAAGTCAGGGCTTCCGATTTCGAAAACAACGCCGGTATAATAGCCCTGTCCGCGAACCAGACTTGGAGTATAGTTGATTTTATATTTTCCACCGCTGATTTTTTCTGCTGTAGAAATAATGTATTTAAGGTCATCTGCGATAGATGAATCTGCACATTTTGACGCAACTGCATCAACAGAAATTTTTCCGCCTTCTGCTTCCTTAATAAAAGCAACAAGAGCTTTGATTGCTGAAGCGGGCATAGCTTTTTCTGTAAGCTCAGCTTCAACGCCTTCTGCTCCAATTTTGTCCATCTTGTCAAAAGTGATACAAACTGAATCAAGAGTATCCGGAGCAAAGCCCATATTTTCCAGCATGGCGCGGAGAATGCGGCGGTCATTAATGTTGATTACAAAGTTATTAAAGCCGATGTTCAAAAGGGCGCGGGCTGTCACGTCAATCAGTTCTACTTCAGCATTGCAGGAAGAGTCACCCAGAATATCGATATCACACTGTACAAACTCCCGGCTGCGGCCTTTCTGAGGTCGTTCTGCACGGAAAACGCGGTCTGTCTGAATTACCTTAAAAGGAAACTGAAGCTCATTGCGGTTAGCGGCAAAAAAGCGGGTAAGAGGCAGGGTAAGGTCATAGCGGAGTCCCATATCAGAAAGTGCTTTTTCTTCAACCGGCTGGCTTGCAAGAGCAGCGTCCAGCTTATCACCTCGTTTAAGGACTTTAAAAATCAGATTAAGGTTGTCGCCGCCATCGCTCTTATCAAGATTTTCTGCATCTTCCAGCATAGGCGTAGAAATGCGTTCAAAGCCGGATGCGCGGTAAGTTTCCAGAATCTTTCCCTGAACATAATCGCGCAGTTTCTGTTCTGCCGGTAAAATATCTTTCATGCCTTTAAGTGCGTTTGTTTTCATAGAAAATATAATAGTGAAAATCAGCCTTTAAGACAATTACTGCCATTCTTTAATTGACAAAATTATGCTTTTCTTCTATATTGTTAATGTCAGTTTAATAGAATTATTAAAAAGACTCGTGAGCCCCACGGGTCTTTTTTGTTGCCAGAAGCTGGTTTTATGAACCGGTGGATTATCAAAGGATTTATGGAATACACATCTTATAAAAGCATTAAGTATTATGATGAATGTGCTGCTCTTGTAGAGGGAATGGGCTACAAACTGGTTGAACTCAAAATTGTTCCTTCAAAGACTACCACAAAAATTTCTGCAATGATTGCTTCGACAGAGCCGGACGGTAATATCGGAGTAAATGATTGTGCTAAGGTTCACCGCGTGCTTCTTACACGCCTGGAAGCCCTGCTTGGAACTGAAGATACAATGATGGAGCTTACAAGCCCGGGAATCGAACACAATATCAAGAATGCGGCTGAATTTGCTGTATTTACAGGGCGTGCAGTTCGTGTCTGGGATAAAACTGTAACAGATTGGGTTAGCGGAAAGATTATTGCTGCCGATGATAAATGTGTAACTTTAGAGGCGGAAGACGGAAAATCGTTTGAAGTTTCTTTTGAAAATATTGCGAAAGCAAAATTTGATTATAACTAAGATTATTTTTAGGGAAGAATCAACTGTCATCCTGAACTTGTTTCAGGATCAGCATGACGGTGTTTAAAAATGTTCCCGAGGAGTTAAAAGATGTCAGAAATGGCAGAGGCAATCCGAGCTTTGATTTCGGAAAAAGGTTATTCAGAGGATTCTGTAAAACAGACTATTGAAAAGGCTCTGAAGGCTGCTTACAAACGAACTTATGGTGATGATGAAAACGCTATTGTAAAATTCAACGACGATATGTCGGATGTTGCAATTTATTCACGTAAGGTTGTTGTTGACGGTGTTTATGACCCTGTAAAGGAAATTGAACTTGAAGATGCACGTAAGCTTGCTGGAGACGAAGTAGAAGAGGGTGATGAAATTGATATTCTTGAAGACCCTAAATCCTTTGACCGTTCTGCCGTAACAGTTGGTAAACAGACAGCTCATCAGGGCTTGAATGAAACCTATAAAACTTCTTTGATGAATGAATATAAAGACAAGGTAGGCGAGATGATTATCGGTTATCATCAGCGTGAACGCAACGGAAACATTTTTGTTGACCTTGGAAATGCTGGACGTATTGAAGGTTTCCTGCCATTGAAGTTTCAGTCTAAGCTTGAAGTTTATGAAAAGGGCGACAGAATTAAGGCTCTTATCGTAGATGTAAAACCGACAAACACAGGAATCCAGCTTGTACTTTCAAGAAGTGATACAAAGCTTGTAAGCTCAATCCTTGAAAAGGAAGTTCCAGAAATTGCTGATGGAACAGTAGAAATCAATAAGATTGTTCGTGACGCAGGTTACAGAACAAAGATTGCAGTTTCTTCTGCACGTGAAGAGGTTGACCCTGTTGGAGCTTGTGTTGGTCTTCGTGGTGTTCGTATTCAGAATGTTATCCGCGAGCTTATGAATGAAAAAATCGATGTTCTTAAGTGGGATGCGGATCCAGCAGTATTCATCAAAAATGCACTTTCACCTGCACAGGTTGAGCGTGTAATCATTACTGATGCTGATAAAAAACAGGCACTCGCAATTGTAGAAGATTCTCAGTTCTCTCTCGCAATCGGCCGTCAGGGACAGAATGTTCGCCTTGCAAACAGACTTTGCGACTGGAATATCGACGTTAAGACAATTGAACAGGCTGAAGAGCTTGATCTTTCTTCATTCAATACTGTTCAGAATGCACGTAACCTCTTTAATGATGAGGTTGAAGAGATTTCTAAGATTTCCGAGCTTCCTGGAGTTGATGCAGAGGTTGCAGAGCTTCTTAAGGCTGCCGGAATTGAAGAGTTCCAGGACTTTGTTGAAGCTTACGATAATGGAAGCATTAATGTTGAGGGTGTATCTCAGGAAGCCCTCGATAAGATAAATGAATTAATCAACGAAAATGTTGAATTTGTTGAAGAAGAAGGGGCTGAAGAAAGTACAGAAGCAGCAGAAGAAGAAGCTCAGCCTGAAGAAACAGAGGCTGCCGCAGAGGAAGAAGAATACTTCTGTCCTGAATGTGGAGCAAAGATTACTCTTGATATGACACACTGTCCAAAGTGCGGTGTTGAGTTTGAGTTTGAAGAGGAATAAGGAAGGTAAAAGATAATAATGGCTGAAGAAAACGAAAAAAAGCCCGGATTTGTAGTACACAAGAAACAGCAGGATTCTGCTCCTGCAAGTGCTTCAACTGAAAAGAAAAAGGTTGTTGTTGTAAAAAAGAAGCCTGCCGCAAGTCCACAGACAAATTCACAAGCTCAAAGTAGTGCTGCTTCTGGTGCAAACCAGACTGCAGGCGGTCAAAAGCATGTTGTTGTAAAAAAGACCGAAAGTGCAGCACCTGTAAAAAAGGCAGAGGGTAAACCTGCTGCTGCTGGAAAAACTGATGGTGCAAAAACACGTACCTTTGAATTAAACTCTGCCAGACCTAATGTAAAGGCCGGAAATCTTTCTGATAAACCTCGCCAGGGTGGCTTTAACCGAGACCGCAATGGTCAGGGTGGCGGCTTTGGTCGCGGCGGACAGGGTGGCTCAGGCGGCTACAACCGAGACCGCAATGGTCAGGGCGGTGGCTTCTCAGGCTCACAGGCCCGTCAGAACTATCAGAACCGTGACCGCGACAATGGTCAGGGCGGACGCGGCGGTCAGGGTGGCTTCGGACGCGGTGGAAACGGCGGACCGGGAGGTTTCCGAGGTGGACAGGGAGGTCAGGGTGGCTTCCGTGGCGGCCAGGGGGGACAGGGAGGCTTTAGACCTCGTACAGGCGGAATGGGTCCGGGCGCTCCAGTTCCTCCGGTAGATCAGTCTCGCCAGCCTGCTAAAAAAGCATTTAAAGGCAAAAAACAGATATATAACCGCAAGGATGAAGAGCAGTACGATGATAACCTCTTTGGACAGAAGAAGAAGGTTGAAACACCTGCAAGCGTAGTTCCAAAGTCAATCGATATTATGGAAACTATTTCGGTATCAGACCTTGCCCGTAAGATGAATCTTAAGGCAAGCGAAGTAATCGCAAAATTGATGGGAATGGGTATGATGGTTACAATCACCCAGTCTATCGATTCTGATACTGCAACTCTTCTTGCCGCAGAATACGGCTGTGAGGTTCACCTCGTTAGCCTTTATGATGAAACTGTAATTGAAAGCGAAAAGGATGATGGTGTAGAGCTTCTTCCTCGTCCTCCAATCGTAACAGTAATGGGACATGTAGACCATGGTAAGACAAAAACTCTGGATGCTATCCGCCATTCACATGTTGCAGAAGGAGAAGCCGGTGGTATTACTCAGTCTATCGGTGCTTACTCAGTTACAACTCCTAAGGGAAAAATCACCTTCCTCGATACACCAGGTCACGAAGCCTTTACTATGATGCGTGCACGTGGTGCTCAGGTAACAGATATCGTAGTTCTTGTAGTAGCTGCTGATGATGGTGTAATGCCTCAGACAATGGAAGCTATTGCACATGCTAAGGACGCAAAGGTTCCTATCATCGTTGCAGTAAACAAGGTTGATAAGCCGGAAGCAAATCCGGATCGTGTTAAGACTCAGCTTTCTGAGCAGGGCCTTACTCCTGAAGAATGGGGTGGAGATACTCAGTATGTACACATCTCTGCTCTTAAGAAAGAAGGTATTGATGATCTTCTTGACGCAATTCTTCTTCAGGCAGAAATGCTTGAACTTAAGGCAAACTACGAATGCCGTGCAGAAGGTAAGATTCTCGAAAGCCGCGTAGACCAGGGACGCGGTGTTGTTTCAACAGTTGTTGTTCAGCGTGGTACCCTCAAGCAGGGAGATCCATTTGTTGCCGGTATTTACTCAGGACGCGTTCGTGCTATGTTTGATGACAGAGGCCGCCGCATTACAGAAGCAGGTCCTTCAACTCCAGTTGAAGTTCTTGGTATGGAAGAAATGCCTAACGCAGGTGATCCATTCCAGGTAACTGAGAGCGAAAAGGATGCACGCGCTATTTCTGCAAAGCGTCAGGAGCTTAAGCGCTTCGAAGCTGCTAAGGCTGTTAAGAAGACAACTCTTGATACTCTCTTCAGTGATATTAAAGACAGCGAAGTTAAAGAGCTTAAGGTTATCATAAAGGCAGATCTTCAGGGTTCTGCAGAAGCCCTCAAGGCTTCCCTCGAAAAGCTTTCAACACGCGAAATCCGCCTTTCTGTTATTCACTCAAGTGCGGGTGCTATTAATGAATCTGATGTTACTCTTGCTGCGGCTGACTCAAATGCAATCATCATCGGTTTCAATGTACGTCCTACACCAAAGGCAAAAACTCTTGCCGAGCAGGAACAGGTTGAAATCAGAAAATACAATATCATCTATAAGTGTGTCGAGGAAATTCAGGCCGCTATGGAAGGTATGCTTCAGCCGGATACAAAAGAAGAAGTTATCGGTCAGGTGGAAGTACGCAATACATTCAAGGTACCAAAGGTTGGCGTAATTGCCGGTTGTTCGGTTTCAGAAGGTATTGTTCGCCGCACTTCAAGCGTAAACCTTGTACGCGACGGTATCGTAATCTTCACTGGAAAAATTTCTTCCCTCAAGCGCTTTAAGGACGATGCAAAAGAAGTTAGCGTAGGCTATGAATGTGGTATCGGCTTAGAGAACTGGCAGGACATCCAGGTTGGTGATAAGCTTGAAGTATTCGAAATCATCGAAGTTGCAAAGAAGCTTGGTAAGACTATTGCCGAAGAAGAGGCAGAAGCCGCAAAGCGTAATGTAACATCCGGCGGTTCAGAAGGAGCTCAGTAATGGGACAGTATCGTATTCAGCGTTTGAACGATCAGCTCCGCGACGAGATTTCACAGTTGATTCTGCGCGGGGAGGTAAAAGATCCCCGTGTATCAACCTTCCTGAGCATTAATCGTGTGGAAGTAACTACAGACCTGGGCTATGCAAAGGTTTATGTTTCTTCTTTTTTACCGGATGGTCAGGTAAGAAAGGGCGTTGATGGTCTCAATGCTGCGGCGGGCTTTATTCAGCGAGAAATTGCAAAGAAGCTTAGAATCCGACAATTTCCGAAGCTTCAGTTCCAGGTTGATGCAGGTATGAAAGCAGGCTTTGAGATGGTTCAAAAACTGAATGAGCTTGAACGGGAAGAAAAAATAAATAATTCGGATACTGAAGATAAATCTGAATAAGGTGGATAAAAGACTTTTTACGCTTAAATCTCCCTGAACAAAAAAGCTGTCCAAAATTGGACAGCTTTTTTTATATCACTATGATTGCTTTTTAGTTTTCAAGGAAAGCCCCGAAAATCCAGCCTTCAATGCCACCAGATACACTTGTATCTTCGTCCGCATCATATTCTGAAACGTAATACCAGCTTGCTGTGACTCCGTCTATTTCTTCGCTTTCATCTGTTTTCATAGAAACAAGAACTGACGGTGAATCAACAGATTCAAACTGGCCTATTACTTCTCCGGCAGTTCCTGGCAGAGAACGGACATTAACCTTGGAACCATCATTTGTTACAATTTTAGTAACGTATGACATTTCTAATGGAACAATAGAATCATCAGAGAAGGAACTTACACCAAGAATTTTAGCAGTCTGCTTTTGAATATACTCACTGATAAGTGAACTTGTTTTCATAGAAGCTGCATTATCCAGCAGTTCCTTTTTCAAATCCTCATTTTCAGTGTTTCTTGCTTTTTCAAGTATAATTATAGCCTTTACATCTTTTTCAGAAGAACTGATTTTTTCAGAATTGACATAACGGCTTCTTTTTAAGCCGTCATTTGTATCATAGAAATAAATTTTGACAAACTTACTGTTGAACTCAGTTACAGTATCACTATTGTCGGCAACAACAAGAGTACCAGTTTCAAGCACAGCATTTCTGAAAGCAGAAAGTGTTGGTCTTGTAAAAAGAAGTGCATCACTTTGTAATACAGAAGCTGAATCACAAGGCTCCGCATCTGATTCCTGAACATAATAAGTATTCTTGTTATAATTAACCTTATAAAACTTTACATCAGGATAAGTCTTGCTGGAAGTTACTAAATCCTTTGTTACGAGTTCACTTGATTCAAGCTCAAGTTCTGTTCCTGCGGCAACAGTTTCGGCCCATTCAACTCCATTGCTATCATTTGCTTTTCTTAATGGTCCGTTATCGCGCAGCATCAGGATTTTTGATGAGGCTGCGAAAGTGTTTGCAGTTAATACTAAAATTGATGAAATTATAATCAATGTTTTTTTCATAAATATTTCTCCTTATCAGCTTGCAGAATTTATTTACAGACCTGCCGCAATAATTTTCTCTGCAACAAATGATGAAACCGGCAGATTATCGAGAGAATAAGAAAGCTGGTCTATAACGGCAGCATCTGGATTTTCAATTCCCTCAAGCTTTTTAAGAGTCTGTAAAGCAAGTATATCTGCTGCATTTGAAGAAACGGCTTCACTTTTTACCCAAACTGTTTTTCCAAAAGCTGCACCGTTGTAATAAGTGATTTCAACAAATTCAATGTCCAGATCTGCATCTTTTGTTTTTGAAGATTCATTAACAGCTACAATGTCTCCTTCTTCAACTTTTTTTGTAGTTGCAGAAGTTCCATCTGCAGAATTATAAATAAGTGTAGTAGTTGTAATCAGACCAGGTGTTACTGCGGCATCATTTGTTATAAAAATGTCACGTGTCCAATAATCTTTGTTATAGTAGGAAACATGAATAAAATTGAATTTTTCCTCTTTACCAGAACTTAAAAGACGAATAGCTTCTTTTTGTTCAATTGTGTTTTTATCCATATAAATACGGATTGTATCACCTAAAAGTGCTTCATCCGCATAAACCATTTTGCCCTCGTCGTTTTCTAAATACAAGGGTGTGCCGTCATAAAGAATAACAGATGAGATAGTTTCTTTTTTTTCTGCTTTAGCATTTTGCTGTTGAGGTGCGGCGCTTGTGTTTTTTTCAGAATTGTTTTTTTCCTTATTACAACTGATAAAAAACATTGCTGCGCACAATAAAACCAGTGTTAATTTCGTTTTTTTCATAGCTCCTCCAAAAAACGTTTCTAATTATCTAAATTATACAATATTTTCTTACTTTTTACCAATTTTTATTCATGTTCCAGAATTTCAAACTTTCGTCTTATCATGTTTCCATGATTGTCTGTTATTGTAAGAAGATGTGTGCCTGGAGCAGGATTAATAACAATTTCATGCCTTTTGTCTGTGAGTCCCAGATAGTTTCCGTCCAGATCCCAGTAGATTATTGTTTCAGAAGAACGAGCCGCTGCCTGGGCTACCATTGCACCAGGGCTTCCATCGAGTTCAATTGGAATAATGATTCTTGCTGAAGCTTCCGGGAAAACAATTGAAATGTTTTCTTTACTTGAGGCTTGGTGCCAGGGAACAAAATCAGGCAGCAGCCGATAGCTTAGAGATGTATTTTTATACCAGTATTCCAGATTTGGAGGAAGTACAAAGTGATTTTCGAGCTTTGGCAGTGTACCATTGTAGAGACCTGCCTTTTCACCTGTAAGGTCTTCTGCATTTGCCCTGTATCTTCCATCCTGGGTAAATGAAACTCTTGTGCAGTATGGACATAAGGCAGGTGCTGCTGCTTTTTTTGGTCTGAGTATTTCTTTTGTATTATCGCAGTAGATTCCAGCCGCATAACCGGAATGACTGCAGACTTCCTGAGTGATAAGGTCATCATAAGGAATGTCCGGCCAGGTCGTTTTTGGAAGAATTGAAAAAATATCAAAAAGAAGGGGGGCGGAAGTCGAAACACTTTTCAATTCCGGATTTCCAAGTCCTGTAGCGTTTCCAATCCAGACGGCTACAGTGAATTCCTTTGTAATTCCAATTGCCCAGGCATCACGATTTCCGTTGGAGGTTCCTGTCTTCCAGGCAATTTTTTTTGAGTTTGCATATTTCTGCCAGTTGGCTTCATCATCCGGGCGGATACCTGTCGCAAGAACATTAATCGTTAGCCAGGCACTTCCGGTAGATATAGGAAAATCAACCTTTTCGAAGCAGGCTTTTTTCATAAGTCTTGCATAGGCGGCTGCTGCCTCCTGCATTTTTATTTCTCCGCCGCCAAGAATAAGTGGCAGTCCATAATCGTCTGAACTGCGGGTAAAGGTTGTAAAGCCACATTTTTTAAGTATATCTAAAAATCTGTTAATTCCAAATTTCTGAAGCTCCCTGATTGCCGGAATATTTAAGGAGCGGGTAAGGGCTTCAGATGCTGGAACAACTCCGCTGTATTTCTGGATATTATTTTCCGGACGGTAGCTTCCGATTCTGGTTGGAACATCTATTACAAGCTGGTCGGGAAGAAGTTCACCGGAGTCGAGCATGGCCGCATACAGGAAGGGTTTTAAAAGACTGCCCGAGCTTCTTTCTGATTGAATTATATCTACGGCAAAGGTGTCTTTGTTTCTGCCATCAAGTCCTGTGTTACCGCAGTAGGCAAGTACTTCTTCCGTTTCTGTGTCTATAATAAGTGCTGCCGCATTATTAATACCAAGTCTTGAAAAATCCTTTGACCATCGTTCGAGAATTCTCGCAGTATTTTTCTGATAATTATAATCAAGGCTTGTATAAAACTTTGTTTTTCCTTTATTAGTTTTCTTTAAGTATTCAAGATAATGGGGAGCATTTTCTGCCAGCGGATATGGCTTTCCTGGAAGCTTTTCCGCAATAGATAATTCATAGGTTTGTTCATCAATATATTTTTTTTCAAATAATCTTTTTAATAAAGCATTTCGTTTTCTTAATAAAATTTCTGAATTTGCTCCGGGATATACGAGAGAAGGCTGATTAGGTAACACCGCAAGAACAGCGGCTTCTGCCCAGGTAAGTTCTTCCGGGGGGAGATTAAAATATCTCCAGGAAGCGGCTTCGAGCCCTACAACATTTCCTCCAAAGGGGGCATTTGCACAGTATAACTCAAGTATATGTTTTTTTGAAAATCTGATTTCAAATATTACCGCAATAAGTGCTTCCTTAATTTTCTGCGCATAAGTTCTTTTTTTATTTCCTTCAAGAATACGAACAGTCTGCATTGTAATTGTGGAGCCGCCGGAAACAATTCGTTCTTCTTTTACATTCGAGATAATTGCCCGAAGAATCGAAATAGGATCTACTCCGGAGTGGAAGTAAAATCTTTTGTCCTCAAATTGTATGATTGCTTTTTTAAATTTATCGGGAACCTTGCCAGGTTCAAAGCGCCATTGCTGGTCTGAAGCAACCTGGGCTCCAAGTAAATATCCATTTTTGTCATACAGCGCATAGGAATACTTTTGAGATTTTTTTAGAAGGCTGGCGGGAACAATATAAACTGTACATAAGAAAAGCAGAAGAGTGAAAAAAAGAAGACTTAATTTCACTCTTCTAAGCTTGAAAAGCTTTCTTAAAGAAAGAGATAACTTCATTATTTTATCATCTGTACTTTAAATCCTGGTACAACAGCTCTTATAGAATTGTCGTACATAGCCTCTGCATAAATTGCCGGGATAGTTACATTTCCGGTATAAGCAGCAGTTGCATTGAAGAAGAAGTCAACACTTGCGTTCTTATCAAGATCAAAATAGGTATAGATAACATCATCCCTTATATCCTGATAGGTATAAGTAGATTCAGAATAATACTGATTTGCCAGTCTTTCATTTGAGAATTCAAGACAGGTTGCAACCGGTATGGCAAGAACAAGATTCTTAATAGAGCTTTTACTTGTGTTTGTAATGTGAACCTTAAGAGAAACTTCATCGCCAGACTTAAGCATTTTTAAGTTATTTAAGCCGTCAACAGACATTGAAATACCTGTATTCTGCTGCCTTTCATTACCGGCTGATGATATTCCGCTGCAGGTTACAGTTCCGTACAAGGTAGAATTTCCGGTATTTTCAACTGTTACAAGCTGGCCCGGATATTTATAAGAAACAGGTAATTTTACGGAAGTGAACTGTTCTGTAAAGCTGTCGCTCTTTTCAGTAATATCATTCTTTACCAGGTAACTTGCTCCTGCTGCTTTTTTATCTGCATAGTATGGAAGCAGGGCAAATAAAGACCAGGCTGTTTCCTGAGTATTAAGCCATTTGTCAGAAGCAAGGGTATCCGCAACAGTTTTTGCAAGCTGTTCTGTTTTTGTAGAGAAATTACTGTAAGTCTTGTTAGACACATAAAGATTTAATGCCTGTTCGCGAAGAGATGAAGAGAATTCATCATCAGAATTTCT
>OCTW013382936.1_pt1 | contig 23671 bp, 39 predicted proteins | sample 1539671 | NCBI WGS metagenome assembly OCTW01 (sample SAMN02144230, study PRJEB22623) | gut metagenome | biome: sheep rumen | host: Ovis aries | place: New Zealand | reverse complement strand
GGGGTACATTTTCAGTTGTCATCTTGCCTTGTCTCGCTGGCGTTTCTTCTGCCACTGGTCCAACAGCTTCAGGATCACATCACTCATCTGCCGGGGAGTATAGGACTTGGGGAAGTACTTCCTAAGCTGTTCGCTCTTGAAAGCGACCCGTTCCAGATCGCCCTTTTTAACTTCAGCCAGGATCTCACACATATCCTCTAGCTTACAGCCGCCTTCCTGACTCAGCTTTTTCAGCCTCATTGCCTGTGAAACGGAAGGGGTAGCCTGCGTGAAATCAATGGCTTCCAGCAGGTTTTTCTGTTCCTCCGGTTTCAAGTAGGAAAGTTCCACTGCCGGATTAAAGGCGATCCTCTTCTGATCGACCATCTCCAGGATCTCAGGGATCAGGTTGGTAAGGCGGATAAAGCGCTGGATTTGATTTCTGCTTTCACCAACTTGTCGAGCGATCTGTTCGTCTGTTCTTAACCTCGTCCCAAGTTGGGACGAAGTTCCTTCAATCCACAAGTCAGAGCGTGATCCCTGATGCTTCATGGCCTCTGCTTTCATCTTGTAGGCAAAGGCCCTCTCAGAGGGAAGGATATTTTCTCGCTGCAGGTTGCTGTCCACAACGAGGATCTTCGCTACATCATCATCCATGTCCCGCACGATCACCGGCACTTCTGTAAGCCCGACAGCCTCAGCTGCGTGAGCCCTTCTATGGCCGGAGATGATCTCGAACTTGCCATCCTCCATCGGCCTTGCAATCAGAGGTGTCAGTACTCCGAACATGGAAATGCTCTCTGTGGTCCTGAGCATGGATTCGTCTTCAACCACCTTGAAAGGGTGGTCTTTAAAGGGGACCAGTTCTGCAATGGGGATCTTCTGAACCCGGTCCATCTGTTTTTCATCGTCCATTCTGATTCACCTCCTCATATATGGACATTGTGCATATCGTAGTTGACCCTTGCCTGATAGTAAGAGTCGATCGTTACCGGGGCATTGAAAAGCGTTGTCAGCAGATACTGCTTCATATCCCTTACATAGGTCGTGTTCTCCTTCAGGCAATCCAGGACATATTGGATATGCAGGGAGTTCAGCTTCATGAGCCTGCCTTTTACGATCTCAATGGGCTTATCGTCTCCGGCGATCCGAATCGTCTTTCTCTTGGAAGAACAGGTCTCTGCCAGGAGGTCCAGAATCCCTTCCAGCGTTTCCTTCTCAGATCGATTGCCCTGGATCAGGATAGGGATCTCCAGTTCTTCCCTGAAATAAGCTTCATACTGTGCATAAGCATCGCTTCGCTTCGATTCCCTTCCCGGAAGGAAAGAAAGATCAGTCTGATTCATATCAGTCTTTTTATTATCAGTATTAGTTGGGTTTGATTCTGAGACTTCCTGAGGTTTGATATTCAGACCTCCTGAAGTTTGATTTTCAAACTTCAAGAAGTGTCTTTCCCCAAAGTTATCCACCGTCCGGGAGAAGCTTTTCACATAGATCAGGTTGGGTTTCCCAAGCCCCTGGCGCTTCCGCTCAATCAGGCCGGCTTTCTGTTCCAGTTCATCCAAAAGCTGTACGGCTTTGTTCTTTCCGCAGTTCATTTCCTCCATGACCTCTGCGATCGGATAGATGATATAAATGCGATTCTGCTTGTCCCTCCAGCCGTTTTTATGAGAAAGCCCTACCCGGTCCAGAAGAAGGCTGTACAGCAGCTTCGCTTCCGAAGAGATCCTTTGATAGGCTTCGTGCTGCAGAAGCAGCTTTGGGACTCTGACAAAAGAGTACTGCGCCTCATCCACGTCATAGAGATAGTCATTCACTCATATCACCACCTCCTTAATGGAAAACCTGTCTTTGGAAAGGGGCTTGCGCCGGAAGATGTCCTTATCCTGCTTGCCATAGGGGCAGGTTGAAAACAGGCATTTCCTGTATTTGAAGTCCGGGTGATAGTAGCAGCACTGCCTGCATTTCGGAGCCGTCTTGTTTCGGTCAACCGGCACATCACGCTTCATGAGATTCCTGTAAAAGTTTAAGCTTCCATTCTCACGCATTGGCCGGTACCTCCATCCTGGTTCCGAGTACCTCGTTCATACATTTCTTCATACAGAAACTGACACAAGGACCGTAACTGCAGCCTGCACAAGGGGATGTCGGCTTCGGGGACTCCGCCAGGTAGTAGCAGTTTTCTTTTTTGAGGGTGCATCCGACTTTCCGGTTCTTCCAGAAGAAACAGCCTCTGCAGCTTCGCGGACGGTCAGCGTAGTAACGCACGCCGTCGATTATGATCGTTTCTCTTGCCATCGTTTTATCCTCCTTTGTTTTCCTATGATGGTTCTGCAGAGCCTGCAGAAAAGAAAAAGCCCGGTCACCGTTGTTAAACAGTCACCGGGCTATGTAAGGAGGCTTATTCTTCTGAAAAGAAAAAGACGCCCGGCAGAAGAGCTTTCTGCTGAACGTCTCAAAACGGATAAAGAAGGATACGAATGTGCAGATTCCATCAGAATCCGTTAAACGTTCCTGCGTCTCCGAAATATGAGTTCACCGTGGTCTGAGACAATTACTGATGTCTTAAGTATCATCGTCGAAAATGGGAGTAAGCAGACTTCTTACGTTCGCTCATTTTCGATTTTTTGTCTCATTCATTAACTATTGTCTCAGTATTAACTACTAAATCCCCGATAAAATCCCTGATTCGCCATCAAAAACCGTCAAAGATTCACGGGCATAAAAAGACCCCGGAAATGGCGTATTTCCGGGGTTTTTCGACTCTTGTTGGGTCTGATTAACGCTTCGAGAACTGAGGTGCTCTGCGCGCGGCCTTCAAGCCGTACTTCTTTCTCTCCTTCATTCTCGAATCACGAGTAAGATATCCGGCTGCCTTGAGCACTGGTCTGAACTCGGCATCTGCCTCGCACAGCGCTCTCGCGATACCCTGACGGATAGCACCAGCCTGTCCGGTTGTTCCGCCGCCCTTTACTGTGATGTAAAGATCGTACTGATCCGCTGTCTTTGTAGCTTCCAGCGGCTGATTAACGATAATCTTGAGGGTATCAAGACCAAAGTAATCATCTACAGTTCTCTTGTTGATTGTAATATTACCCTTGCCAGGTGTAAGGAAAACTCTGGCTACAGAAGATTTTCTTCTGCCTGTTCCGTAGTAAGTAACTGCCTTTGCCATCTTCGTATCCTCCTCCGATTAGAATTCCAGTACTTCAGGCTTCTGCGCTGCGTGATTGTGCTCAGAGCCTTCATATACATGAAGCTTTGTGTACATCTGATCACCAAGCTTTCCGGAAGGAAGCATTCCGCGGATCGCGTGCTCGACAACCCATACAGGCTTCTTGGCAAGCGCTTCACGGAGCGTTGTCAGGTGCCATGCGTTGCCGCCGATATATGCGGAATGGCGGAAGTACAGCTTCTGCTCCATCTTCTTGCCTGTCACTTTAATCTTCTCGGCGTTGATTACGATCACATAGTCACCGCAGTCAAGGAACGGTGTGTAAATGGGCTTGTTCTTGCCGCGAAGGACAGTTGCTACTTCCGAAGCAAGACGTCCGAGAGTCTTATCTGTAGCGTCTACAACATACCATTTTCTTTCAATGGATTTGGCGCTGGGAATATAGGTCTTCATTATATAGCCTCCAGTTTGTGTGAAAACATTTCCATTCATCATGTGTGATCGCACCGCGCCGCAGCACGTTTCGCAAAAACCGGGGAGTTTCGCTATCCTGCATCCATGATCTTACGGTCAAAAGAAGGCAGAATAATGCCTTGTCGCGTCACACGGAAGACATTATAAAACTTTGGATCTATGGTGTCAATGGATGAATCGGTAATCTGTAAGAAAAAGTCCGCAGGCAGGCGCGGTCGGTCCGGCGCACTGGCGGTCCCGCGCATCCAGCATTTCTTTTACCTGATACGGCTCCCTGTTGCCCCGTCCCACATCAATCAGTGTGCCCGCAATGATGCGTACCATGTTGTACAGAAATCCCTTCCCCTGTATGCGGATTGTGATTTCTCTGGCCTCATCCTGCTGCGCGATAGTATGATTCTTTGTCAGCATAATTGACGGCAAGCCGCAGCTTTTTTCTTCAATCTCAATCGATACAATTTCCCGTACCGTTGTCGCTGCCGCTGTTGCCGGATTGCAGAAGCTCTTAAAATCATGCTCGCCGACAAGGTACTTCGCTGCCTCGCGCATTCTCTCACAGTCGAGATGAAAGTGAGTATAGCAACAGTAGTTCCGCCTGATGGGATCAGGCACCCGCGCGTTGTAGATCCGGTATTCATATGTTTTGACGGTCTGCGCGTTCCGAGGATGAAAGTCCGGTTCTGTCGCTCTGGATTTACGAACCCGGATATCCTGCGGAAGCTTCGTATTCAGAGCATCTGCAAATTTGTCCGGCGGAATCCGGCTCTGCGTATCGAAAACTACATAATTGCAGTAAGCATGAACCCCGGAGTCCGTACGGCTGGCGCCGATCACACGAATGTCCTCCCCTGTCAGCTGCCGCAGTGCCTGATTCAGCGTACCTTCGACTGTGACAAGGCTTTCTTCCTTCTGCAGCGCGAAACCATTATAATTCGTGCCGTCATAAGCGATGACCAGCAGGATTCTATGTATCATGGCTTACATCCCCAGTATGCGCAAAACAATGCACGACGCAAAATACAGCGCCAAAAACACATATGCGGCAGCGTCCGCGCCTCTGTAAGCAAGCGGCTTCATTTTGGTCCGCCCTTCTCCTCCGCGGTAACATCTGGCTTCCATCGCCATCGCCAGATCATTGGCTCTTCGGAAAGCGGAGATAAAAAGCGGAACAAGCAGCGGAACAAGACTTTGAATCTTCTTCATAAGATTTCTGGATTCAAAGTCCGCGCCGCGGGCGATCTGCGCTTTCATGATTTTATCGGTTTCTTCCATCAGAATCGGAATAAACCGGAGCGCAATGGACATCATCATCGAAATTTCATGCACCGGCACATGAAGTACTTTTAAAGGCCCCATCACACTTTCCATGGCGTCCGTAAGCTCGTTCGGTGTCGTCGTCAGCGTCATCAGCGAAGAGCCGAAAATCAGGAAGGTCAGGCGTACCGCCATTTTCACCGCGAAAACAATTCCCTCCCGCGTCAGCGTCAAAGGTCCGAGTGTCCAGACCGGCGTTCCCGGTGTCAGGAAAAGGTTGAACAGTATGGTAATCAGAAGGATGAACATCACCGCTTTCATTCCGCGCACAATATAATGAAACGGAACTCTGGAAAGCGAGATAACAATGACCAGATAAAGTGCCGCGAGCACGTAGCCGGCCCATCCGTTTACAATAAAAAGCGAAATGATATATGCAAGCGTTGCGATCAGCTTTACTCTGGGGTCGAGCCTGTGGATAACCGAATCTGTCTGATAGTATTGCCCGAGTGTAATTTCATTGAACATGCAGTTCTCCTCTGTGACGCAGAATCTCCTCCGCCGCCTCATCCACAGTCAGAATATCCGTCCGGACAGGAAGGCCGCACTCCCTCAGATACTGCATGATGTAGACCATCTGCGGTGCGGAAAGTCCGACGGCTTCCAGCTCTTTATAGCGCGCGAAAACTCCTTTGGGCGAGCCGTCCATCAGGATCTTCGCATCATTCATGACAATAATCCGGTCCGCATACTCGGCGACGTCGTCCATGCTGTGCGATACCAGAAGAATAGTCATGTGAAGCTGCTGTTTCATGCCGCGCACCATATCGAGGATCTCATCTCGTCCTCTGGGATCCAGTCCTGCCGTCGGCTCATCCAGAATCAGAACCTTCGGCTGCATCGCGAGTACGCCGGCGATGGCCGCTCTGCGCTGCTGGCCGCCGGAAAGATCGAACGGCGACTGTTTCCAGAATTCTTCGGAAAGTCCGCTGCTTCTTAGCGCTTTCTCTGCTCTTTTCCTGCATTCTTCCTCGGAAAATCCAAGGTTTCGCGGACCGAACATCACATCGCTGATGACGTCCTGCTCAAACAGCTGGTGCTCCGGATACTGAAAAACAAGCCCGACATCCGCACGCAGCTTCTTCCTGTCAAATCCGTCCGCGTGAATATCCTGATCATTCCAGTAAATGTGACCTTCGGAAGGCTTCAGCAGACCATTCAGCATCTGCACAAATGTGGACTTTCCCGAGCCGGTATGTCCCACCAGCCCGATGAACTGGCCGTCCGGTATGTTCACACTGACATGCGCAAGCGCATGAACAGACATAGCAGTGCCTTTTTCATATTCATAGCTTATATTGTCGACTCTAAGTGCCATTACTGCTCCTGTCCCGCGTTCAATGCGCCTGACGCGGAAGTGTGTTCCTCCCTGGCGGCCGAAAGTCCGAGTGCAGCTGCCAATTCCTCTTTGGTCAGTATTCCTGCCGGAAGTTTCAGTCCGCGCTTCCCCAGTTCATGGGCGAGCAGTGTTACCTTCGGCACATCGAGATGAAGCTCCTGCATCTGTTCAACATGGGAAAAGACTTCGCGCGGCGTTCCCTGCAGCGCTATCTTCCCCTGATCCATGACATAGACATGATCCGCGTAAATTGCCTCTTCCATGTGGTGCGTAATCAGAATAATCGTGATTTTCTCAACCTCATTGAGTGCTCGCGCCGCGCGGATGACTTCACGACGGCCACCCGGATCGAGCATCGCCGTCGGCTCATCCATGACGATGCACTTCGGATGCATTGCGATGACGCCGGCGATGGATACACGCTGCTTCTGACCGCCCGAAAGACGGTTCGGAGACTTCTTGCGGAATTCCCACATGCCGACTGCCTTCAATGCCTCTTCAACACGCTGCCAGATTTCCTTCGTAGGAACGCCCATGTTCTCAGGGCCGAAGCCGACATCTTCCTCTACAACCTGGCCGATGATCTGGTTATCGGGATTTTGAAAAATCATGCCGGCTTCCTGCCGGATGTTCCAGAGCTTTGTCTCATCCTGTGTGTCCATGCCATCCAGCCAGACGGTTCCTCCGGTAGGATACAACAGCGCGTTGATATGTTTTGCCAGCGTAGATTTCCCCGAACCGTTATGTCCGAGCACGGCAATAAACTGACCCGGCTGCACATGGAGGTCAACTCCGTCAACCGCACGGACCGTACCGGAAACATTGCCTTCCTCGTCTCTTGTTATATAATCATGAATCAGCCCTTCGGCTCTAACCATTTCCATCGAATATCCTCTGGTCTCTGCTGCGGAACTTTTGTCACATATGAAAGAAGGATAGCAGACTTTCGGTTTGATGTGAAGAGAAATAAAAAACGGGAGGATGTCGCCACCCTCCCGCGCAATTAATTTCAGATTTAAGCTTCTACAAACTCAAGAACAACCATCAGCGCTGCATCGCCTTTTCTCTGTCCGATCTTGACGATACGAGTATAACCGCCCTTGCGGCCGGCATACTTCTTGCCGTACTCATCGAACATCTTCGCAACAAGATCAACCTTCTTGGTATTCTTCTTGCGGCCGGCAGCTGCTGTCGGAACCTCAACGACAGGATACAGAACGCGTGCGATCTGTCTTCTTGCATGAAGGCGGCTCGGTGCATCCTTCGTGATCTTCTTCTCGACTTCGTCGTAAACAGTAACCTTCTTGCCGTCTACAACTTCCTTCACACGCTTGCCATCCTTGTCCTTGCGGGCAACCTTAGCCTTAACGGTTACTTCTTCGAAATTATCCTTCTCCTTGGCAGCAAGCGTTACAAGAGGCTCAACGATCTTCTGTACTTCCTTGGCTCTTGCCTCGGTCGTAACGATCTTACCCTTGTAAACCAGCTGTGTTACCTGGTTGCGGAGAAGCGCTTTTCTAAGTTTTGTTTTCTTGCCTAATTTTCTGTACTCAGCCATTTGTCTGTCCTTTCTATGGCGGCAGCCGCGGCACCTTCGGATTTACCCGCGGCTGTCAACTGATTCTGCCATGCCCGCATGTACCTCACGGGAATTACCATGCCGGGAATTACACGCTGCACAGGCATACGCCTGCGAAGCAATTACTCTGCCGTGCTCTCGCCGCTGCTCTTGAATCCGAGTCCGAGCTCTTTGAGCTTCTCATGTACTTCATCAAGAGACTTTTTGCCGAGGTTCCTGACTTTCATCATCTCGTCTTCTGTCTTGTCGCACAGTTCCTGAACTGTATTGATTCCCGCGCGCTTCAGGCAATTATAGGAGCGTACGGAAAGCTCGAGCTCATCAATGCTCATTTCGAGCACCTGCGACGACTGGCTCTCTTCCTTGTCAGCCATGACAACTGCATTTTCACCGTTCTCGGAAAGATCGATGAATACGGAAAGATGCTCGGAAAGCACCTTTGCCGCAAGGCTTACAGCATCATCGGGAGCCAGTGTACCGTTGGTCGTAACTTCAAGTGTCAGCTTGTCATAGTCTGTCTGCTGGCCGACACGGGTGTTCTCAACTGTAACATTGACTCTCTGAACAGGAGTATAGATAGAATCGATCGGAATAACGCCAATCTTGGTGTTCTCGTCCTTATTCTTATCCGCGCTAACGTAGCCTCTTCCCTTTGTGATGGTCAGCTCGATATAAAGCTTTGCCTTGCTGCCGCTGAGCGTTGCAATGACCTGATCGGGGTTCATGATCTCGATATCCTGATCTGCCTGGATATCCTTGGCATATACAACGCCTTCGCCTTCATAATCGATATAAGCAGTTTTCGGCTCACCGGATTCACTGTTATTCTGAATCGCAAGGTTCTTGATGTTCAGAATAATATCCGAAACATCTTCCTTGACGCCGGGAATTGTACTGAACTCGTGATTTACACCGGAAATCATGATCTGGCTGACAGCTGCTCCGGGAAGCGAGGAAAGCATGATTCTGCGGAGGGAATTGCCCAGCGTGATGCCATAACCTCTTTCAAGCGGTTCCACAACGAATCTGCCATACTTCTTATCGTCTGTAATCTCAGCGATTTCAATACGGGGTCTTTCAAAGTCAAACACGCGTATACCTCCTTCATGGTTTTGTGTTTCCCTAATGCTATCAGAACATTATTTGGAATAGAGCTCGACGATCTGCATTTCGTTTACAGGTACGTCAATCTGATCTCTCTTAGGAAGTGTACTTACTGTGCCCTTGAAATTCTCCTTGTCGACATCAACCCACTCGGGAGTAAGTCTGCCTGCGGTAACTGCAGCGATATCCTTGAATCTCTGCATAGTCTTGGATTTCTCTCTGACTTCGATTACATCGCCTGCGCTTACCTGATAAGAAGGGATATTGATGCACTTGCCGTTAACAAGAATGTGCTTGTGGTCAACAACCTGACGGGCTTCTCTTCTTGTTCTGGCAAAGCCCATGCGGAAAACGACGTTGTCCAGACGGCTCTCGAGCATAACCATAAGGTTGTCACCGGTCATCCCCTTCATTCTGTCGGCCTTCTCATAATAGTTCTGGAAAGGCTTCTCAAGAACGCCGTAAATGAACTTTGCCTTCTGCTTCTCGCGAAGCTGTGTGCCGTATTCGGAAAGCTTTCTGCTTCTTCTTACAAGTGTTCTCTTGGACTTCTTGTCATATCCCAGGAAGGTTGGATCAAGATCAAGAGATCTGCATCTCTTCAAAACTGGTGTCTTATCTACTGCCATAATCGGCTCCTTTCGTAGTTTCCCCGATGTGGGGATGAATTTATGCGCAGCCGCCGGGCTGCGTCTGTTGTTTACAACTGCCGGTCCGGCCTGTTAACAGGCCGTCCGCAGTCTTCTTCCAACGCCTACATTTATTGTCAGGATGCCGCAGCATCCGGAACAAACTAGACTCTTCTTCTCTTTGGCGGACGGCATCCGTTGTGAGGAACGGGTGTTACATCCGTAATAGAGAGAACGGTCAGGCCGTTTGCGTTCAGCGCACGGATTGCCGCTTCTCTTCCTGATCCGGGTCCCTTGACGAAAACATCAACAGACTTCAGTCCATGAAGCATCGCTGCCTTCGTAGCTGTCTCAGCTGCAAGCTGTGCTGCGTAAGGTGTGGACTTTCTGGATCCTTTGAAACCAAGACCGCCGGCACTAGCCCAGGAAAGAGCATTGCCCTGTGTATCTGTCAATGTGACGATCGTATTGTTGAAGGAAGCCTGAATGTGCGCCTGGCCGCGCTCGACATTCTTCTTAACTCTCTTTTTATTCGACGCAGACTTTACTGCTCTGTTATTTGCTGCCATTGCATTGCCTTTCTATAATTTGCATACCGTTCGGCGGACAGGCTGCCTGAAGGAGCCGCCGTCTCCGGTAAGGACGACATCTGTCATCCGACTATAAAATGAAATTACTGTTTCTTGTTCGCGATGGTCTTACGAGGTCCCTTACGTGTTCTCGCATTGTTCTTTGTGTGCTGGCCACGAACAGGGAGGCCTCTCTTATGACGAATACCTCTGTAGCAGTTGATCTCTGTCAGCATCTTGATGTTCATTGCCGTGTCACGGCGAAGATCACCTTCTACCATGTAGTTTGCGGCAATTTCCTCACCAAGAGCCTTGACCTGATCATCTGTGAGGTCTCTGCAACGAGTATCAGGATTAACGCCTGTAGCCTCGAGAATCTTCTTGGCAGATGTACGGCCGATGCCGTAAATGGCAGTCAGACCGATCTCAACACGCTTGTCTCTGGGTAAATCTACACCTGAAATACGAGCCATTTCTAATTTCTCCTTACAAAATTATCTACTTTTTGATTGAGGCGACCCTGCACTTGTCAGGTAACATTCCTCTAAGAATATTTTCTCGCCCAGCCGGTCATATGACGGCGCCGGCCTTTCCGCTGCGATACGACGGCATGTTCTCACGCCGCGCATAGGGGTATCAAAGAGCGTTCGCGTGCCCGAAGGCTCCGCGGTGCCGAAATGACTCAACCCTGTCTCTGTTTGTGTTTCGGATTCTCGCAGATAATCCGGATGACGCCCTTGCGCTTAATGACTTTGCATTTCTCGCAAATCGGCTTCACGGATGCTCTAACTTTCACGTTGCACTCCTTTCTTCATATGATTATGAAATCTGAACTGTCTGCATTTCTGCAGTTTTACAACGCGCAAAAGGGCGCAAAGTACCCTCTGCTCCTTTTACACGCCGATACAGTATAACATGTTGTTTCCAGAATAGCAAATGTTTTCCGGATTTATTTGTCTCTCCAGACGATACGTCCTTTGGTAAGATCATAGGTGGACATTTCAAGCGTAACTTTGTCACCCGGCAGAATCCGGATGAAGTTCTGACGGAGCTTGCCGCTGATGTGCGCGAGAATAATGGCACCATTCTCAAGTTTTACCCGAAACATTGTATTCGGAAGCTTCTCGACAACGACTCCTTCCAGTTCAATTACGTCTGCTTTTGACATATAAAATACTGTCCTTTCTGATTATCCTAAAATCTTGACGATGTCCGCGAAAACATCATTCATGTTCTTCGTACCGTCAACGGTTGCGAGAACACCTGCTTTCTCGTAATACTCGATGAGAGGCTGTGTCTGCTCGTGATATACACGGAGTCTGTTCTTTACTGTCTCCGGCTTGTCGTCCTCACGCTGAACCAGGGCACTGCCGCAATGATCGCAGATACCTTCCTGCTTCGGCGGAATGAACTCAACATGATAAGAAGCGCCGCACTTAGGGCAGCTTCTTCTGCCGCTCATTCTGCGAATGATGTTCTCATCCGGGACGTCAACGTTAACAGCCTTATCAACTTTCTGTCCGTTCTTCGAAAGAGCCTCGGTCAGCACCTGCGCCTGCGGAATGGTTCTCGGGAAACCGTCAAGTACATAGCCGTTCGCACAGTCATCTGCCGCCACGCGGTCCAGCAGCAGCTGGACTGTAAGTTCATCCGGAACCAGCTGTCCTTTGTCCATAAACGCTTTTGCCTTACGTCCAAGCTCGGTTCCGTTCTTGATGTTGGATCGGAAAATGTCTCCCGTGGAAATGTGCGGAATACCGTATTTTTCACAAATCATGCCCGCCTGTGTTCCTTTTCCGGCTCCGGGCGCGCCAAGCATAACTATGATCATAATGAACTCCTCTCATAAGCTCTAGAGTGCTGCAGGACCATCTATTTGATATAAATAGTTCTGAAGTGCTCTACAACATAACTTATAATCACCGGAGAAAGGAACAGCAATGTGAATTTGCCGCTCCTTTTCCGGCTAATTTAATCATCCGGTTTGTTTTGCCGCCGGTCAGTCAGCAAGAAATCCCTTGTAGTTTCTGACAAGCATCATGGACTCGATCTGCTTGATTGTCTCAAGCACAACGCTGACGACGATGATCAGGCTGGTGCCTCCGAACGAGACGGAAGCATTGAATACTCCGCGGAAGATAAACGGAATAATGCCTACGATTGTCAGTCCGACCGCACCAATGAAGATGATGTAATTCAGAATTCTCTGCAGATATTCCGTAGTCGGCTTGCCCGGCCTGATTCCGGGGATAAAGCCGCCGCCCTTCTTCATGTTGTCCGCCACTTCAATCGGGTTGAATGTGATGGAAGTATAGAAATATGCAAAGAAGATAAGAAGCAGCACATAAACAACCAGTCCGATCGAATACTTCGGCATCGTAGGATTGCACCAGTAGGAAGAGCTGAGGTAACGAAGCGCTTCGCTCCACCAGCCGGTCCCGTTATAGCCGACGAGCGTGGAAATAATCACCGGAAATTCCATGATCGAGGACGCGAAGATAATCGGCATAACGCCGGCCGTATTGACCTTCAGCGGAATACTGGAATTCTGGCCGCCGATCTGATGTCTCCCCTGCACCTTTCTCGCATAGGAAACCGGGATGCGTCTCTCCGCGTCATTAAGCAGAATGACAAGCACAACCATCGCGCAGATAACCGCGATAATAATAACCGCCGCGACCGTTCCGACAGCGACCGACTTGCCGATAACAAACTGCTTGAACAGCGAAGCGATGTCCTGCGGCATTCTGGAAATGATGTTTATAATCAGGACAATGGAAATGCCGTTGCCGACGCCTTTGTCAGTAATCTGCTCACCGATCCACATCAGGAATGCACTGCCCGCAGTAAGAATTGCGATCACAGTAATGACGTTCAGAGCATTGTACTCTTCCAGCAGTCCCTGTCTGCCAAAACCGATCGCCATAGCGCTGCCCTGCAGCAGTGCAAGTGCAATCGTGACATAACGGGTAATCGAAACCAGCAGCTTTCTGCCTTCTTCGCCTTCCTTCTGCATCTCTTCAAGTTTGGGAATCGCGATTGTCAGCAACTGGATGATAATCGACGAAGTGATATAAGGCGTAATATTGAGCGCCAGTACGGACATGTTCAGGAAAGAGCCGCCCGTGAAAGCATCGACCAGTGAAAATGCGTCTCCCGTCTGAGATGCGAACCAGTTTGCGAAATAGTTTCTGTCAACACCGGGAACCGGCAGCTCAGAACCATAGCGGATAACGATCAGCATCAGAAAAGTAAAAAGGATCTTCATCCGGATCTCTTTTACTTTAAAAGCATTTTTTACGGTTTCAAACATGTTTAGAACCAAGCCTTTCGCGAAAGATTTCTATGGTTTTTCACTTTTCGGAAAACCAAAACTCCGAAGGGGCACTTTCAGGTACCCCTTCGAAGCAGAATTACAGAATGTAATTATTTCTCGATCACTTCGGCAGTACCACCGGCGTTCTCGATCTTCTCCTTTGCGGAAGCGCTGAACTTATTCGCCTTAACCGTGAATTTCTTCTGGAGATCAAGCTTCTCATTTCCCTTGTCACCGGAAAGAATCTTGACGCCGTCACCCACGTGGTCAATCAGTTTTGCGTCAAGAAGAGCCTGTACGTCAACAACCGCGCCGTCATCAAATTTATCATTGATTCTCGCAAGGCTTACAGTAACGATATCCTTGCTGTTGTAGTTGTTGAAACCTCTCTTGGGAAGACGTCTGTACAGAGGCATCTGGCCGCCTTCAAAGCCGGCTCTGGGTCTTCCGGAACGAGCCTTCTGGCCCTTGTGACCGAAACCTGCAGTCTTGCCATTTCCTGATCCATGTCCGCGGCCGCGTCTGAAGTCATTCTTCGTAGAGCCTGCAGCAGGTCTTAAATTAGATAATTCCATGTGTTAGTCCCTCCTTAGTCGAGCTCTTCAACTTTGACAAAGGGAGCGATCAGTCTGATCTGTCCTCTTGTAGCCGCGTTATCCGGTAAAACAACACTGCTGTTCAGTTTGTGGAAGCCCATAGACTTAATGATCGCTTTGTTCTTCGGAACAGCCGCGATAGTAGATTTTACAAGTGTAATCTTTAATTTAGCCATCTTTCAACTCCTTTGCATCAGCCTTTGAAGTCTTCAACAGACTTTCCGCGTCTTGCGGCAACTTCTTCGGGAGCCTTCAGATTGCTCAGGCCGTCGATTGTAGCGAGAACTACATTCTGCTTGTTGTTGGAACCAAGAGACTTTGTTCTGATGTTCTTGATACCCGCAAGCTCGCAGACGGTACGAGCGGGGCCACCGGCGATGATACCGGTACCATCCGGGCTCTTCTTCAGAAGCACTTCTGCGGAACCATACTTACCAACATAATCGTGTGTGATGGATGCAACGTCATCGAGCGCAACTGTTACAAGGTGCTTAGCCGCATCATCCTTGCCTTTTCTGATTGCGTCCGGAATTTCCGTCGACTTACCAAGGCCTACGCCAACATGGCCGTTGCCGTCGCCTACAACTACCAGCGCGGAGAATTTCATGTTACGGCCGCCCTTTACAACCTTTACAACACGTTTGATTGTAACGACCTTCTCGGTGAGCTCTCCTAACTGACTCGGATCGATAATAGAACGCTTCATCTAGTTCTCCTCCCTTAGAAATCCAGGCCGGCCTTACGTGCCGCATCAGCAAGAGCTGCTACCTTGCCCTGATAAATAAAACCGCCTCTGTCAAAAACAACCTTTGTAACGCCAGCTTCAAGCGCTCTCTTCGCGATGAGGTCTCCGATATACTCCGCCGCTGCAACATCGTCCGTATGCGCAAGCGCAGCTCTGACATCCTTCTCTACTGTGCCTGCAGCCGCAAGTGTCTTTCCCTGCTCATCATCAATAACCTGTGCATAAATGTGGTTATTGCTTCTGTAAACGGAAAGGCGCGGTCTTTGCGCAGTGCCGCTGAAACGGTTGCGGACTTTGAGATGTTTCTTCTCACGAATAAGCTTTCTGTTTTCCTTTTTAACCATTTTCTACGCTCCTTCCGATCACTTCTTACCGGTCTTGCCAACCTTGCGGCGGATCGTTTCATAGTCGTACTTGATACCCTTGCCCTTGTAAGGCTCCGGTCCTCTCTTGGCCCTGATGTTCGCAGCCCACTGGCCGACAGCCTCTTTATCGATTCCCGAGAGGATAATCTTGTTGCCGTCTACCTTCGTCTCGACGCCATCCGGATCTTCCATCTCAATATTGTGGGAATAACCTAAATGCAGTGTCAGGACTTTGCCCTTCTTCTCTGCTCTGTAACCTACGCCGTTGATCTCCAGCGTTTTTGTGAAGCCGTCAGTTACACCGACAACCATGTTGTGAAGAAGCGCTCTTGTCAGTCCGTGAAGTGCCTTTTCTTTCTTTAAGTCATTGGGTCTGGCGATCTTAATCTCTCCGTTTTCCTGAGTAATCGTCATTTCCGCAGGGAGCGATCTTTTCAGCTCTCCCTTGGGTCCCTTTACAGTCACTGTGTTATTTTCTGCTACATCAACAGTGACACCTGCCGGTATAGCGATTGGCATTAAACCTATACGTGACATGCCCGTACCTCCTGATTATTGAATGCTTTCTATATTGGATACATAACTAAATCAGGTAAAGCCCGGCCCATCCCGCCGAGCTGTGCCTGATACAGCTAAAAACAGATTTTACACGAATTGTCTTACTATTGCAAGCAATTTGTGTGATTCATCCGGCATTACCAGATAAACGCAAGTACTTCGCCGCCAACCTGAAGCTCTCTGGCTTTTTTGTCCGTAATGACACCCTGATTGGTGGAAAGGATCGCGGTCCCAAGGCCATCGAGAACCTTCGGAACATTATCCTTGCCTGCGTAAACGCGCAGACCGGGCTTGGAAATTCTCTTCAGTCCCGTAAGAATTCTGTCATTCTTATCAGCGCCATACTTCAGTGTGATACGGATATCCTTGAAATTGCCATTGTCAACAAGCTCAACCTTGCTTACATAGCCTTCTTCAAGCAGGATATTGGCGATCGCCAGCTTCATTTTCGATGAAGGAATATCAACTGTATCGTGCTTGGATGTGTTTGCGTTACGGATTCTCGTAAGCATATCTGCAATAGGATCACTCATGCTCATTTTAAATTCTCCTTAAATAGTATGTGATATCCCGGCAGCCGTTCCGGCTGCGCTTCATTATTTTCCACGAATCGGATCCGCAGCTGCCTGCGGCATCCTGATTACCAGGACGCTTTCTTAACACCCGGGATCTCGCCTTTATAGGCAAGTTCACGGAAGCAGATTCTGCAGATTCCATACTTCTTGAGTACGGAGTGCGGACGGCCGCAAATCTTGCAACGGGTATATGCTCTCGTTGAAAACTTCGGCTTCATCTGCTGCTTGATCTTCATAGAAGTCTTTGCCATGTCAATCTCCTTGTTTTATTACTTTGCGTAAGGCATTCCAAACAGGCGCAGGAGCTCGCGTGCTTCCTCGTCAGTCTTCGCTGTTGTTGTGAAAATGATATCCATGCCTCTGACCTTGTCAACCTTATCGTACTCGATTTCAGGGAAGATCAGCTGCTCTTTGATACCAAGCGCGTAGTTGCCTCTGCCGTCAAAGGAATTCGGGTTAACGCCACGGAAGTCTCTGACACGGGGAAGAGCCAGATTCACAAGTCTGTCAAGGAACTCGTACATTCTGTCGCCGCGCAGTGTAACCTTGCATCCGATCGGCATACCCTCACGGATTTTGAAGTTAGCGATGGACTTCTTGGCCTTTGTGTATACAGGATGCTGTCCTGTGATGATCTCAAGATCCTTGGCTGCTGTCTCGAGAAGCTTTTCGTTTTCCTTCGCTTCGCCTACCGCCATATTAACGACGATCTTGTCAAGCTTGGGAATCTGCATAGGATTGGTGTAGCCGAACTTTTTAGTCAGGGCTTCACGAATCTCGCTGTTATAGTGCTCTTTAAGTCTGCTGCTCAACTAGTTTTCCTCCTTTCCGCTCATCAGTCGATGGCTTTACCGGTGGCCTTGGCAATACGAACCTTTTTGCCGTCTTCTACCTTAAAGCCTACTCTTGTTGCCTTGCCGTCAACGACCAGCATTACGTTGGAGATATCAAGAGCAGCTTCCTTCTCGATGATTCCGCCGTTCTGGTTCTGAGCAGAAGGTTTTGTATGCTTGGTAACCTTGTTGATGCCTTCAACGACAACCTTGTGATTCTTTACATCAACGGAGGTTACCTTTCCGGTCTTTCCAAGGTCTTTGCCTGTGATAACCTTAACGGTATCGCCCTTTTTAATCTTACTCGCTGCCATTTCGTCCTCCTTATAATACTTCCGGAGCAAGGGAGAGGATCTTCATGAATTTCTTCTCGCGAAGCTCTCTTGCGACAGGTCCGAAAATACGAGTTCCTGTGGGTGTTAAATCATCTTTAATGATAACCGCCGCGTTCTCGTCAAACTTGATGTAGGAGCCGTCTTTTCTGCGTGTCTCGCGGACAGTGCGTACTACAACAGCCTTGACAACATCACCCTTCTTAACCATGCCTGCGGGTGCAGCGTCTTTCACGCTCGCAACGATCACATCACCGATTCTGGCATATCTTCTTGTCGAGCCGCCGCTGACTCTGATGCAGAGAAGTTCTCTTGCGCCGGTGTTATCAGCGACCTTCAGTCTTGTTTCCTGCTGAATCATGTTCAATTCCTTTCTGATTACTAAACCAGCTGGTTTGTCTGCCTGAGAGGTGAATGCCTGAGCATGTCACTTCAGGAACTTATTTATGAAAGCTCTCTCCGGTCTGGCAGCGCCAGACCGAAGCCGTATAATCAGACGATTATCTAGCCTTCTCAACGATGGAAACAACTCTCCATCTCTTAGTCTTGGACAGCGGTCTTGTCTCCATGACCTTTACTGTGTCGCCGACGCCGCATTCGTTCTTCTCGTCATGAGCCTTCAGTGTATAGGTCTTCTTGACGATCTTTCCGATTACGGGGTGTTTTACATGGTCTTCAATCGCAACAACGATTGTCTTGTCCATCTTGTCGCTGACGACCTTGCCGATACGGACTTTTCTAAGATTTCTTTCCACGGTCTTTCTCCTTTCCCTGACCCAGAATTACGCTTCTGCCTTTGAAGAGATCGCGGTCTGAATTCTTGCGATATTCTTGCGAACCTTAGTGATCTCAGCCGTATTCTTTAACTGATTGGTTGCGTTCTGGAATCTCAGATTAAAGAGCTCCTTCTTCGCGGATACGAGTTCCTCTGTCAGTTCCTCGACAGACTTGCCCTGTAATTCCTTTAAATATTCAGTAGATTTCATTCTGCACCGCCTTCCAGATCGGCCTTAGCAACGACCTTTGTCTTAACGGGGAGCTTTGTTCCTGCAAGACGAAGAGCTTCCTTAGCCTGTTCTTCCGGTACACCGGAGATCTCGAACATTACTCTGCCGGGCTTGACAACAGCTACCCAGTATTCTACAGCGCCCTTTCCGGATCCCATTCGAACACCAAGGGGCTTGTCTGTTACAGGCTTGTCAGGGAAGATTTTAATCCATACCTGACCGCCACGCTTGATATAACGTGTAAGAGCAACACGGGCTGCTTCAATCTGATTGGACTTAACCCATTTGCCCTCAGTTGCAACAAGACCGTATTCACCGTAATTGATCTTGTTTCCACGGGTTGCCTTTCCGCGTCTGTTACCGCGGAACTGCATTCTGTGTTTAACTCTCTTCGGCATTAACATTACTGTGCACCTCCCTTATTCGCAGAGGCATTCGCAGCATCTGTATGCTTCTTCGGAAGAACTTCTCCCTTGTAGATCCATACCTTGACGCCGACTTTGCCGTATGTTGTGTTTGCTTCAGCGAAACCATAATCGATATCCGCGCGCAGTGTCTGCAGCGGAATCGTTCCGTCAGAATATGTCTCTGTACGTGCGATATCAGCACCGCCAAGACGTCCCGCGCAGGAAGCCTTCACGCCGAGAGCGCCGGTCTTCATGGTTCTGCCCATCGCGGACTTCATAGCGCGTCTGAAAGATACGCGGTTTTCAAGCTGCTGCGCAATATTCTCTGCAACAAGCTGCGCATCTTTATCAGGACGCTTGATTTCCTTGATTTCAAGAACAACCTTCTTGTCAGTAAGCTTTGAAAGCTCCTTCTTGGTGTTCTCGATTTCAGCGCCGCCCTTACCGATGACAACGCCGGGCTTTGCAGTATAAACGGTAATCTTCACTCTCTCGGAAGTTCTCTCAACCTCGATCTTGGAAACGCCAGCACTCTGGAGTTTCTTCTTGAGGAACTTTCTGATGTTGTAATCTTCTACCAGCATGTCAGAGAAGTTGTCTTCAGCGTACCATCTGGAATCCCAGTCTTTGATGACGCCGACTCTCATGCCATGAGGATTAACTTTCTGTCCCATATAGGCTCCTTTCAATCTCCCAGATTATTTATCTGCCTCTGTCTTTTCTTCCTTCGCATCTGCAGCTTTTTTCTCGTCAAGAGTGATGAAAAGATTGCTCATTCTCTTGTTGATTCTGTAAGCTCTGCCCTGTGCTCTGGGCTGGATTCTCTTGAGAATCGGGCCGTTTGAAGCACTGCACTCCGCGATGTAGAGGTCAGCTCTGTTCATACCGAGATTGTTCTCGGCATTAGCGATTGCAGAATTGAGCAGTTTGAGGATTACGCCTGAAGCGTATCTGGGGCTGTACTCAAGAATACCGATTGCCGTCGCAATGTCCTTACCTCTGATGGCATCCATTACGAAGCAGGCTTTCTGAACCGGAATTCTTGCATATGTGAGCTTTGCATGAGGTCTTGTATCTTTAACCGCATTTCTGGCTCTCTTTACTTGTGTTCTATGTCCGTTAGCCATAGATTTGAACTCCTTTCAATAACTGGGGCGCGCTTATCTTTTCGCGCCTGCCGCTGCGTCAGATTTGTTGTTGCCGTTGTGACCGCGGAATGTTCTGGTCTGTACAAACTCTCCGAGCTTGTGTCCAACCATATCTTCCGTGACATATACCGGAACATGCTTTCTGCCATCATGTACAGCAATTGTATGTCCTACAAAGGACGGGAAAATCGTAGAACGGCGGGACCAAGTCTTGATGACCTGCTTGTCACCGGCCGCGTTCATTGCGTCAATTTTCTTAAGGAGCTTTGCGTCAGCAAAAGGTCCTTTTTTCAGTGATCTAGCCATGTCTGTCCTCCTTATTTAAGTCCCTTACCATTCTTTCTTCTTACGATCAGCTTGTCAGAAGCTTTTCTGCGACGGGTCTTGTAACCAAGAGCAGGCTTGCCCCAAGGTGTTACAGGGCCGGGACGGCCGATCGGAGCCTTGCCTTCGCCGCCGCCGTGCGGGTGATCGTTCGGGTTCATGACGGAACCTCTTACGTGAGGACGGATACCCATGTGGCGGACACGGCCGGCCTTGCCGAGTTTAACAAGGTTATGGTCGATGTTGCCTACAATGCCGATGGTTGCTCTGCATGCAAGCGGAACCATTCTCATCTCGCCGGAAGGAAGACGAAGTGTAGCGTAGCCGTTTTCCTTCGCCATCAGCTGGGCGCCTGCGCCGGCAGTTCTTGCCATCTGGCCGCCCTTGCCGGGATACAGCTCAACATTGTGTACCATGGTACCGACAGGGATCTCGGAAAGAGGAAGGCAGTTGCCGACTCTCACCTCGGCCTTGGGGCCGTTCATGACCTTCATGCCGTCTGTCAGTCCGGAGGGAGCGAGGATATAGCTCTTCTCACCATCCGCGTATACAATCAGAGCGATGTTCGCAGTTCTGTTCGGATCGTACTCAATGCCGATAACAGTAGCCGGAACATCATCCTTAAGTCTTCTGAAATCGACGTTTCTGTATTTGTTTCTGTTGCCGCCGCCTCTGTGACGAATTGTGATCTTGCCCTGGTTGTTTCTTCCAGCGTTCTTCTTCTTGGAAACGATCAGCGACTTCTCGGGAGTCGTCTTTGTTACTTCCGCGAAATCGGAACCGGACATATTACGTCTGGACGGGGTATAAGCGGTATACTTTTTAATTCCCATTTTTCATACTCCTTTATATTTGCACCGCGTCGCAGCCATACATGCATCCTATGCACTCTCGACTGCGAATTTATTCATGACCGGCAATTAAAGGCCGGAGAAGAACTCGATATCCTTCGAATCCTCTGTCAGAAAAACAACCGCTTTCTTGGCCTTTGCTGTATATCCGACGGTCATTCCTCTTCTCTTTTTCTTCGCGCGGCAGGTAATGGTGTTGACTCTTCTGACTTTCGCTCCGTCGAACATCTTCTCAACCGCTTCCTTGATCTGGATCTTGTTAGCTTCCGGATGCACATAGAATGTGTACTTCTTCTCAGCAGTAGCGTTCATGCTCTTCTCTGTGAGAACGGGCTTCAAGATAACGTCATAATATCCGAGTGCTGCCATTATGCGTACACCTCCTCGATCTTCGCTGCAGCGTCCTTTGTCAGGATCACTGTCTTCGCGTCCAAAACATCATAAACATTCAGCTCGTTCGTTCCGAACATCTTCACGGTAGGAATGTTGGCCGCGCTGCGGGATACATTAGCATCCGTGCCTTCAACAACAACCAGTGCCTTGCCGGCTACCTTAAGGTTGTCAAGGACTTTGACGAATTCCTTTGTCTTGGGAGCGTCAAACTTCAGTTCGTCAACAACGATGAGCTTTCCTGTCGCAACGCTGTCGCTCAGAGCGGATAAAAGAGCCGCTCTCTTTTCCTTCTTGTTCAGCTTGAAGGAATAATCTCTCGGTACAGGTGCGAACGCAACGCCGCCGTGTGTCCACTGCGGAGCTCTTGTTGAGCCCTGTCTTGCATGGCCGGTTCCCTTCTGTCTCCAGGGCTTTCTTGTGCTGCCGGAAACTTCGGAACGTGTCTTGGCCTTCTGTGTTCCCTGACGGTTGTTCGCGAGCTGCTGTACAACAGCCATATGAAGCAGGTGCTCGTTCGGTGTTACGCCAAAGACTGCATCGGACAGCTCGATCGTGCCGACCTCTTTGCCTTCCATATTATAAACTGTTACGTTAGCCATCTTCGAATGGTCCTCCTTTCATTCAGGCAGCGATTACGCTTCTACCTTTGTCGTCTCTTTGATCGTGACAAGACCCTTCTTCGGTCCGGGAACAGCTCCCTTTACAAGGATGATGTTCTTGTCCGCGTCAACGGATACGATCTCGAGATTTCTCACGGTAACCTGAACGCTTCCTGCGTGGCCGGGCATTCCTTTACCTTTGAATACGCGGCTCGGTGTGGAAGATGTACCGTTGGAACCCTGATGGCGGTGGAACTTGGAGCCGTGGCCCATAGGTCCTCTGTGCTGACCCTTCTGGATGGCACTCAGGAATCCCTTACCTTTGGAGATGGCCGTTACATCGATTCTGTCGCCTTCAGCAAAGATGTCAGCCTTGATTTCATTGCCGAGCTGGTAATCCGCGGCATTTTCAAATCTGAACTCCTTGACATACTTCTTGCTGGAAACGCCGGCTTTCTCGAAATGGCCCTTCTCCGCTCTGTTCACGCCATGGCGGTGAGCAACTTCCACTTTTCCGTTCTTGTCAACAGTCTTAACCCTGTCAACAGCATCAACAGTCGCAACCTGAACGGCTTCATAGCCGTCGTTCTCGGCTGTCTTGACCTGCGTAACCACATTCGGCTGCGCTTCGAGTACTGTTACAGGAATCAGTGTTCCGTCTTCCTTGAAGATCTGTGTCATACCGATCTTCGTTGCAAGTATAGCTTTCTTCATGCTTTACCTCTTTCTGCCGCTCTGCGGCGTTGTAACACTCTTCCAAGTGTTAATCCCTACAGCGGACATCGCACGCATCCGGATGCAGTACACTGCTTCCGGCGCCGCAGCGTGTGTGTGATTCACGCTTTTCCTTTCCAAAGGCTCCAGTCTGCTGTCTGACTGCCGGCTGACCTTGCCGCTGCCTTTGTGCTGCCTGCTTCTCTCTCATGGAACACTTCACAGGTTAGTTCCGTGAGGGGATGTCATTCTAGTAGAGGTTTGTTGTTATGCGGCCATCCGCGGCCGCGCTGCAAAACACCGTTTCCGGCGTTTGTGCCTTTCATGGCAGGCTTTCGCCTGTGCCGCGGTATTTATCACTGCATCTTTACGTTGATGTAAACACCTGCGGGCATTTCAAGACGCTGAAGAGCATCCACCGTCTTCTGGTTGGGAGTGATGACATCGATCAGTCTCTTGTGTGTTCTCTGCTCGAACTGCTCACGGCTGTCTTTATACTTATGAACAGCGCGAAGGATTGTAACAACCTCCTTCTTCGTGGGAAGCGGAACAGGGCCGCTGACCTGAGATCCGGACTTCTTCACAGTCTCGATAATCTTCTTTGCGGAAGCATCGATAAGTTCGTGATCATATGCCTTCAATGTAATTCTCATAACCTGATTTGCCATAAAAAAAGTCGCCTCCTTATTCGCACTTTTTAATGAAGTACGACAAGCGGTGACTGTACACACTCCCGTGCGTGTCCT
>OCTW011597023.1_pt1 | contig 23674 bp, 6 predicted proteins | sample 1539671 | NCBI WGS metagenome assembly OCTW01 (sample SAMN02144230, study PRJEB22623) | gut metagenome | biome: sheep rumen | host: Ovis aries | place: New Zealand | reverse complement strand
ACAATATACTTCTTTTAAATTATTACACTTATTAAATGCGTAAGCACCAATGCTTGATAAATTAGTTGGTAAATATACTATTGCATCATTTATAGTTAATGTGCCTGAAGTATCAGATTCTGATTCATAAGTTATTGTATATCCACCTAATCTATCACAATCATAATAAGCATATTGTCCGATAACTTTTAATGTTGAAGTTTGATAATTATCAACTTGCCATCTAATATTTTGACAATTATAGAATGCATATTCTCCAACATCTGTAATTACTCTATCAAATACATTTACTTGTTCTTCAAGGTTATATTGTAATGTTTCAATTGAGTCAGCATTGTAGAAACAATAATCAGGAATAATCTTAATTAAGTAAGAATATACTTTCTTCAACTTGTCACATTCTCTAAACATTGAAGTACCCATAGTACCATTATTGAAGTAAGCAACTTCAATTGAGTCACTATTATATACAACTTGGTCAGCAATAGATGTGACAGTTGCAGGAATTGATAATTCCTTTAATGAATTCATTTGATAGAATGCATAATTATGAATTTCTTCTAGTGGTGTATCAAAATAACAATGGTCTGTGAAATCACCAACATAATCTCCATCTTCAATTTGTCTATTTAAATAAATTGGATCAATATGAACATGGTTAGTTTCTGTGGCATTTGCACCATATGGTAATACAACCTTTTCGATTGTTCTATTATTTCTAAATGCATTTGTACTAATAATAGCTTGGTCAGTTACTACAACATATTTTAGTGTTGAAGCATAATCAATTGAGCCACTATAACCATCATTAATTGTATAAATTAAATACTCATCATCACACCAATAATTAACGTCTCTAAAGAAATTACCAAGAGTACCTGTTGAACCTACATCATCTCTTGATGTACCAACGAATGGAGTAACAATAGAGACTATAGGTGTTGACATAAATATAGTATTACCAATATATGTTAAACTATTTGGTAAGTATGCATATTTAATTTGTCTACAGTTAAGGAATGCACCAGCACCAATTGTCTTTAGCGAATCACCAAATCTTATTTCACCATCTTGTAATTCTTCACATTGTTCATCAGTTGTGTTATAAACACCAATGCTGTTAAGTGATAAGCTGTAGCTGAATGCTTCTTGATAAATTGTTTCAACCTTATCTGATAAATATATTGTCTTTAATTTAGTTTCACCTTGTACAGCGAAATATCCAATATAATTATCATTTGTTACTACAACAGTATAGCTAACGTTTGGGGCATATTTATCATCGCTTGTATCAAAAATTTCTACAAATGATAATACTTGATTTGCTCTCTTACCAACATATTCTGGATCATTACCACTATAATATTCATTAGAACACCATAACCAAGATAATTTTTGGTTAAATGAGTTTTGATTATTACTTCCTACGTATTGACCAATAAATGGAATTTGTACATATTCAAGTACAGGACAGAATGCTAAGTTATATTGTCCCATAGAAGTAATATCACTACTAAATACTGCCTTTTCAAGCTTAGTACAGTTTCTAAGCATTGAGTTCATTACTGAACCTACCGCATTAATTAAGTAACATTCAGTTAATGCGTTAGCATCCCAGAATAAGTCTTGAGCACTTGTTAAATCTTCTGTTTGAACTGATGCAACTTTAATTGCGTCAGCATCTTCAAATGCAGATGCATAAATCTTTGTAATTGATTTATCAACATAAACATCATAACGGTCTAATATATCTTGAACAGTAGCATTTTCACTCATCATAGTCTTACTTCTATTATCGAAGTCTATGTACTTATATTGAGTTGTTAATGCCTCAGTATGATCTGTTAATAGTTTATCACTTGATACGAAATCATAATCAGGACAAATGATAATCTTTTCAATAGTTCTTAAACGAGAGAATGCACCATAACCGATAACTGATTCATCAGTGATATATATATTCTTCAATGTTGTAGGAATATATGAAGAATAAGTATTATTACCTTTGTAGTATTGTGCTGTAGGACTTACTTCAGTACCATCTAAATTATTAAATGGAACTTGACCAAAAATCCAACCAAAGACAGCTTCTTGTGTATCAGTGTTTCCACGTTCTTTACCAATAAATGGTAATACTAAGCTTTCAAGAGATGGACATCTATCAAATGCACCTTCACCTATAGTTTTTACAGCCTTAGGAATATATACAAACTTTAAGCTTGTACATACTTCAAATGTACCTGTTGAAATAGATTCAACAGCTTCTGGTACTATTACTTCAACAAGTGAGTAACAGTTAGAGAACATCTTTACACCAAGTGCATCATTTAATAGATTTAATACAGCAAGTTTATAACAATGTGCAAATACAAATTCACCAATCTTATCAGATTGAACTGAATTAGGTACTGTAATTTCTGGTAAAGATTCACAATGGAAGAATGAATAATTACCTAGAGTTGTTGTACCATCTGGAAGTGCTAAATCAGTAACATTTACACAATATGCAAATGAATAATTACCGATTTCAGTAACTTGACTTGGAATTTGAGCTATTGTTAAACCTTGACAGTTATAGAATGCATAATCACCAATCTTAACAAGTTGTACAATATTTGGATATGTTTCATCACTAGATTCTACATCTTCTACATCTGGTAAATAAATTGACTTTAACACACAGTTCATGAATGCACCATAACTTACTAATGTTTCATCAGTAATTCTGATAGATTCAAGAGTTTCAGGAATATTATATTCCTTATATGATGTGTTTTCTTCATCAGCTGGAGAACCAGCATAATATTGTCTTGTAACATAATTTAGATCTGGATTGTATCCAAAAATCCATCCAAATAATCCCTTTTCATCAGTTGAACCACGACTTTCACCAATGAAAGGTAGAGTTAAGTTTGCAATCTTTAAACAGTTAGAGAATGCACCTTCAGCAATTGTAACTACAGAATTTGGAACAGATACTCTTACTAAGTTTTCACAGTTTTGGAATGCATATGCACCAATACTTGTAACACCATATGGAATATCAATTTCAGTTAATCCTGTACAATCTATAAACATCATATCTCCAAGACCAGTATTTAAGAAGATTACAACTGTTAATAATTTACAACCTTCATAAACGTTAGTACCAATCTTTTCAGATACAACACTTTGTGGAACAATTACTTGAGTTAAATCTGAATATGCAAATGAATAGTCACCTAATGATTCTAATGCATTTGTATACATCATAGAACTGATTCTAGTATTATAGAATGCATATGCACCAACTTCTGTAATTAATGAAGAAAGTTGGTTTGGAATGTATTCCTTTGTACCACTAGAAACAATTTGATTTAATTGTGGGCTTAAAACTCTAGTTACACTATTATAAGTTACCTTGTTAGCTGAATAATCTTCAAAATATACATCAGCTAAGCTTGATGCATCACAGAATATACCTTCAGGTACTACTGTATAACCATGAGCAATTCTAGCTTCTGTTAATCCTTCACATTCAGCAAATACATAAGAGCCAAATTCAGGAATATAAGGAATATTCATTGATGTTAAACTCTTATTACCTCTGAATGCATTATCACCAATATATAAAATATCATTTGTTATAACTAAGTTAGATAAATCACTATTCCAGAACGCATCAGCACCAATTCTAGTAATACTTGGTGCAAATGTATTTGCAGTAAGTAATGAACCATTTTGATCTACAAAATAAACTTCAGATAATTTTTCACAGTCCTTAAATAATCCAACTGTAATTTCATTAACTTCTTTATTAAATGTAGCCTTTGTTAATACAGCAGAACCTTCAAATGCATATTCTCCAAATGTAGGAGTTGTATTAAATGTTACTTCTGTAATATCAGAATTCTTAAATGCAAATTCATCAATTGTAGTTAATTTGTTACCAAATACTACAACACCAAGCATAGTATTAGCATTTTCACCAGTCTTAATATATGTATCTCTAAATGCATCTTTAGAAATAGTTGTAATAGAATCTGTAAATACATTTGCAGGAAGTTTTGTTGTACCATCTTCAGCATAGAAATATAATTCATGAAGACTTGTACATCCCATAAACATACCTACTGGGATAACTTTAATATTAGATGCTGGTGTAGCATTAAATGTTACTTTTGATAAACTTGTTGCATCTTTAAAGATATATTCACCATAAGTTCTAATAGAATATGGCAATACCATTTCACTAATTTTTTCACAACCAGCAAATGCATAATCACCTAATTCTTTTAAGCTTTGATTACTTGTGAAGTGATCTGGAGAATATAATTGGAAATGCTCTAATGATTTATTATTATAGAATGCATATGCACCAATTGATTCAATTTCAGCAGGAACCTCATTATCAGCTACACGAGTTGTTAAAGTAGGTCTAATGAAATAATCATCAGCTGTGAAGAAAATTAAATCTTCACCAGGATAAGCTTTATATTGTTTCTCATCAACATAAACATATCTATAATCATCTTCTGTACCAAGCGCATTATCTTCAGCTCTATATACAGTAACATCATCAGCTGTACCTAAATATCCATCTCTACCAAGTGATAAATAAACACCATTTTCTTCATCTCTTAGTAAATAATGTTGATTATTATATTGTGATGTAACACATAATTCATCAATATTTAAGTTAGGTCTAAAGTCACGACCACCACAATAAACTTGACCAGTTAATGTTTGATAATCTAAATCATATAATTCATATGTATTATCTAAGTTATCTTTGTAAGCTCTTAAATCAAAACCTAGAGTTGCGGCTAAATCACTTTGTGGATTAATCATCATATCAGGTCCTGCAAAGTTAGCCTTACGACCTTTACCATTTAGATAAACAATTACATTATAATAGTCATCTTTTGTACCTAGTACATTATCTAAACCTACAAATACATTAATATCTTGATAACCTAATGTATTGTTAACATTTGTAAAATAACCTACGTCTTCACTTGGATAATACTTAGTATTATTAGATTCATTTACAAATACTGTATCAATATCATCACTTGTACCAATCTTTTGGTCAGGTCCATATGAAATCATCTTTGATGTATCGCTCTCACCAGTATTTACATCAATTAGATAATATGTACCATCATGTAAATCTTGATATGGTCTTAAATCTTCACCAATTGATGCTACATAGTCATCACTTGTTAAAGATAATGAATCAGGTCCTACAAAGTAAACACTATTATTACGTTGATAATAATCATCCTTTGTACCAATTATAGTATCAAATCCAGGATGAATTACTAAATCATCATTCGTGCCAAGCTTTCCATCTTGACCATATGTTTCATATGTTACATTGTCAATCTTTACAAAATAATGATCTACTAAATTAATCTTAACTACGACTAATTCAATGTCATTATCAGTACCAATATTTGATGAACCTACCTTTAAATAAGCTTTTCCATTTAATTCAAATGTATTAAGTTCATTTAATTCATAAGCTAAATAAACATTTCTGTTAGCTAAATATTTGTAAGGTAATAAGTTTAGACCAAGTGTAGCTTCTAAGTCATCAGATGAACCTATTAAGTTATCTGTATTTGCAAATATAGCTAAATTATTATTTTTATTAATATAATCATCGGCAGTGTAGTACTTTAAATCTTTACCTTTATTTACATCAACTCTATCACTTTGAGTAGATAAATTTGTTGTGATAAATAAGACATCGCCTTCAGTACCTAACATACCACTTTCATCAGCTTCAAAGTAATTATTAAAACTTAAGCTGATATAATATTTACCATTTTCATATACAATTTCTTGATATAATGGATAAATATCTGTAGAAATATCATCGCTAGTACCAATAGTTTTATCTTTACCAGCAGAAACTAAATATTCTAATTCACCAGTAACCTTATTAACTAATTGATATACATTATAACCATGAGATTTATAAATGTTACCATCGGCAGCTAAAATGATATCAAAAATATCATCTGCTGAACCAATTGTTCCATCAATACCTGAATAATTTAAAATGTCATCTTTTGTACCAAGTTTCTCGTCTTCACCATATGAATAATATGTTGAATCACCTAAATCTCTAACACGTTCAAGTCTGTTTGTGCTAGTCATATATACTTCGCTACAATAGAAATCATCATTAGTTAAGAATGTTTCATCTCTACCAAGGCAAATATGAGTCTTATCATATTTACCACTTGTTGAATTGTAAGTATATTTTGTATAAGTATTATCCTCATTATCATGATATAATTCGTTATTTATTTCCATAACTTCGATATCATCTTCTGTACCAATAACACCATCATCACCAGGGATGAATGATGTGTCATCTAAAGTACCAAGCATTGAATCTAAGCCATAACCATGATATTGATTAATACCATCAACAACCTCAAACCAATAATAAACACCGTCTCTATCGACAACATTATAAATGTCATCATTGTTTGTGACTTCTCCAACCTTCTTGTTGCGACCACCACAAACTAAGATTGATTCATAATTATAAATTGAACCATTCTTTGTGATAATTATCTTGTTGTAGACGTTATGTCCAAGGCTTGTATAATAATTGCCATCTTCCATAACTTTAACAATTTCATCATCACGTTCAGCTGTACCATTAGCTCCATAAATGTGAGTAACGTCATCTTCTGTATTGAAATATCCATCAGGACCTTCTAGATTGAAAGTACCATTACCATTATCAATATAATACAATGAATTAGCGCTATTAAAGCTTAACTTGATTACAGGAGCAGTACCGTTGAAGCAAGTATCATCAATACCAACAGAAGGAGTACCAACAATTCTTACACTCTTATCTACTACAACATCCCAATAACCATTATCATTTGGAGTAATTTGAGCTCTATAATATGAATTATCTAGATTATCTTCAAAATAATATGTTGAATAATTAGCCATATATATATCTGAAGTTTGACCAATTAATGAACCAGTTGAACTAGACATTAAGAAATCATTAGATAAATCACCAAATAATAATCCGTTTCTTCCTGGAGCATTATATGTACCATCTAAGTTACTAATATAATGTCTACCATCTAGACCTGTAACAATATTATCATAGATATCATCACTTGTGTTTAATGTTTGGTCTTTACCAAGACAAACAAATCTTGCTTGATAACTATTAGCTAATATCTTTAATTGGATATATGTATTATCTGCGTTGTCATGATAATAATAACCATCAGCATTAGCTACGAATGTAATACTACCACTAACAATTGAAGAACCATATAATAAGTAAATATCATCTTCTGTACCTAACATATTATCAGGTCCATAAGTCTTATATACGTTTGCAACATTTGTAGGAATAGCATATACATTTGAATCTGGAATTAATTCTACTCCTGAAATATCATCAGCTGTACCAATTGTTAAATCAGGACCAGCAGATACATATGCATATGAATATCTATAGCTTTGAGTACCACTCTTAATAGTAACTTTATTATATACATTATTTGTTAAAGTAATGTAATAATTTGAATCAGCAGCAACTACAATATCAGAGATTGTAGTTGGGCTTGTTGATTTATCAATAATTACTAAAGAAGTATCGTGATTTAAATATTCATTTGAATCTTGTTTATAATATGTACCATTTGCGTTATCAATATAATATTTGCTTCCTATTTGGATAATATTTGTGTTATATTGATAGTTCTCGTAATAACATAATCTATATGTTGAATTTTCAGGATCAACTAAATAATAAATATTTGTCTTTATTAATGAATAGAAAGATCCTTCAACTTCAAATACATCAAGTCTTACTCCACCAATATTTACATAAAGTTGGTCATCACTTGTGTTGAAATATCCATCAAGACCTACAGTATGATATACATTATTAATCTTAATATAAGAATAATCGTTAGCATATCCTGAATTCTTATATGTATTTAGATTAATTGCATTTTCATCCATAGTCTTTTGACTAGAACCTACATAAACATCGCCATATGTAACATTATTTCCAGTAATTGTAAGCTTTTGATATAAGTTATAACCTAAAATCTTATAATAGGCATTATTATAAATAATAACTTCATCATCAGTACCTAAAGATACAGTTAAATCTTGACCTATAATATAAGTCTTACCATTATAGATATATGTATCATCAGCATTACCTTCAATACCATCTAAACCTGTATTTGTAACTGTAGCAATTGACATACCACTTCTAACAATTGAGGTTTTCAGGTCATCCTCCGTTTCTTCTGTAACATCTGTTGCGCCTTCACCATAAGGAATAGCAACATGTACAGCTTCAATGAAGTGAGTTGTGAAATATACGTGTTTTAACTTTACATCATTATAGAACATACCCTCAGAAATTTTAGTAGTATCTAATACAATATAAACACTTTCTAATTCAGGGTCTTCTGCAAACATATATTTACCATTATCAATAGAATCAATATGTGCTTCTTTTAATGTTTGAATATATGCGAATATATATTCACCAAATGTTTGAACAGATGAATTAATAGTTACATTTTCTAAAGATGTATATGCAAATGCATAATCACCAATTGAAGTTAAAGTATCATTAAATACAATTTCAGTTAATGATTCACAACCATAGAATGCATAATCTTTTATTTCAACAATATTATCACTTAATTTATTTTCTAATTCATCATATTTAGGATCATAATATGTTGTCTTATTTGGAATTGGATAAATTATTGTATTGTCAATAATAGGTAATTTATTAATATCAGGAGTTGTAGTTAATACGTCATCAGCTGTACCTAATAGATAATCATTACCATAACCATAATATGAACCATCTGGATTTTGAATATAGAATGTATTATCAGCACCTTCATAAATTACAGTAATGTCAATAAGTTCATTAACTAAAACTAGTTTATAATTTGAGTTAACAACTCTCTTCATTTCATAACTGTAGTTTACAATATCATCTTCTGTACCAATTGTTAAATCAGGACCAGCGCTGAATTTATCAGATAAATGTTGAGATAAAGCTTCACCAACAATAAGCTCTTGATATACATTATATCCTAGTGTTTTATAATATTTATCATTTACATTAATTAATGAATCAATATCATCTTCAGTACCAAATATTTTATCCTCACCATATCCGTAATATGTATCATCTTCAGTACCTAATAATAAATCTTTTCCATATTCTTCATAAATACTATCACTAATCTTAATATATGGAATATCATTAACCATAACAGTCGCAATCATGGCATTATTCTTGTATGCCATTCTTTGACCTGATAAAGTATATCTATAAGTATTATCATCTTGTGCAATAATACTTAAAGCCTTATATGTATTATCACCAAAATCTTGGTAATAATTTGTACCAATTAATCTAATATTGAAATCATCGCTTGTACCTAAAATATTATCTTGACCAGGTACCATTAATTGGTCATCTGATGTACCTAATAGTAAATCTTTTCCATAAGAATAATATGTTCCATTTTCATTATCTAAATAATAGTTACCATTAGAATAAACTACATTAAATAAATCATCACTAGTTCCTGCAGTTAAATCTAATCCTGAGCATAAATATTCATCGACTAAAACATTATTAGTATATTTCTTAAATACATTATGATCATCGTAAACATATTTATGAAGCTTAGTATTAGTTTCAAAATTAATAGTTGATAAATTCTTACAATTCTTGAATGCATCTTCAGAAATAATTGTTACACCTTCACCAATATTAACACTTTCAATTGTAGATTCTTCAAATACACCTCTACCAATAGTTGTTACACTTCTTGGAATACGAACAAATTCTGTATTTAATTTATAGAAGGAATAATTACCAATTGTAGTTACTGTTTCATCTAATACTAACTCATTAAGAGGAACACCAGCTAAGAAGAAATCCGGTATTTGATTTGAATCAATATGAAGTTTCAAGTCTGTTGCGATATAACGAACTGATGAATTTTCTAATGAACTATAAGCATTATATGGAGTCATTTCTGAATTTTCTTCTTCTCCAAATAAATATGCAAATACACTTGAATCACCACTTGTTTCTGATGTAATACCATAAGAAATACGTAATTCTCTTAATCCTTTACAATTTGCAAGAGCTGCTTCACCTAAATATGTAATTGATGCAGGAATATGTAATTTGCTAACCTTAATATCTCCGTCAAATTCATGAGTTGATATCATATTATTTTCAATTACAATCTCAGTTAATTCTAGATTAGATGCTAATGCATATTCACCAATTGTAGTAATATTAGCTGCTTGAACATACTTTGTAATACCAGTATTATAGATTGAATATGTGTCTAATTCTTCTAAAGTATTAGGTAATTCGATTTCCTTTAACATTGTTAAATTAGATAATGCACCATAACCAAGTCTTGTAGCGTTAGTTAAAACAATCTTTTCTAAATTCTTTGGATAATAATTACCATTTTTATGAGTTGCATCATATGGTTGTTCAATATATTGTAATCTATTATCATATGCAATATAGTAACCTGTACTTCTACTTGAATTTAATCCTGAATATCCATGATTAAATAAGTAACCAAGTGTAGCATTATATCCTGTAGCAGTCTTTGTTTCACCTACAAATGGTAATGTTAATTTCTTTAGATTAACGCAACCATAGAATAGATGTGAATCAAAATATGTTGTAGCTTCTCCAATTACAATTTCTTCAATTGCTTCACAACCTTCAAATGCTGTTGCATGAAGAGTTGCATCATTTGTTACAGTAACTTTCTTTAATGAATATGGTAAATAATAAATTGCTGAGTCCCATGAGTCTGGTTCAAATCCACCATAAGCGATATAATAACCTGCTCTATAAGCTTTTGATGGTGTCGAATAAGCCTTACCATCATAATGGTTAGGGTTACAACCAAATAACCAACCAAGTGTTGCATATCTATTAATATTAACACCAGGATTTTGATTTGCACCAACGAATGGAATGCTTAATTCAACAATATCATCATTCCAGAAGCAATCCATACCTAATGAAGTTACACTATTAGGAACAGTAACATTCACAAGTGAAGTACAATCAGCAAATGCGTAAGTAGCGATAGATGTTAAAGTATCAGGTAATACAGGGTCTTTTAAATCATGACATCCATAGAATGCATATTGTGGAATAGAACCTAATGTACCATAATTAACATCTTTTAATTTTTCACATTGATAGAATGTATAATCACCTAAAATTGTTGAGAAAATCTTTGCAGTCTCAAGATTATAACAATAGCTAAATGCATAAGCTGCAAAAGAAGTAACAGTATTAGGAATTGTAATTTCAGGTAAAGATGTACAATTTGAGAATGAATATTGACCAATAGTTTCTACCTTGTCCATTATAACACCCTTAAGAGCTGTATCATTTTGGAACATATATTGACCAATAATCTTATTTTCAATTGTTACATACTCTAATGCTGTACAATTAGCAAATGCATAATTTCCAACTGAAGTAACGCTTTCAGGAATTAACATAATTTCTAATGCTTCACAATTCTCAAATGAGTATTGTCCTAGTGAAGTGATTGATTTTACTAATACAACCTCTTTTAGACTTACACAGTCTTGGAATGCATAATTTCCAACACTCTTACAACTCATATCTCCTTCTTGAGAATTAATATTAGCAGTAACTAAAGCGCTACATCCTTTAAATGCGTATTCAGAAATATTAATTACATTAGTAAGGTTAGCAGTTTGTAGTGATGTATCATTTTGATACATATAAGAACCCATTATTGTAGATAATACTTCAGTTGTAACTAAAGATTTACATTCTGCAAGTGCATATGGATCAATATGATTAACACTGCTTGGTACAGTAAATGTTTCAATACCAGAATTATAGAATACATATGATTCAAAATATGTACATGTATTAGATAAATTTACACCTCTAATACTAGTACAATTATAAAATGCACCATATTGTAATCTATTTTCATTCTTAACATTTACGAATGCTAAATCCTTTGGAAGATAGAATGTATAATAAGCATTACTTCTATAATATGAAGATACTTGAATTGAGTTCTCATTTTGAACAGTACCAAAAATCCATCCAAATACAGTGTATTTAGAGCTTGAAATACTAGAATTATAAGCTTTTTGACCTACGAATGGAATTGTAATTTCAGTTAATCCAACGCAACCATTAAATATACCTTCACCAAGTTCTTCAACTGTATCAGGTACTGTAAATTGTTGGAATTTAACGCAATTTTGGAATGCATAATCTAAAATTTTTGTAACTACAGCTGCATCATCAAATGTTACATTTGTTAATGAAGTACAGTTTGTGAATGTATAAGCATTAATAACACTTATATTTTCATCAAATGTTACATTAGTTAATGTTGTATCATTGTTGAATAAATATCCTGCAGTTTCAGTTGTATGAATTGTTGCATCAAATAGAGATGTACATTCAGCAAATGCATATTCTCCAATTGATGTAACAGTACTTGGAATATCAATTGAAGTAATAGCTTTACACTTTTCAAACATATGGTCTGAAATAACATTATTTTCAATTAAAATATATTTAAGTGTATAACAATTGTAGAACGCATAATTTCCTACAGTGACAACACTTTGAGGAATAGTTAGTACGAAATCTGTATTATTACCAAGTCTAACACAATCATAGAACATTCTTTCTCCTATAATGTTGTTGTTGAAATATGCTGTAATTAGACCGTCACTAGCTTCAAATGCAGATATACCAATCTTTGTAACTGAAGCAGGGATTGTAATAGTTGTTAAATATGATTTGTAGAAACAATATTCAGGGATTTCAATTAAACCTTCATTTAAATCTACTGTTAATAAATTAGTGTCGTTTGTGAACATATATGTTCCTAAAACGATTGCACCAAAGGTAACATGATATAATTCTTGACATTCAGAGAATGTGTATGTACCAATATATTCTACTGTAGAAGGAATTGTAACGTCTAGTAAGGCATCACAATCGTAGAACATATAATCACCAATAACATTATTTGCAATTGTTATATCTGTTAAAGCATCACAATTTGCAAATGCATATGGTCTAACAGCCCATGCTTCAGAACCGGCAGCAACCATTGAAGATGTATTTCTTACGTTAGAACCAATTGAAATAGTAGTTAAATTTGGGCACTCAAAGAACATATGATCAGAAATCATAGCTACATTGATTGTTGTATTAGTTAAATTTTGCATATGCGCAAATGCATATGAACCTATAATATTTTGATTTAATGTTAAATTAATTGTCTCAAATCCTGTATTATAGAAAGCATATTCTCCAATTTCTTGTAAAGATGTAGATGGAGTATCAATTACAGGGTTTGTAGCAAAATTAATGTCATTATAGAACATATATGCTGGTATCTTAGTAATACTTTGATAATCTGCAAAATTAACAGTTCTCAATTCGATACAATCAGCAAACATATAATCATTTAATACATCAACTCCTAAATTAGCAGTTGTAAGTACATGATCATTTTCACATAACTTAATACCTACTTCTTGTACAGATGCAGGAATATTAATTGTTTCCATAATATCTAGCTCAGATAAAGCGCCTTCACCAAGCTTTTCAACATTCATCAAATCAATTGTACGTAATGTATCACAATCTGCAAATGCATATGCACCAAGTTCTACACAAGCTGTAGGTAATGTAAATTTATCGAAATTACATGAATAGAATGCATAATCACCTATACGTGTTATATCTTGATTAAGAGCTATTGATGATAAAACATTACAGTTATAGAAACAATAATTTGGTATCTCTGTTATTTTTCTTGAGATAGTAGCATTAATTAATGAATAACAGTTATAGAATAATTCTTCTGATAACATAGGACAGCTAACAATTGCTACATTAAGTTTTGAACAGTTCTTGAAAACACCTTTACCTAATGATGTAACTGTTTGAGGAATGGCAGCACTTTCAATATTTGGACAATTTGCAAATGCATAATCACCAATAGTCTTTAATTCACTAGATAAAGTAATAACTTTAAGACCATAACAATTATCAAATGCGTGTGCTCCAATTGTAGGTGTAAATTGAATTTCAGCGTCTTCATTCTCTTTATAGCTTGTTGAAATAGCATCTCTAAATGCATTTTCACCAATCTCATTTAATTTTTCAAATGTATCAGGTAATTTTACAATATGACCTTGATATGTAGTATTATAGAACGCATTCTTTCCAATGTACTCAAGATTAGTACACTTAGATAAGTCAAATTCCATAATTCTACAATTGGCTGAACTAAACGCGTTGTCCTCAATGCGCTTTAAAGAAGCTGGAAAAACAATACGCTTAATATAATCTTGGTGTGCACCATGATACCACCAACCACCACAATATGTACTAACATTAGACGCGATAGTTGTATAACCTTCTGCAAGCTCAATAGATTTTGCATTTTCTTCACTATTTGAATCATAACCATGTCTATGTAATTCATACATTGTTGGTGTACCAGAATTACTCCAACCACCACTTGTATATTCAACAGTAGGACAGTCAGGAGAATCTGATGTTGAACCATTAAGCCTTTCCTCATTAAACTCTAGATTATTTATTAAACCTTTAGTTTCAATTTGATCATTATCATTAGGAATATGACCAACTAAAAGAATTAGCATAATAATGCTAAAAATAAGGAATAATCTAGAAAATCCTTTTAAAATAATATTTTTAAATTTCATATAACCACCTTCTACTATGTTTATATAATTTTTTTATCAAGTTTTAATGCATCATAAAAAACATATATTTTCCCTCATCCTAATTATACAATTTTAGACAAAAAATGTCAATTTATGTTATTGAGTGTCGACAAAAAGCATATTAAAAGATTTTTTAGAGCCAAATGTCAAAAAAAGCTCTGGAAAACCAGAGCTTAAAATTTATCTATTAACATAAACTAAACGTTGAGGTTCAAATTTCATTTCGAACCAAATACTTGCATCAAATTGATAATCTCCATGTCTTAACGCTAATCTACAATTATCAAATACAATTAAATAGTCATAATTTGGATTATCCATGAAAGGCATTAACTCAATTGTTAATGTTTTATCATCATTTGAATATGTTGGTAAAGAATCATAATTTACATAATCAGCTTGTGTTTCTTTGACATATCCTGAGCCAAATAAACTAATAGATACTGTAGTATCGATTGCTCTATCTTGTTCTAAAACGATAATAAAGTTACCCATAGAAGAAATTTCATGTTGTTGATATTGATAATTTAAATCAGGTTTCAATTTGAATACATCATCACACTCTAAACTTCTAAAATTTTTATAAGCTAAATATCCTTCGCTATAATTAACTGTTATTACATTATCATTAGCGTCATAATCCTTATTTACTCGCTTAAAAATATCATATACAAATTGGCATTGTACGTTATTTATCTTTAATGAATTAGGTTCATTTTCAACTGCTACAAAATATCTATACGTATAAGGAGGCATTTCAAAATCGCTTTCTGATAATAATCCAAAATATTGTCCTTTTTTAGGCTTAAATCTTGCACCAAAATAATCAAGTTCCATTATCTCAAGTTTATTATCTTCCTCTATTGCATGTGCAACTATATCCAATGTGACATTTTTTTTGACAACTTCTGATGCTGAAGAAAGTTTATAACTATAATCAATCATAATTTTATATGTTTGAGGAGTAGTTATAAAATAATAGTATTCAACCATTCTAACAAAATCAACTGGAGAATTAGATTGATCATATACTTTTATTTCACTTACACTAGCAATATGGCTTGTATAATAAAACACAATTTTATTTGTTACATTATAAATATTTACTTTAATACCTGGATCTTTTTTAGCTACATAATCATATTTAGCATAAATAACTTGTTCAGCTTCAATGTTATCAAAAGTATTACTCCAACCACTAAATGTATATTTATAAGAATAAGTTTCATAATCAAGTCCTTCACCACTTGGTGCTGAAGCACTTTGACCATAATTTACATTATCAACCTTTAATATTGTTTTATCATGTGAAACAAATACAACTTTAAAAGGTCCTGAAGTTTTTGTCTTATCAATATATACAATTTCTAGATCTAAATCACTTGAAATATTATTTACCGTTCCGTTTAATAATCCAACAAATGTTAAATGGCTTAAACTCTTTGGTAAAATAACATTTTCAAAATCACTATTTGATATTGATGCACCTTTATCTACAAAATATGTGTATATAATAGTGTCATTGTAGTATCCTCTTATACGATAATTAATATTTTTACCTGTTCTATAGAAGAATCCTACAAATGTTATAGAATATTCATCTTTAGATACATATTGAAGCATATTCAAATTATTATTTAATATCTTTCTATATTCAGGTCTTATATCATATTCTTGATCTGCATTTAAACCATTGATATATACAGTTTCGCTTCCATCATATAATACAGTGTTAATTAACACTTCATTAGAATCATATACACTAAATGAATATAATTTATATCCTTCAGGGCTTAATTCTAAGAATTTGTCTACAGATATTGATAATGAATTTGCAGATATATTATCAACTGTATCATTAACTATAATAGCTGCAGCCTTTTCTAATGAAGATTTAACATTGTTATTAACGCTAACATCTTTTTCTATTTTATATAATACTTTATCAATACCAATATAACCTTCTATTTTAATTGAATAATCCAATATATTATCCTTTGTAATAGATAAAGGTAATTTAGTATCTTCAATAATTTGATTATCAATAGTAAACTTAATTTTTACTAAATCATATTTATCAATTGTATTAACAATTATTGAATCATTCGAATAAGAAACCATTAAATTATCATAAAGTGATGCCTTAGCTAGATTAGATAAATCATAAGGGTCAGTTATTGGTGTATCTGGATTATCTGGCGATACAGACTTCTTTTGATAAGTGATTGCAAATTCTTGATAAAGATTTGAATTAAGAGCTGAAATAATCCTTACAGTATATTGTGCAGTTTGATTAAATTCGCTAACTTCTACGTTATTTAAATAATATTTAACAATATAATTTGTAGTCTTTACTTTTTCTCCGTTATTATAGACATTAAATACTATCAAATTATCTAAATTAAGTGTTTCTGGTTCTAATAATGTTTTATCCATATTACTAGTATTTATTTCAATATTAGTTAAAACTCTTTCACTTACCGAACCAATTACAGTTAATTTTACACTAAATGGATCATAATTTAAGAAGCATGATTCATAACCTTGTTCAATTTCATATGAAAGATTAACATTTTTTTCACCAATTTCAGTTTGTGAATTACCAACTGCATTTATGCTGATTCCTTTTGGCAATGCAGTTAATAACGAAATTTGATGTGGTTGACCATCGTATTCAAATGTATTCTTAAATACTGGTTTATTTTTAGATAAATCATATGGCAATATTGTAACTGTTGCGTTCATTTGAGTTAAACCATATTTACTACCATTTGAGAAAAGGGCAGTAACTGTATATGTTCCGGCTTTAACATTTTGATTATTAACATAAGTTACACTTACATCATTAGGTAATTCGCCAATTATATGAGCAGATACAACTTCACCTGTGTATACACTAGATACATTAGGGAAAGATATACTAAAAGAATCATCACCAATAATAGATAATGTAGCCTTTAATTCTTTAACTTTCACTTCTCCTGCCATAATTTGAGCAATAACTTCATATTCTCCAACTTTAGATTGGAAATTATTAATATATATAATAGTATATCCTTTAGGAAGATTAGTAACCTCTAATGAGTGTACCTTTCCATCATATACGAATACCTTATCTTCTAATTTAACATTATTCAAGCTATGACCTGAATCGTTTGTTGAAGAAGTAGTTGAACTTGTTGCTGGATAATTTTTATTAGTAGTACTTGTTTCTCCAATGCTGCATGAAGCAATTGGTAAAATTAATAATATTAATAGTACGATTAAAAATTTAAATCTTTTCATGACAACCTCCTACATTTTTCGACAATCCCATTTATCATTATAACATTTTTTATATATTAAAGCAAATCACAAAAAAAACTGCCAGTCTTACGACTAGCAGCAAATTAAATTATAACGAGGTATTATTATAATTGAATTTTTAATTTTTTCTCAACGAATGTCTTAATAACATCGCATGTTTCTTTAATACCAACATTTGAGTTAATAGTCAAATCATAATTATCGGCTCTTCCCCATTTTTTGTCAGTATAGAAATTATAATAGCTTGCACGTTTCTTATCAGTTTTTCTGATTAGATCTTCAGCTTTCTTTTCATCAATACCATAATATTTAACGCATCTCTTAATACAATCTTCCATAGAAGCTGTAATAAATACATTCACAACATTAGGCCTGTCTCTTAGTACATAGTCAGCACAACGACCAACAATAATACAGCTACCTTGATTAGCAATTTTCTTAATAGCTTCAAATTGAGCTAAGAAAACTTTTTGACCCATAGTCATATCATATCCATAAAGACTAGGAATGAATCCAGCAAATACACCGTCCTTCTTCTCATCATAAGATTTTACGATGTCTTGGTCAAGACCTGAATCTACTGCAGCTTTAGCTAATAATTCATTATCATAAAATGGAATATTTAATTCCTTAGCTAATTCTTGTGCAATAAATCTTCCTCCTGATCCATATTGTCTTCCTATTGTTATTACATATGCCATATAACAACCCCTCCATTTCCTTTACCACTTTTATTATAAGATAAAATTGTTGAAAAATAAAGGAATTTGTCATTAAGATAGTTTTAATTTTACCCAATAATCATTTAGTTTAATTTTTAGTTTATCATTATAGCGATATATTTCATCAAATTCATTGGTTTTAACCCAATAATAATCCTCATATCCTTCATAATCCTCTCCTTCTTGAACAATATCATAATATACTTCTTCAAGCGCAGAGGAATATCCTACATAACTAGAATTTTGATATGCATTATCATATTCATACATGAAATCTATAAATTTATATGCTAAATCTTTATTTCTTGCACCCTTTTGGATAACCATAGAATCAACGAATACATTTGTACCAGTTTTTGGAACATAGAAATCCATATCAACTTTTTCATCTTCAATATCGATACAATATAGTGCGTCTCCTGAATACATTAGCCCTAAAGCGTATTTTCCAGAAGGCATTTCAGATAATAATTCATCAGTTTTAAATGCTGGATTAGTTTTATTCTTTACATCTAAAATCCAATTAAATGCTTCTTCTAATTCATTATTCTGATTTGAATTCATTGAATAACCTAAAGCTTTTTCAGCTACCATAAATCCATCTCTACTTGAATCATAATATGTAGTTAGGTTAGCATATTTTTCATTTCTAAAAATATCCCAACCTAACTCATGTACATCATTTTCATCTACTCTATTCTTATCAAATAAGATACCAACTTCACCAAAGAAATATGGTACACCCCATTTTAATAAGTCAAAAGAATCATCACCACTATTTAAATTATTTAAAATATTAACTAAATCTTCTGTTAATATATCTTTATTAGCTACTTCTAATTTAGACCAATCAATTGGTTCAATCATATCATCGATTGCCATTTGTTCAAGTGCGTAATCACTAGGTACGACAACATCAAATTGTTCAGTTTTCATTTTTGTTATGGCAGCTTCGTTTGATTCAAATGTCGTGTAATTTACACTACATTTATATTTATCTTCAAATTTAGTAATTAATTCAGGATCAATATATTCACCGACATTAAAAATGGATAAATCTCCACCACCTTCATTTTTGTTACAAGATGTAAGTGGTAATAGAGAAAATAAAAATAAAGCGCTAATTAAATTAATAATCTTTCTTTTCATTTTTATTCTTCTCCTTTCTGCTATCTACAATTAAATCAATAACTATCTTAGCCATAATAATTAGAATAATAATAGTTGATAAGGCATTAATTGTAGGATTTATCTTTTTAGCTTCAGTATATAAATATGTTGAAATATTTAATTTTGAACCACCTGTGAAATATGATATTACAAAATCATCAAAAGACATTGTAAATGATATAGCCATAGCACTTATTATTGCGCCTTTAATTTGAGGAATAATTGCAGTTCTAATAGCTTTCATAGGTTTTGCGCCTAAATCTTCTGCAGCTTCAAAAATATTTGGATCTAGTGATTTAACTTTTGGATAGACATTAATAATAATGTATGGTGTACAGAATGCGATATGCGCAATAAGCATAGTAGCATATCCTCTTTCTATTGAAAGAGATACAAACAATAATAGTAAACCTATACCTGTTACAATATCAGGATTAATAATTGGAAAATTATTAATTTTTAAAATACTATTTCTAAATTTTTTACTAGCTTTAGTTAAGAATATAGACGCTATAACACCAATAATAGTTGAAATTAGTGTTGCCGCAAGTGCGATAATTAATGTATCAAATATTATTTTTAATAATCTTTCATTTGTAAATAGATCCTTATACCAATCAAAAGTGAAATTAGTAAAATAAGTAACACTCTTAGCTTCATTAAATGAGAATACGATAATAGAAATTAATGGAATGTAATAAAGAGCCAAAAATAGAATCATCATTATTCTTGTAAATAAATTAGACTTACAGGCTTTCATTATTCCACCTCCCATTTTTTAGAGAATCTATCAAGAATATACATAATTAATAACATTATTAATAATAATATTAATGAGATTGCACTACCAAATCCCCATCGAGAATTAGTAATAAATTCATTTTCGATTACATTACCAATTAAGAAGTATCTACCTTCACCTAAATATTTAGATATAGTAATTGTAGTTGTACATGATAAGAATACCATTGTTACACCACTTAATACTCCAGGTAAAGATAATGGTAATATAACATGAATAAATGTTTGAGCTTTATGTGCACCAAGGTCAGTAGAAGCTTCTATCAATTTATTATCAAGCTTTACTAAAGATGTATAAATTGGTAAAACCATATAAGGAATATAGTTATAGACCATACCTAAAACTACTGAAAAATCATTTCCAATAATTACACTAACATCAGGATTAAATAATTGAACAATTTTTAAAAGTGGTCCATCAAGAACTTGTTTAATAGCTAAAGTTCTTAATAACATATTTATCCACATTGGGCTTGTAGTAAGTAATAATAAAGCCTTTCTTATCTTTGGTTTTCTTCTTGCAATATAAAATGCGACTGGATAACATATCGCAATAGTAACAATAGTCGCAATAAATGCTAATTTTAAGCTTTTTAAAATAGCTTTAAAATATAAATATGTAGAAAAGAAGTTTGTAAAATTATCAACAGTTAACTTATATACAAATTCAGAACTATCTATTAATGAATAGACTACAATGAATATCATTGGTAATATTATAAATAGCGCAAGAATTAATAAATAAGGTAACAAATACAATAAATATGCATTATTCTTTGCTTTTGTCATATTACCACTCCATCTTTTCCATTACATGAATATCATCAGGATCAAATTTTATAGAAACTAAGCTTCCTACAGGATGGAATTGAATAGTTTGTGCTACAAATGTACGATTTTTTGTCTCAATTGTATATTCATAATGAACACCTTGGAATATTTCATTAACAATTTTTCCTTCAATAAATCCTTCATTAGGTTCTACAATATCAACATCTTCAGGTCTAATTACAATATCAACATTCTCATTATTTTTAAATCCTTTATCAACACATACAAAATCAATGCCATCAAAAGAACATAATAAATCCTTTTTCATGATACCGTCAATAATATTAGATTTACCTACGAATTTTGCAACAAATCTATTTGCTGGTTCATTATAAATATCAATAGGAGTCCCTACTTGTTGAATTAATCCATCATTCATAACTACAACTTTATCACTCATAGTAAGAGCTTCTTCTTGGTCATGTGTTACAAAGATAAATGTAATACCTAATTCTCTTTGAATTTGCTTAAGCTCATATTCCATTTGTTGACGAAGTTTTAAATCAAGTGCTCCTAATGATTCGTCTAATAATAAAACTTTAGGTTCATTTACTAGTGCACGTGCAATTGCAACTCTTTGTTGTTGCCCACCTGATAAACTTGTTACATCTCTATTTTCAAAGCCTTCAAGACCAACAAGTTTTAACATACTTAAAACCTTAGTCTCAATTTCTTTTGCAATTTCTTTACGACTCTTATAGTTAGGAGTCTTCTTAATCTTATGCCAAATATCTTCAATTAGATATGGCATCTTTTTTATATTTAAACCATACGCAACGTTATCATATACATTCATATGTGGGAAAAGTGCATAATGTTGGAATACAGTATTTGTAAGACGTTTATAAGGTGGAATTTCAATTAAATTTTTAGAATCAAATAAAACTTCACCATTAGTAGGTGTTTCAAAACCACCTAAAATACGAAGTAATGTTGTTTTACCACAACCAGAAGGTCCTAGTAAAGTAACAAATTCATTTTCATAAATGTCAAGATCAATACCTTTTAATACAATATTACCATTGTATTCTTTTGTTAGGGATTTGATTTCAATTAACTTTTTGCTCATTTTTTCTCCTTTTTTAAAGCTTGATTGATTAAATTATCAATACTTACCATTTTTGAAATACCTTTTCCTGTAATATAACGTGTAATAAGTGTTGCATCTTTAATGTTTTCATTTTCAGATACATCCGTTAATATTAATCTTTTCTTTCTCAAAATAGATTTAAATAAGCATAAATCTTCATAACTATATTCATTATAATTTAAATATAGACTATCTAATTTATATTTAAATAAATCATCTAAATTTGAAACTCCTAAATTAATTTCACTATTTTTAAGTAAATCTAATGTATTGTTATCTTCTATTTCACCACATATCTTAAATGATATGAAACTAGAATTAATCTTATAGAAATTAAAAGATTTATTTAAAAATGAAATAAATGTAGGGTTTGTTAAAGAAACTGAATAAATTGGGATAAATACATTCAAATAATATCCTGTCTTATTATAGAAAGTTTTCAAATCTTCTAAAACATGACTAATTTTATATTTATCCATCTTATATTCTAATCTTCTTTTTTTAACTAAATTATTAAAAGTTGATTCATCAATTAGCATATTATCTAATGAAAAAGAATATATATATCCTAATACATTTTTATTATCAATATCATAAATAGGTCTATATACACTACTAAGTCTATTATTATCAATAGCTTCAGATATAGCTAATTCATTTTCATAATCAATAAAGAATGAATGATTATATATTTGATTATCATACACAACAACTTCTTCTCTATTATATGAATCTAATAATGCTTCAGTGGCATTAGATAACATCTCATTTAGTGTATATGTTCTATCTTTTGCGCTTTGTCTAAATATACCGGCATAGAACTTAATATTAACTCTTTTATTAATCTTATTTAAATATTTATTTAAATTATCTAATAAAATATTAATATTTTTCTTTAGTACTCTCTTATCAT
>OCTW011579867.1_pt1 | contig 23674 bp, 22 predicted proteins | sample 1539671 | NCBI WGS metagenome assembly OCTW01 (sample SAMN02144230, study PRJEB22623) | gut metagenome | biome: sheep rumen | host: Ovis aries | place: New Zealand | reverse complement strand
TAAATATTCTGCGCAATGGACAGATTCGCGACCAGAGACTGCTCCTGAAAGACCATCCCGACGCCCTGTTGGTTGGCCTGTATGATAGAAGAAGCAGAATAAGGCTTCCCCATGTAGAACATTTCCCCCATAGACGGCTTCTCAACACCGCTTATCAGTTTCATCAGCGTTGACTTTCCCGCGCCGTTCTCACCGATCAGCCCGATCACTTCCCCGCTGTGAATCTGCATATCGATATCGTGAAGCACTGTGTTGGTTCCGTAAATCTTTCCAACACCTTTTGTCTCAAACAGAACTTCGTTCATATGCTTCCTCCGCGCTTATCGTGCCACCGTTTTCCTACTGTGCTCAACCGTTGCAGCGACGGCAATGATAATAATGACGCCCTGGATGACCTTTTTCAGATTCGTATCCACTCCCATCAGCGTCAGCCAGTTCGCCAGTTCCGTATAGATCAGCACACCGACAAAGGATTCCAGCGAGCCTCCCTTGCCCCCGCTTACTGATCCTCCGCCCAGGACAATCGATGTAACCACCGGGAACATCTGGTTGGTCCCTATACTGGACTGGCCGAGTTTCAACCTCATGCAGAGCAAAACACCGGCAATCGCAGCGGTGCAGCCGCTCAGCGCAAATACCTTGATCTTGGTTTTCGTAATATTAATGCCAGTCGAGGCAGCCGCCGTCTCATTATCGCCGATGGCATAAACGGCCCTCCCGAACGCCGTGTAATTCATAATGATGGCGCCGATAATAAAAACGGCAAAAGAGATAAGGGTAAGATAGGGAATCCCGATCAGCTTCCCCTGTGAAATTGCATTGAACATCGGATCCTTTACCTGAATCGGCGTTCCACGATAGATCAGAACGGCGGCTCCTGTCATAATGCAGCCGATTGCGTAGGAAACGATAAAGCTGGCAATTCTTGCCTTAGTATGCAGGAATCCTGTAATCGTACCGACCCCTGCTCCGATCAGAACAACAAGTATGATGCCCCATATCCCGAAATGATTCGAATTGGTATTGTTGATCACCAGATAAGCTGCCAAAGATCCCGCAAACCCCATATTGCCCTCGATCGACAGATCAATGCTGCCCAGAAGCAGGACAAAACTGAGCCCAACCGAAATAACCAGCGGAATAGACATCTGATACATGATATTCACGATATTCGCCCATGTGAAAAAATTCTTCTGCGAAACTGCGCCTATCACCGTCATAATGATCAGCAGGATCAGCGGCGCATACCGCCTGATCTTGTCCATCCTGGCATTTTCCTCTGACCTTGCGATAAACTGCTGTCCTACTGACATCGTGGTCAGCTGTTCGCGCCATTTTTTCTTCATATGTCACCCTCACCACTCAGACCGGTTTCTGTCAGAACCGGCTATCTGCACGCCCGCGCTTTTATCAGAAAACTTGTCCTCGACTCATCATGAAAGAAATAAAAGGGAATGCACTCTCATGCATTCCCCTTCCGTTATCCTGGAACACAAGACTTTCTGGATGTGATCTGGATATTCCGCTTATGAAGCTGCTGACTCAACATCCGAAGTGGTATCTTCCTGATAAGCGCTGATGCAGTAGCTGAGATCAGAATAGTCATATCCCGGATCACCAGTCTTGATGAACTTGTTGATGATGTCATCCGCATTGTCGGCAGTAACCAGTGTCGTCTTGCAGAAGATCAGCCGCTCATTATCCGGGATCGTCGTCGGATCAAGAATGCCGAGAGCCGCCTGAATCGCATAGGCAGCGCCGTATCCGGCGATGCAATATCCGTCATTCGCGTTCGTGATGACCATGTCGCCATCCTTGACCGCGTTCAGCGCCGCCTCGATGCCGTCGCATCCGCTGACCTTGACGGTACCGTTCTTTCCAGCGTTTTTCAGAGCTTCAACCGCGCCAAGCGCCATCGTATCATTAGCGGAGTAAATGCCCTTGAGATCCGGATAATTGACGATCCAGTTCTCTGCCAGGGTCATTGCATCCGACTGGCTCCAGCTTGCCGTCTGGCTGTCCACCACTTTGATATTCGGGTAATCCTTGAGCGCTGCCTGGAACGCGGCATGACGGTTCGTCGCGGAATCGTCGCCAAGAAGTCCCTGAAGCTCACAGACCTCGCCTTCACCGCCGATAGAATCAAACAGTGCTTTCGCCGTCGCCTTGCCGATCGCCATATCATCAAGCATAAGAGAAACCACAAAATGCGGATAATCCTTCGGATAGAGGCCATCCGCCCTGTGTGCAAGAATCGTCACAAATACACCGGCGTCCTCACAGGTCTCGGCAATATTGACTGTATTAGCTGTCGAAGACGGGTCTACCACGAAGCAGGCTTTATCGCCATACTGGGCAATATAGTCCTTAATCCCCTGAAGCTGCTTATTGTCATCGCTGTCGCATGTCAGGATATCACAATTAAGGCCATAGTACTCGGCTGCCAGCTTTGCTCCCTGCGCTTCCTGTGCCCAGTACTCATTGTCCATGGAATGGATGCAGATGCCGAGATGATAATCTGACGGATTGATCCCGTCAGGAATCAATCCGGCGTCAGCAGCCGTTCCGCGATCGGATGTTTTTTCCGCTGCAGACTCCACCGTTGAATCCGCCAATACTGGGAGCGTCCCGGCGCACGAACCGACAACCATAGCTGCCGTCAACGCTGTTGCAATCAGTTTTTTCATTTTCTCTCCTCCTTTGATTTTTGCTCTGCCTTCGAGCATTCCGTTTTTGAGACTGTCCATAGATTAAATCGTTTAATTGATGATGTCAATGAATTTTCTGTATGTTCATTTTTTTCGTTGCAAGTGACAAATATTCGTTTGTATTTTGTCACTATTGACAAATTGATCATCTATTCAAGAAAAAAACTGTGCGGGATCATGAAAGACATAACGAATAGCTGCTACAGCCGCCCCGTGAATCATCGAATCCTTCTCTCCCTGATTCATCCGGATCTCTGTTGTCTTCATCAGATTGGGAACCACCCGCTGTCTGACATTCTTCGTAATCCGTTCCATCATCATATCCGGTTCTATATGCGCCATCTCATCTCCGATGACAACGATCTGCGGATTAAAAATGTTGATCGCGTTCACGATCCCGACAGACAGATAATCACAGCATTCAAGAAAGATCTGAACCGCCTTGGGGTCCTTCTCTCTTACCAGCCGTCTGGCATCCTCAAAGGTAAATTCTTTCTCCGGCATGTATTCCTCATTCACCCTTCTGGTAAAGGCGATAGAAGAACAGTAATTCTCCAGACATCCATAATTGCCGCACACACATCTTGGCCCATGACAGTCAATGGTCATATGACCGATTTCCCCCGCAGAGCCGATGTTTCCCCGAAATAGTTCGCCAGCGTTGACGATGCCGGAGCCGACTCCCTGTCCCACAGCCACATACATCAGAACCTCGGGACCGTTCGTATCATCATACCAGTACTGCGCCATCGCCGCCGCATTGGCATCCTGTTCCAGCACCACCGGTACATGAAATCTCTTTTTGAGCTCCGCTTCCAGTGGAATCTTATCCCACCCTTCCACACCGGACATCAGTTCGATTCGGCCTTCCCGGAAACTGTAAGGCCCCGGAATCGCGGCACCGAGCGCAAGTACACTGAAAGCGGAATGAGAATCGATCATCTTCTCCATCTCACTTATGATTTCATCAAGCACTTCCCGCGCCTTTACGCCAGCCTCCAGATTCCGACGCTTCACCTCGATGGACTTTCCATACAGATTGAACAGCCCGATCGAATAATTTTTTCTTGCAATCCGGACTCCCGCGACAGCAAAATGTTCGCTGTCCAACCCGATCGCGATAGAGCGCCGGCCCTTCTGTCCGGTCAGAAGGCCGGTCTCATGAACCAGCCCCCACTTCATAAAGTCGTTGATGATATACGTAACAGTGGCCTGCCGGAGGCCTGACTGTTTCGCGAGATCCACTCTCGCACAAGTTCCTTTTCGCCGCAGAAGATTCAGCAGCAGTGTACGGTTCATATTCTGAATGTTTTCTTGATTCAGTCCCGATTCGACTTTTTTCATCGTATTCACCCAATCATCCTGCTTTGATATCCGGAGCGGATCGATTAGCTCTCGGATTATTCTTTCATTCTTTTAATGGCTAAATTCATTTAATTAATTATAAAGTCAATATCCCGTCTGGTCAACAGAATCGATCATTTTCAATCATAATCAATGTTTCCGGATATGTCAGCCGTTATATTCGCACGTCAAAAAGCCCATACACCCTGACAGGCATATGGGCTTCTCTGTCTTGTTTTCTCGCAGAAACCGGACCGCAGTCCTCTGCTGCAGGCCGTCGGCTTCCTTTTACCGCAAAGCCAGTATGGCTTCCGCGTTCAGCGCTGCTCCCACAACACCAGCTTCCGGATCATCGCTGGCAGGAATAATCAGAAGCTTTTCTCTTGGATTCGGGATTCTGAGGTTTTCCTTCACACACTCCCTGAAATACTCCTCCGGGAATGCCTTCATTTTTGTTACGCCTCCGCCCAGAATCACACAGACAGGATCCAGAATCGTAATCTCCGTCGCTGCAGCGGCCGCACAGACTCGTACAACCTCGCGTACCGCAGTCTCTTCTCCGTGAAGAACAAAAATATCCTCTACCGCACAATGATACTTTTCCTCCGCCAGATCCGCCAGAGCCCGGCCGCTTCCCTTCAACTCAAGACACCCTCTCTTTCCGCATCCGCACATCGCATTCAGTCCATACAGCGGAATATGTCCGAGTTCGCAGGCGGACCCTGTATATCCCCGGTATATCTTTCCGTCGATGCTCATGGCATTGCCCAACCCTGTTCCGATGAAAATACCGATGATGATGCCCGCAGTGTCCAGGTCCTGTTTTCTAAGTTCATACAGAAGCGCAGTATTGACATCCCGTTCCATGACCACAGGCAGATGGAAGCGCTGTTCAAGGATTGTCTTCAGATGGAGATGATCCATCCCCTTCAGATTCGGAGAATTGTAGCATATCGTCCTGTCGCGGTCCATAAGAGACGCCAGAGAGAGGGACAGGCATATACCTCCATACCGCTCTCTGGCCGGTTTCAGAAGCTGCTGCAGATACGCTCCTTTATCCCCTGCCTCCGAAAAATCCGCAGAAGAAATTTTTTCAAAGGCGAGCAGGTGATTGTTCGGATCTGTCACGCCCCATCGAAGATTCGTTCCTCCGATCTCAACGCACAGAATATTGCCATCTCTTTCTCTCATGCGCGCCCGGCACTCCCCATAATGTCAATTTTGTGTTCATACAGCTCTTTCAGGATCGGACGGATTTTCAATGAAAAGACCCTGCTGTCAATGGCTTCGGGGTTCTCATCCAGAATCCGTCTCGTATTAGCCAGCGCGCAGATCCAGCCATCCGTCGCAATATTCACCTTGCAGACGGCCATCTTCGACGCCTTCCTTACCTGTTCATCCGGTATCCCTACCGTTCTTTCGATATGTCCTCCATGCTGATTGATCATGTCAACATATTCCTTCGGTATGTTGGAGCAGCCATGCAGCACAATCGGAAAACCGGGTTTATGATCCTGAATATAAGACAGAATATCGAACCTCAGCTCCGGCAGCGTTCCGTCCGGATTCGGCTTCATCTTGACAAGGCCATGACAGGTGCCGATGGAAATCGCCAGACTGTCGCATCCGGATCGCTCGATAAAATCAACGGCCATTTCCGGATCCGTATACATGCTTTCACAGGTACCCTCCGTCCCCTGTTCTTCCTTGCCTTTCAGAATTCCAAGCTCCGCCTCCACTGTAACGTTGCGGGCATGAGCATAGTCAGCAACTCTTCTTGTAAGCGCAATATTATCCTCAAACGGTAGTTTGCTCCCGTCAATCATAACCGACGAGAAGCCGCCTTCAACCGCCATCTCAACCTGCTCAAATGTCATGCCATGATCAAGATGCAGCGCAACCGGAATGGAGAGCCCTGCTGATCGGATTCGATCTGTCGCCACCTGCGCCAGTCTTGCCGTCATCTCATGGCCGATCTGACGGTGCAGATTCGGGGATACAAGCAGAATGACCGGTGATCTTTTTTCAGCAGCGGCATCTACGATTGCGTTCAGCTGCTCAATCGACACAAAATTCAGAGCCGGAACGGCGTAACCGCACCGGTATGCCTCCTCAAACATCTGTGCTGTATTGACCAGTCCCAACTCATGATAATGGTATCTCATGTCAGCCCCTTTCGCCGGCTTTCTGTATTTTCAGATCAGCGTAAGCCGGCAGCCTGCCGATCAGAGGAAGAATGTAATCCAGATACTCATCTCTGATAAACGGCCTGTCCGTCATCAGAAATCTCCTGTCCATCGTGCGTTCCACATCCGCCACAGCTTCCAGAGGAATGCACTCCAAGCGGCTGGCATATGGTCTGTCCGAGATTCGCCTGATTGTTACCATCTGACCGTCCATGCCGCGCAGCGCTGCGTCCACCGCATACCTTCCGAGTTCCTCCGCTTCCTTTCGATCCAGCGGTGAAGCATTATGAGCATCGCATCGCTGCATCAGTCCGAGATCAATGCAGCGGATCTTGCAGGTAAAATGTTTTCGCAGAAGTGTGCTCAGATAAGGGGTGATTCCTCCCATATTGCGGGAAGGGTCCGCCGCTTTGTTGACCGTGGTGTCTTCAAACAGATATTTGCCGTCCTCCGTTTTTACGCCCTCGGACAATACCGCAAGACATTTTCCCTTTTTCTCCAGCGTTCCTGCCACATCCCTCACAAACATCTCAGGAGAAAAGGTACGCTCAGGCACATAGATCAGATCAGGCCCCCAGCCAGTCTGACAGGCCGCCATCGCTGCTGCCGCAAGGTATCCCGTATTTCTTCCCATCACCTCAACGGCCATGATCAGATCCGTATCATACGTATACATATCATGCGCCAGCTCTGATACCGCTGTCACCACATGGCGCGCAGCGGATGGGAATCCCGGCGAATGATCAATCCCAGCAATATCATTATCCACCGTCTTTGGAATCAGCAGGACGGATCCGGCGAACCCCATCTGTTTCAAATGCCGCATCAGCTTCAGGGCCGCCGACGCGCTTCCATTTCCGCCGTTCAACAGAATCATGGAAATCTGATGAGCCCGCAGGGTGCAAAGAATGCTTCTGTAGTCATCCTCCGTTTTCTCTCTGACCATATATCTGCAGGATCCGAAAGCCATTGAAGGAGTAAGCGCCAGATCCTTCAGCTGCTGTTCATTCAGCATAGAGCAATCGTATAGTTCGTTTCTGATCACCCCGTCGATTCCATGCAGAGCAGCATAGATCTTACCGATCTCACCCGAATGCTCACGGCATTGCCCGATGACGCCGCGTGCACTGCAATTGATCACAGAAGTAGGCCCTCCGGACTGAATGTACAGAACATTGTTCATTTCCTCACGCACTCCTCCTTACCCAAATGCCCGTTTCTTTCCGCCAGCAGAACCCGGACGCCGCATTGTCTGTACCGGTTCATATACTCTTCAGGCGGCACCTGATCCGTAATCACATTTTTGATCTCATCCAGTCCGCCCATACGCGTGAATCTGCTCCGGTTCAGTTTCTCCGAACCGAGCATCAGAAACGACTGCTCGCAATGATGCAGAACGTATCTGTACAGTGCCATCTCAAAGCGGTTGCTGATCGTATAACCATTGGCCGGGTCCGCTCCGTCCACGGTAAAAAAAGCCTTATCAAAATAAAAGCGGGACAGGGATTCCATGGTGATATCATCCAGTGTCTCAATATGATTCTTTCCTGCATGAATCGTTCCGCCCAGCAGAACAATGGAAAAGCGTTCATCTCCTGCCAGTTCAAGCGTCGCGGTTACATTCGAGGTGACGACTGTCACATCAGCAAGCGCAGATTTCTTCAGGCACCGGCAAAGAAGATTGCCGGTCATGCCCGCCCCGATGAAAACATGGTTGCCTGACCCGATAAATTCCGCTGCTTTCGACGCAATCATTTTCTTCGAGAGAAAATGGATATCATTGCGTGGCCTGTACCCCGAAGATACCGGCGTGCTTCCATTCACATTTCCTCTTTCCAGGGACTGGGCCCCTCCGCGCGTTTTCAGAATCATATCCTGTTCGCTCAGATCATGGAGATCTCTGCGCACAGTCGCGGGAGAAGAACCGGTCATATCGATCAGCTCCTGAGTGGTTACTGCACCGTTTCTGTCCAGATAGTCCAGTATTTTTTTCTGTCTCTCCGCCTTCATGCGCACTCCTCTGACAATGCACTGTCATGACCCTTTATGATTGCATGATACTATTTTCTGTTCATACGGTCAATATAATGATTGAATTTATCAATATAATCATTATCAATCATTTTCGTCATGTGCCTTGTCAAACAGAATGTTTCCTCTGAAAATTATTTCGGCGGCATTAGCTGCAGCGCCGAGCAGCGCATCATCTCTCCCGAAGCTTGCCTTTACGATCCTGATCTCATTGCGTTCTCTGATAAACTGATAACGGTTGACATACTGTTCCAGTTCCCGTACATACTGTTCCTTCCAGAACGAAGCGTCATTTCCCAGTATCACCGTCTGGCAGTGCACAATGTTCAGCACGTTGATCGTTCCGGCCGCCAGTCTCTTCATTACGGCGTGAAACACGCGATCCACTTCCGGATGATCCTGCAATTCCGCAAACTGCCGGTAAGACAGCGGCAGACCCGTTGTACTGCGCAGTTCATTCAGCACCGTCTCTGATCTGATATAAGTCTCCAGACAGCCTCTGTTTCCGCATGGGCAAAGGCGGCCATTCATATCGATGCTGACATGACCGATTTCAGGCGGCAGGCCGCGGGTGTTTTCATAACGTTTTCCGCATGAAATAATACCGCTCCCGATCCCGTCGCCGACTCCGAGAAAGAGAAGGTCCTCCGTATCACGCCACTTCCCGTACATGTACTCGGCCAGCACTGCATTCTGGTTGTCATGGTCAAGAAAAACCGGTATATGATATCGGTCCTGAAGAAGCCGGACAATCGGGACATCATGGATATTAAAAAAAAAGAAGGGTTTCAGAATCATTCCGCTTGTGCTGCTGACAGGTCCTACAGAGGACACTCCGATCGCCGCAACAGAGCAGCCTGGCACTAGAATATCATCCAGAATCTCAAAAATCTTCCGGATCAGACTTTCCCGTGTAGTAGATGGCCCTAATATGGATGCGCGCCGCGCCAGAACATGCAGTGAAAGGTCACAGCAGATTCCTTCTATCCGGTTTCGGGAAATCAGAACCCCCGCCAGCTTCGGTGCGCGATGGCTGATGCTCAGACTAACGGCATTTCTTCCCCTCTCCTTCTGTGGGATCTGCTCATGATTCTCTGTTAAATATCCTGCTTCCAGCATTTCCGAAACAATCGAGGTGACGGACATTCGGCTCAGACCGGTGCATTCTGCGATTTCCGGCCGTGAATGGCAGTGTCCGGTCGCGACAAGTCTCAGAATCAGTCCGCGGTTCTCCCTTCTGACCTCTTCTCTTTTCCTGCTTCTTGCATCCATATCCTCTCCCTAGTCAAAAAATGACAGACTGCTTCAGAAGCGCTCTGCGGGCACCCCGAACATTCTGTTCGCCGGTGCCTGCGCACAGACAGCGTTTCTGCAGCAGTCTTCCCGTACCGGATGCATGAAAATCCGCGGAATTCAGTCCTTTGCCTTCGGATACTCCGTGCAAAGCAGGCGATACGCAGGCTCATCCTCCTCAATATGAGGGAATCTGCCCAACGGCTCATAGAAGAAATTGTCCGTATGGTCATCATTCACCTTGGACACTTCTCCAATCAGTGACGGACCTCCGGCAGGAATGATAAACTCATGATACTGATACGGAACCAGTGTAATCGACTCTCCCTTATGGATACGAACCGGTTCACCGGCTCTGACCTTGTACCGTCGGCCGTCACGATAGATCAGAACATCGTTCTCAAGATCCTTCTCAAAAACATCCCGTCCATCTTCCTGACGATGCACGCGGCTTTGATCCGCATTATAGAAAGTGAACACAATGTCGTTTCCGCCGCGGCAGATAATATCTTCCATCTTATTCACATGATAATGCATCGGAGAAACCTGCCCGCTGTCGCACATCATGATTTTCTCGGCATACGGCTTCGGATATTCCGGATTATGAATATTTCCATTTCGAATCGTAATCAGCGCAAGTCCGAGCTTATCGAAGTGACCCTCTCCATAATCAGTCACATCCCAGCCCAGCTCATTATCCCTGATTTCATCGTACTCATGGTTCTTCGTCTTCCATTCATCCGGCGTAAAGCTGAGATAAGGCGGAAGACAGAATCTGCACTCCTCAAGCAAAGCCTCGAATTTTCTGATCGTAGCATTGATTTCCGAACGTTTCATCCTTTCATCCTCTCTTTTCTCTGTAACATATCGGATCATCCCGGCTGATCCTGGCCGGCCGCCTCAAAGCGGCTGACTGCTTCTTTGATCTCATTCTCTCCGTCCAGTACCGTAAATGTCAGTTCATTCCGTTCTGTGGCAAAAGGAGGCAGCAGGTGCACACTTTGTCTCTCTTCATGCCATGGCCGTCCATATACACTGGAATTGGCCGGTTCAAGCCCGATCACATAGTCGCCGGACGCAACTGATTTCCATTCCATGAAATACGGCAGATTCTTCATGCTGTAGGAAAGTCTGAGTCCAAGGCCCAGCGGTTCATTGACCGCGAGCACTTCATTCCGCCCGCCTTCCTGATCCATAATGTCATGGATGAAGACGTACTCAGGTTCATTGTCCCTAGGCGCATCCATACGATCATATCTTTCTTCATGTCCGGCGGCCTGTTCGTCCCGCGGTGTCACTTTTTTTGTATGAATGTACAGCCGAGTATGTTCGTCCAGGAACGGGTATCCCAGATTGATATGATAAAGAAGCATCAGCGGTTCCTCGCGGAACCCCTCATTCACGAACTCATCTGAGACTGTCAGCGTTTTTGTCCCGTAAATAGTGGAAATGCGGCGGCGCAGAACCATGTTTTCGCCGAAAAGAGCCGCTTCCCGCATCTCTCCGGATACACTCAGTTCATAATCCCCATTCTTCCAGCACGCATCCGCTCCAACATGTTCAGCCGGTGTCGTACGCATCCTTCCGTGCATCGGATAGTCAACGCCGTGGATGCTGCATGGAGCGCAGATGTTCTCAACGCCGGAAGTAAAAAACAGGCCTCCCATAATGCTGCGGACAGCCTCATCTCCATTTGTATCATACTGGTTTCTGCCCTGAAGTCCCGGTTTTGACAGGAAATTGATGTTGACGCCGCCATAGCTCAGCTGACTCACATCCAATGCCTTGTCACACATAACCTGAAACTGCATCGGCCCGTTTTTCACATCATAAGCCCGCAGCTGCGTACTTCTTCCTTCTGTGTAAATCAGTGGGCGCACATACGCAACCTGCTGCATGCTTCCCACATATTTCATCAGTTCTTCCTGTTTCTTCATAATCCGCCTCATCTGCAGAGTACAGAAAATCATTCCAGATTCGCATGATATTTCCAGAGTGATTTCATATCCACATGCTCCCGTTCCACGATCATTTTTGCGATGATGTCACCCAGCAGCAGCACACTCTGTTCGAAAAGAGAAGTCATGATCTGACAGGAATCAATTTCATCCTCCAGATACTGCTTTGTCCGCACCGGGATTCTGACCATATAATCCGCGTATTCCTTCATCCTGCTGTTCGGATTGGATCCGACATGAACAATCGTACAATGCGGCGCCACCGCTCTTGCTTTCTCCGCAATACCAAGCGGGAAAAGCGATCCGCCGGATCCGGATGCAACGATAAGAAGATCCTTATCCGTAAAACATGGTTCTGTAATCTCACCTACGCAGTGCGCATTGATTCCCAGATGAGCCATCCGCTTGCAGACACTCTGCAGAGACAGCATCACACGGCCGACCCCGACGAAGAAGACCTGATCTGCCCGAAGAATGTCTGCCGTCAGACGCTGTACCGAATCGGGATCAATACTGCTCAACGCCTTCTCCAGTTCATCCAGCACTGCGCGGCATGTCTGTTGATAATCCTCCTTAAATGCCATACTCTCCTCCTTACTCCAGAACGGTCTTCCGGAGCTCGCCAAGCTGCCCAAGGCTCTCCGCCAGCGCGTCTCTTTTCAGACATGTACTGCCCGTCACAAAAATATCCACATCGTGTTTCCCGTACCTTCTGATATTGTCCATAGAGACACGTCCGTCAATTTCAATCTTTGTCGGCAGCATCTGTCTGTCAATCATCTTCCTCAATTCAGCGATCTTTCTGTCTGCGTAAGGTACCTGTGACTCTCCCTTTACGGATGCGTATCCCGGATTGATCAGCATGAGAAGAACCGTATCGCACTTCTCAAGAACGTACTCCAGTTCAGAAAGCGGTGTGGCCGGTTTCAGGGCAACGCCGGCTTTTACGCCGCGGGCATGAATCTTATTGATCGCTCCGTCAAGATGCGGCTGAGTCTCTGCCTGAAACACAATCTGCTGCACACCGATATCAAGAAGTTCATCGATAAAAAATTCCTGAGGATCCGTCATCAGGTGACAGTCAAAGAACAGATTCGTTCTCTTCCTCAGCTGACGCACGGTATCCAGTCCAAGAGGCATGCTCGGGCTGAAATGGCCGTCCAGAATATCCACATGCAGCATCCCGATTCCTGATTGTTCCAGAACCCGCATCTGACTTTCAAGATTGCACATATCAAGACAAATCAAAGACGGGGAAAAGATACAACTTTCTTCCCAGACCGACATTATTCTTTCCTCCCTGCAAGGTATGCTTCAATCTGCTGACGGGTCGGGATCGATGAAATCGCCCCCTTGCTCTGCACGCAGAGACAGCCTGATACATTTCCGTAATTCATGCCGTCACGAATCAGATCAGCTGAAATGTCTGCCGTCTTTGTCACCTGATGGAAACGAAGATAGGATAGAAATGCCCCCCAGAAGGCATCTCCGGCTCCTGTCGCATCCACCGCTTTCACTCTCTGACCCGGCACTTCAATCGTCCGGTTTCCGAAAAAGGCTTTCGCCCCCTGACTCCCCAGCGTTTCAACAAGCATGGTGAGTCCGTTCTTCTCCATAAGCTGCTGAAACGATGCTTCACCTCCGAGCATTCCTGCTTCCTCTTCGGAAATTTTCAGCATATCCACATAGGGCAGAACGCCCATCACAGCCTCCGTGCATGCGGTCAGATCATCTTCCCACATCAGATTCCGGTAATTGACATCGAAAGAAACCAGTTTCCCTTTCTCATGTGCCATCCGGAGCGCCTTCTCTGTGGCTTCCCGTTCCGGATGAGCAGACAGGGAGCATGACCCTGCATGGATGATTGCTGCCTCATCGATGTCTGACTCCTTTACTTCGTCTTCGGAGAGCATCATATCGGCACCCGGCTTCCTCGCAAAGGTGAATACCCGTTCACCGTCCTCTCTGAGCGTAACAAACGCAAGCGTCGTGACCGCTTCATCACACAGAGCCGGCACAGCCTGGCCGACACCATTCTGCCGCAATGTTTCCATCAGAAAACGTCCGAATTCATCGTTTCCCACCTTACAGGCCATTCTGGCTTTCAGTCCGTTCTTCGCCGCTGTAATTGCCACATTCGCCGGTGCGCCGCCCGCCTTCCTTAAATAGCTTCCCGGCTCACTGCCCGGAATCATATCGATAACCATTTCGCCAATGCAATAGATATCAACCATATCCTGCCTCTTCTCATCATCATCCATCGGCATTTATAAGTTCACCTTACAAATCGGAGTATACTCACGCAAATGCGCAAAATCAATCTGCTATAATAGATAAAATCTTTCTGTCGTACTTGTTACATCTTCATAATCATATCAAAACGAGGCACGCCTCATCAGCACGCCCCGTCATCTGGCAATTCCCGTATTTATGAAACAGTCAGCCCTCAAATGCCTCACCCGTTCAGTTCTCTGCTCTTCTCCTCAATGATCTCAACGACCTCCTCCCCGATTCTCCGCTGTGCCTCCGCGGTTCCGGAACCGATGTGGGGAGTTGCCGTGACATGCGGGTGACCGGCGAGATACCAGTTCGCCGCCTTTTCCGTCATCCAGACATCAATGCCGGCCGCCCTCACCTTGCCCGAATTCAGCGCGTCGTAAAGAGCGTTTTCGTCCAGATTCTTCGCACGGGAGACATTGATCACGGAGACGCCGTCCTTCATACCGGCAAAAGCGTCTGCGTCAAGAATCGGCTTCTCAGCCGGAGGCGCGCACAGAACTATGAAGTCGGAACGCTCCAGCAGTTCCTGCATCGAGACAAACTGCATCGTCTCACTCTCGCAGTCCGCCGGCTTATGGCAATGAACAACGGACAGGACATGCATGCCGAGCGCCTGAACCTTTCTTCCGAGACACTGACCGATCCGTCCGTAGCCGATGATGCCGCAGACCTTCCCTTCCAGCTCAATTCCTTTGCTGTATCCCTTCTTGTCCCATTTCTGTTCCCTGAGATCATGCGTCGCCGGCGCGATACCCCGCGCGCAGGAAAGGAGGAAGCCGAGCGCCAGCTCCGCTACTGCGTTGGAGGGCGCCTTCGGCGTGTTGCGGACTTCGATTCCGGCCGCCCGCGCGTAATCCACGCTGATGTTGTCCAGACCGACGCCTGCGCGGACGATCAGCTTCAGCTGGCTCCCTTTGGCCGCGTCGATTTCCGCCTCCTTCACTTTGGTCGCGGAACGCACAACTACCACGTCGAAATCCCGGATCGCGTTTCCCACCTCACTCTGCTCAAAGTGTTCTTCCACCACTTCATGTCCGCCAGCGGTCAGCCTCTCCACCGCTGATTTTGCAAGACCATCCGTCGCCAGTATCCTCATGTTCGTTTCCTCCTTCATATGACATTTTGTCTGGCCTGCGAAATGTTTTTCTCTGCAAACATTGTACCATACAGGAGTCAGAAATGCTTGTGTTTTTATTATCTTTCGGGTAACTTGTCAGAAATCTGCAAATACAAATCAAAGCTGTTCTGATTTCAGGCAGAAACCGCCTTGCCACTGCTTTCTGCTCTTCTGTCATCACCCCCTCTCTTCCAATGCACACGCCGTACTTCCACCGTCATCCGATATAGGGTTCCGCACTTGAAATTCCAATGCGATTGCGATAAATTACGCTATGTGCATAATAACTGAATATACCTCAACTATTTGATAATGATTATTTTCAGTATAGAGGCTTATCGGTATCATAGTCATTAGAAGCGTGGCATTTTCCCCGGATAGCTCCGCACTGCAGCATCCGAGCCGTGCTCAGAGGAACCCCGGTATGCGAAACGATCTTGATTTGACAGAAGGAAGTATCGGCAGAAAACTGATCCTGTTCGCGGTTCCGATGATCGCCGGCGATCTCCTGCAGCAGATGTACAATATCACGGACACGCTGATTGTCGGAAAGGCAATCGGGAGCCAGGCACTGGCTGCGGTCGGATCCGCCTATGCGCTCATGACATTTCTGACTTCCGTTTTTATCGGTCTGTCCATGGGATCCGGCGTTCTGTTCTCCATCTGCTTCGGTAAAAACGACCGCCGCGCGCTGAAGACCGCCGTCTGGCATGCCTTTCTCCTGATTCTGGTGATCACGCTCGCGCTGAACGCCGCCGTCTGCCTTTTTCTTGATCCGATTCTTGTCTTTCTGGATGTTCCCCGCGAAATTCTCGGTTCCATGCGGGTCTATCTCGTCATCATCTTTTCCGGACTGACCGCCACGTCTCTGTATAATTTTGTCGCATGCCTGATGCGGGCTGTCGGAAACTCGGTCACGCCTCTGTGGTTTCTGGGGAGCTCGGCTGTTCTGAACATCATCCTTGATCTGCTCTTTGTGATGGTTTTCCGATGGGGCATCACCGGCGCGGCTGCCGCCACCGTCATCGCGCAGTACGAAGCAGGCATCGGGATCCTGATCTGCTGCATCAGAAAATACCGGGACATCCTCCCCGGCCGTCAAGACCTGAAGTTTGCCCCGGATATCCTGAAGGAGATTCTGGATCTGTCCGTGCTGACCTGCGCGCAGCAGTCATGCATGAATTTCGGTATTCTTCTCGTACAGCGGCTGGTCGACGGATTCGGAGCCGTCACCATGGCTGCCTTCGCGGCGGCGGTCAAAATCGACGCTTTCGCCTACCTGCCTGTTCAGGACTTCGGCAACGCCTTCTCCACCTTCATCGCCCAGAACCACGGAGCCGGCAGAAAAGACCGTGTCCGGTCCGGATTCCGTGCAGCGACCGGAATCGCCGCCGCCTTCTCGATCGTTCTCTCCCTGCTGATTCAAATGTTTGCCGAACCGCTCATGAGGATCTTCATTCGCGCGGATGAGACGGACGTGATCGCATGCGGCGTCCGCTACCTTCATATCGAAGGCGCCTTTTATATCGGGATCGGATGCCTGTTCCTTCTCTACGGCTACTACAGGGCGATGAACCGTCCGGGTCTGTCGCTTCTGCTGACGGTCATCTCACTCGGGACGCGGGTCGCCCTTGCCTACCTCCTTGCGCCTTCTGTCGGCGAGGTCGGGATCTGGTTGTCCGTTCCAATCGGATGGTTTCTCGCGGACGCAGCGGGGTACGGACTGTATTTTCATCAAAAAAGGACTGTCTGTTCCTGACCTCGCCTCCAGCTTCCGTGATGGAATATGTTCCCGGATCGTCAGCGGTTATTCCCTCTCCCGGATGACAACATGGACCGAATCTCTTTCCCCTTTTCCAAGCATGCTCCGGATGCTCTTGAGAAGGCCGATCACATAGCAGACAGAACCGTCCGCGTTCCGGACGCCCATATTGACAATGCTGCCGTCATACGGAACGCCGTCAAATTCCGCGTGCACCTTCACTCTCCCTTTTCCGAATTCCTCCCGGATATTCCACGGGAAGACAACATACGCGCCTCCTTTCTCCTTAATCTCATGGATCGGCGCGTCAAATTCATAAACCCAATCCTTCATCATGCCCCCATCCGTTCATGCATCAGCTCCTGTGAAGCGCTCCCGCCCGGCAGCGCCGGTCAGCTTCTGCGCCTGCGGCCTCAGACACCTTTCTCCGTATGGCTTTTTCCTCCCGACAGAGGAAGCATTCCTCCTCATGTGAGAAAATCACCCCGACTGCCTGAAGATATGAGTAGATGATCGTGCTTCCGACAAACTGCATGCCGCGTTTTTTGAGATCATCGGAGACCGCGTCCGACAGCGGCGAGCTTGTCCGGCTGCACTCACGGATCACCGTCCCGTTCGTCCATCCCCAGAGATAGCGGTCAAAGCTCCCGTATTCCCGTTGAATATCCCGAAAAAGCGCCGCATTTTTCACGGCCGCACGGATTTTCAGCCTGTTCCGGATGATGGCCGGGTCATTCCGGAGCGATTCCATTTTTTCTTCACTGTACCGGCTGACCTTTTCCGGATCGAAGTCATCGAAGGCCCTCCGGAATGCCTCACGCTTGTTCAGCACGCATTCCCATGAGAGGCCGGCCTGAAACGACTCCAGGAGAAGCATTTCAAACAGCCGACGGTCATCATGAACCGGGATTCCCCACTCCTCATCGTGATACCGGATATACCTCTCATTTTTCGGGCTGCACCAGCTGCAGCGCGTTTTCCCGTCCGGCCACTGTATGGTCATCTGCTCCCGCTCCTTTTTTCGATCATACCAGATTCGTTCGCGTTCTCCCATTCCTTCATCGCAAGAAGGACCTTGTCAAAGCTTCGGCCTTTATCGGTCAAAGAATACTCCACCGTCACCGGAACGGTCGGGCGGACCGTTCGCTGAATGATGCCGTTCACCTCAAGATGACGCAGCGTATCCGTAAGCGATTTGGTGCTGGCTCCGAGCGCGCGGGACAGTTCGCTGAACCGCATCATGCCGATATGAAGCTGTTCCAGCACCAGAAAAGACCACTTACCGCTGAAAATCTCCGTCACGCGGCGTATGCTCCGAAGACATACCGCATCGTAAACCGGTATCGTCTGTCCCTCCATTCGTTTTCTCCTCCCTTCGAATCGGGTGCCCTCCGATATACTTCAAAAAGTAAAGCTGCTTCATTATATGGAACAATATATAAAAAATGTGCCTGATTCACAAGTGATACCGGCTCCGCTACAATCATTTCATCACATCTGAACCTGACAGTAAAGTCTCATACGGAGGAAAGAAAAATGGAAGCATACAGCAGAAGCAAAGAAACGCAGGCACCGGTCCTTTTCGTCGGACACGGCTCGCCAATGAATGCGATTGAAGACAGCCGCGCCCGAGCCGGATGGTCGGATATGGGAAAACAGCTCGGAAAGCCCTCTGTCATCCTCGCCGTATCCGCACACTGGGCAGCACGGGAGACGCTGGTCAGCGCAGCCGAAAGCAATCGCCAGATCTTTGATATGTACGGGTTTCCGAAAGAACTGTACGAAGTGAAGTACGCGCCTGCAGGATCGCCGGAACTCGCCCGCAAAGCATTGGAGCTCCTCGGCGATGCAGCGAGAGAGGATCATGCCTGGGGAATCGATCACGGCATCTGGAGCATTCTCTCCAATATGTATCCGGAAGCGGATGTTCCAGTCGTCATGATCAGCACCAATATCAACGCCTCTCCAAAGACGCTTTTCGAGATCGGGAAACGACTGCAGCCGTTGCGCCGTGAAGGCGCCATGATCCTCGCAAGCGGCAATGTCGTTCATAACCTCCGGCTTGTGGACTGGAGCATGTCCGGCGGCTATGAGTGGGCGGATGCATTTGACCGCACCATCCGGGACGCCGTCACGGACGGCCGCATCTCTGTTCCGCTTGAGTATCAATCCATTCACGGCTTCCGTCAGTCCGTCCCGACCGCGGAGCACTACGATCCGCTGCTTGTGGCGCTCGGAGCCGTTTCCAATACCGATACGGTCACCGTCTGGAACGAATACAGGGAACTGGGCTCGATGTCCATGACCTCTTACCTTTGGAAGTGACGGGATGCTTCCCCGGATGTCAGTGCCTTCGCTGGCATCCGGGAATCCCGCCCTTAACATCAGCTCCCTCTATACGCGCAGCAGTCAAGAACAGGCACGTCTTCTGATATCAGATAGCGGCGAACCGCCATTTCGACGGCATCGCGATCCTTCCTTCTCAATAGAGGCATTCCGCCTGTTCTTCGTACGGGAAAAACCTGAACAAAGGAGCGATCCCAATCCTGACCGCAGACTCTTATCATCTCAGAAGACGGATCCTCTTCGTCAAAATGAAGGCTGTCACCCGCTCCGACTGCTCCCAGATGACCGGATGAGGTGAATTTCATCCAAATCAGATCAGACTGACTGTATTCATCTCGTATCTTTCGATACGCGCCGTACGGATTCCCGCTCAGCAGATCCTGCAGGAAAGACTGCACAGCATCTCATGATCCATCATCGCAAGAATTCTGGCGTACACAAGATGATCGGTGTCCTGTTCGCCTGCCGCCGCAGCATAATGATAGGCACTCCAAAGATAGAACCAGCCTTCGTCCTGATCGCGCTTCTATTGTGAAAAGCTTTTCTTGGAACCGTAAAACACTGCCTTGCCTTCCGATACAGCGCGCGTATGTCATCCCAGTTCATCTTATCCGGCATCATAGTGTCGCTCATCTTTCGTTATCCTCCTCTTCAGCAAAGGCAGCCCGGACTTATCCTGAAGGCGTCGCCCCGGGTCGTTTCCTCTGACTCTCGGATCTCCGCGTTTCAGTCTTTTCTTCTGGAAGCACCAGTCCTTTGTGACGTTCAGCGAGATCTGATTGTGATCAGGTTGCATTTGCAAATAAAGTGTCCTTCATGCCGGCTTTACCTGACTTCGCCCGAATCCGTCAGCAGCCCCGCCACCTTGCTTCGCACCAGATCCAGATCCGCCGGCAGCCACGCAACATTATAGAGATGCTGCTTGTCAAGCCACCGTGCCGCTTCATGCTCCAGCAGTTTCAGATGGCCGCTTTTCACCCGGCACAAAAAGCACTGCATGGACAGATGAAAGGACGGGTAATCCTTTTCAACTGTATCCAGCAGGCGGATCGGCTCAACCACCGCATCCAGTTCCTCCCGGATTTCACGAACAATTGCCTGCTCCGCGGATTCGCCCGCTTCGATCTTGCCTCCCGGGAATTCCCAGCCATCTTTGAATTCACCGTATCCGCGCTGTGTTGCGAAAATCCTGCCGCCATCCAGAATGACGGCGCAAACCACATATTTGACTTCCATCCTCATTCCTCTTTCATATAGTCGAAAATGCTCTGAACCCAAACAGGCCGCTCAAAGCGAAGCCGTAAAACGATTCAAATCGTTTCCTCCGTGATGTACTCGTAGAGGTCCTCCCGAACCGGCCGGTCAAGACGCCAGTACATCCGGACGGCCGTCTTGCTCGTACCCGGAAGAACAAATTCCTCCGGCTCCATCTTCTGATCCGGAAACATCTGTCCGAGATAATAAAATTCCTTGGAAATCTTATCATCCTTGTTTTTCCGCACGAACAGATGCACCGCAATATTCCGCTCTTCACAATGAAGAAAGTTCTGAACATCCTCAGATTCAACGGTGCGGCCTGACTTTGAGATTGCCGTCAGGTGTTCCGGAGCTGTGAACTGATCCTCATACCGCTGCGTAGCCGCTACATTTTCATCCTTCACATAGTTGACGAACACAGGAAACGTCCTGGTCCTGGCATCATACTTATATCCGCCGATATTAAGCGGCACTTCATTACGCTTCCAGTTAAGAAGATGACAGACATCCTCATACGTATATTTCTGGTACAGTACCAGATCGGTATTCTTATACCGGGCGGCATAGTCACGCTTATTTCTGTAAATTCCGAAATCGAGCAGTTCCTCAAGGATCGCGCGGAATCGAGCGTTCTGAAGCATTTTCACAAAATCTGGTGTGAGGCGATAGTCCCCCTCACCATTGGGCTCTATCAGTATGCAGTCAGCAAATTTCTTCCGTCCGACTTCAGTCGGAAACGTGTTGGTCAGAACACTGATGACACTTTCCCTCAGCAATGCATTATTCTCCGAGGAACTGCTGCCTCTAAGACACAAATCCTTTTGAAAGAGATGATCCGGTTCTTCCAGCGCGTTTTTAAGAAGGATCAGTTCCTCCGGCCTTTTTCCGTCCGCCAGCTTGCCCGATATGAATTCGATCACTTCAGCTTCACGTTCTGGCAGTCTTTCATTATACTCTTTCTCATATCGCACAAGAAAATGATAGTATGATCCGCACTTTTCAAAGATATGGAGAATATCCATTTCGCCATATCGATCAAAATCCATCAGCTTCGGGATGCGTCCTAGCTTATTTCTAAGCTGCTGATAATGATCCCGTATCAGTCTCAGATCGTTGAAATTGGCGCTGTCGATGGAGGCATAGATTTTTTTCCTGGCGATCTCATCAAAATGAATGGTCGAACTGCCGGGAATGATCCGGGTTCCATCCGCGACAAAACGGCGCATATTATCCTTCTTGTATCCGCGGTCACCTGACAGAGCGATCGGAATCATATAGTTATTGGTATAATTTCCGATAAAATCCAGAATGACGACAAACTCCTTCCGATCCGCCTTCCGCAGTCCGCGTCCCAGCTGCTGCACAAAGATAATCGGGCTTTGCGTCGGCCGAAGCAGAATCACCTGATTTACTTCCGGGATATCGACACCTTCGTTAAAGATATCAACCGTCAGAATGTAGTCCAGCTTCTCTTTTCCCGGGTCATCGGTCGTCAGGCATTCTATTGCCTGTTCCCGCTCCTGCTGAGAATCTGCCCCTGAAAGGAACCGTGTCCGAAACCCCCTCTCATTAAACTTTTCAGACAGCTCGACGCCGACTTCTTTCCGGCTGACAAAAATCAATCCTTTTACACGGTCCCCGCTATATCCGTAATAGTCCGCCTTTTCCAGGATATAATCGACCCGTTTATCACAAGTCAGAAAATTGAACGCTTCCAGGCGTTCCCTGCTGTCCGCGTTCTTCCCGGCTGGTTCATCCCGAGAAGTTTTCCCATCGATGACAAGATCCGTAATTCCGAAATAGTGAAACGGACACAGAAGATTCTCCTCCATTGCCTGCCGCAGCCGGATCTCATAGGCAATGTTGTGATCAAACAGCTTGTAAATGTCATATCCGTCCGTTCGCTCGGGCGTCGCGGTCATTCCGAGCCATAGCTCAGGATGAAAATATTTCATGATTTTCTGGTAACTGGCCGCGCCGGCTTTATGCACCTCATCAATGATCACTGCGGAAAACTCATCCGGACGAAACCGGCAAAGCATCTCATCCCTGGACATCATCTGTATCGTGGAGAACACGATATCTGCCTGAATCTCACACGCATTGCCCGAAAGCAGACCATAGGTCATGCTACTGCCAAAGACCCTCTTGTAGCTTCTGAGTGCCTGCTTAGCGATCTGTTCCCGATGGACAAGGAACAGAATTCTCCTTTCCTTCTCCGCACGCATGGCAAATGCGGAGGCATACGTTTTGCCAGTCCCGGTCGCCGATATCAGCAGTGCTCTGTCCTTTCCCTCCGCCCGCAGCTGCATCAGATTCTTTGTAAATTCCACCTGCATCGCATTCGGTTTCAGTGTGTACATTCCATAGCTGAAAACCTTGCTGCCCTCCGATGCCTTTTTCGCACTTTCGCGCTGCTGCTGTGAAATTTCATAAGCCTGACGGTAATCTTCGATGAAAGCTTCATACGGCTGTGTTCGTTCCGAATCCCACAGCTCATGAAATTCCTCAAGGAGCTGCTGCGCATACTCGCCCTGTCTGGCTGAAATGATCCGCGAATTCCATTCTTTATTCCGAGTCAGCGCCGCCATAGTCATATTAGAACTGCCGACAATGATCCGATAGATTTCTCCATTACGGAAAATATAGCCTTTGGTGTGAAAGCCGTCATCCTGTCCGGTACAGTACATCCTGACATCGATATTTTTCAGGCTGTGCAGCTTTTCCAACGCCGCCGGCGCACTGAAATTCAGATAGTCTGTAGTCAGAATTTTCCCCGGGATATGATTCTGTTCCAGTTCCTTCAGTGTCTGAAGGAGCGGTTCGACTCCTCCCTGCGTGATGAAAGCCACACTGATGCAGAATTCACTGCACCGCTGAAGTTCCCGCTCCACCACGGAAAGGACCTTCCGTCCTGTTTTGTAGTCATTGGAAACAAATTCCGGCTTATAGGCAAGACTGGAATTGGCCTGAGCATTGATAAAGGCAGTGTAATATCCGTCACGGATCCGACGGATCTGGTCTTCATTCATCATATGGTCTTCTTCCCGATTTGTCGTGATATCTTTTGAATCAATCGCTTCCATGACTGCCAAGAGATCGTTTCCTGGCCTGCGGGCATAGCCTTTGTGTCAAAGAAGCACTTATCCAATGATGTCATCATATCATCTTCTCAGATAAACCGGAAATAAGTTCCCCTCTTTTGATTACGAACGCCGGCATTTCACTTCATGCATCGCCAGAATCTCCTGATATCTGCTCTATTGTAAAAGACACATCGACCGTTTTGCGAAGAAAGATTGGGCAGAGCCCGGGAGTAACTTCAACAGAGTACTAAACTCTCAGCCACCAAATGTCCAATAACACGGGTACTGAAAATGCCTGTGTCCATT
>OCTW011455635.1_pt1 | contig 23677 bp, 17 predicted proteins | sample 1539671 | NCBI WGS metagenome assembly OCTW01 (sample SAMN02144230, study PRJEB22623) | gut metagenome | biome: sheep rumen | host: Ovis aries | place: New Zealand | reverse complement strand
AGGACAACTTCATCGAGATAGTGATGAAGCCCGCCAATACCGCCGAGGCCGAATAAACCCGTTACAGCCAATCAGCTGTACTCTAATCACTTACAGAATAATCCTCGTTCAGTTTTTGAACGAGGATTATTGTATAACCGGCACTGTTTCAACCATCTATCAGTCACAGATTTCGGAGGCCGAAGGCCGGCTGACGCCCCTCTCCCGAGGAGAGAGGGTTGGGGTGAGGCCCTAAGCCTCGCTGATGGCTTCGTTGGGGCAAGTGCCCTCGCAGGCGCCGCAATCGATGCATTCGTCGGCGTTGATGACATAGGAAGCATCACCGGCGGTGATGGCACCTACCGGGCAAACATCTGCGCAGGAGCCGCAGGAGACACAAAGGTCGGGATTGATAATTCTAGGCATAGTAAATAAAAGCTTTTATTGTTGTTGTATTATATTTCCAGCATGCGAAGATAGGCATTAAATTTGATTTTGAAAAGAACTGTAACTAACTTTGTGTTCATGAAAATGTCTTTTGTAACCTTCATAGCCGCCTTTGCCCTGGCCAACTGTGGAAGCCGTTCAGCAAATAACGGGCCAGGAATGGAATATATTGCCCCGGTACAGGAAATGGCCGCCTCCATGGAGGCCGAGCCTGTTGAGGAGCCTGTTGCCGTCATTACGTGGGACAAGACCGTGCATGACTTCGGGGACGTCTCCGTAGCGGACGGTCCCCTCAACTGCACGTTCACCCTCACCAACACCGGCAAGGACCCCATCGCCATCTTCGAGGTGGTTTCCTCCTGCGGCTGCACCGACGTCAAATGGACCAAAGAGCCCATCCTCCCCGGGAAAACCGGAACCATATCGGCCACCTATAAGAATGAAGACGGGGCCATGCCCTTCGACAAAACCCTGACGGTGTACGTCTCCGGTGTGAAAAGGCCCGTCATCCTGCGGTTGCGCGGCGTGGTGCACGAGAAGAAAAAGTCCCTGAGCGAGCTCTACGGAGCACAAAAGCTCGGGGCTTTTGGCCTGAAGGCCCGCCAACTGAAAACCGGCACCCTCAAACAGGGCCATAGCACCAGCGAAAGCGTCACTGTGGCCAACCTTGGGAAAAAGCCCCTCGCGGTCACTTTTGCCGGCGTTTCTCCGCAGCTCAGCCTTGGCGTGGAGCCCAATCCCATCCCGGCCGGAAGCACCGCCACGCTGCATTACACGGTAAAGGCCGATCCCTCCCTCTACGGCAAAAACCTTTACACCGCCACCCCGGTTCTCAATGGAAAAAAGGCCGATGCCTCCCTGGAAATCACCACCTGGACGCAGGAGAACTTCGGCGCCATCACGGCCGGCCAGCGGGACAACGGACCCATCCCCTACTTCGAGACCAGCACCTTCAACTTCGGCATCGTCCCCAAAGGAAAAACGGTGGAAGTCACGTTTAAATGTACGAATAAAGGCGCCGAGCCCTTCCACATCTACAAGGCCGATGCGGAATCCCCCGCCCTCTCCCTGGCCGCCCTGCCGGAGGACATCGGCGGCAATCAAAAAGGAAGCGTCCGCTTTACGCTGGACACTTCCCTCTTGGGCAAAGGGGAAAATGTACTCATGGTGAGTCTCACCACCAATTCCCCGCTGAGGCCGCTTGTGAATCTGTTCGTGGCCGGAGATATCCGTTGATTAAGATGCCGGAACCGGAACAGCCAAGGCAAAACTGAACGCTGCTTCCTTGCCCAGCTCATCGGCCACCTTCACGACGAATGACATGTTGGTTCCGATGGAAGAAGCCTCATAGCTGAAATTCTGCATAAGGGAAGTCAGGGTGAGTTCCACGGACGTCTTTCCCTTCAGGTCCTTGGCGGCCGGAAGATTGAATGCCGACGAGGTACTCTCATGCATCAGGTCAATGACGGCCGATGATGTGCCGCTGCGCCGCTTGATGTAGTTCAGGATTCCTTCGTCGGTGCAATTCTCAAGGGAAAAAGTAAGACCTGCAATTTTTCCGAATGCAGTGACCTTTATCACCAACGCCTCGGAGCCGCCGCGAACCAGGCTGTACGGCAAAGAATTGTTGGAAGTAAGTTCCACTTCCGGGCCGGAAGTCCAGTTGAATCGGACATCCTTGGAAAGGGTGTTTTGGGCCTTGTCCGTCACGGAAATCCTGAAAGAGAACTTGGAGGCGTTATCCAGCGGAGAATCACTGGCCAGTTCCTCCAGCAGTTTGGTGAAATCAAGCGTGAAGGCTGTGCCGGTTTTGGGAGAGCCGCTCAAAAAGCCCATTTTGGTAAGGGCAGAGGCCGCTGCAGCGTCGTTCACCAGGTCCATTACGGGCTCCTTGCTGGCCGTTCCCTTGTTGGAGGAGTTGCCAATCATCTTGTTGGCCACCCCCACCAGGGTACTGGGGATGGAAAGGGTTATCTGAAAGGATGAGACTCCCTCGGGAACCGAGAGGGCCAGCTTGGCATCCATATCCTTTACAATTTCCATTTCGGAGAAACTGTCATTGGCCTGCCAGGCGATAGAAGGCTTCTGGCTGCTATCCTGGTTATTCTTCTGGCACCCCACGAGAAGGAGTGCAGCAAGGGCGATAAGAAAATACTTTTTCATAACTGTAGAACTATCTTTTCCAACGAATGGCGCGACAAAGATAACAATTCTGGGACAATTCAGCAAGAATTGGAAATGTGCCCATTTATTACTAATTTTGTAAATTAGAGTAAAAGGCTACACATGGCAGAGATTACCAATCATACTTACAACGACGACGCCATCCAGACCCTGGAATGGAACGAGCACATCCGCCGCAGGGCGGGCATGTATATCGGCCGGCTGGGGAACGGAGACCGCCAGGGAGACGGCATCTACGTGCTCCTGAAGGAAATCATCGACAACTCCATCGATGAGTTCTCCATGGGATTCGGCAAAAAGATCGATATCGTCATCGAGGACAAGACCGTGACGGTGCGGGATTTCGGCCGCGGAATTCCGCTGAACAAGGTGGTGGACGCCACCTCCAAGCTCAACACCGGCGGCAAGTTCGACGATACCAACTTCAAAAAAAGCGTCGGTATGAACGGTGTGGGCACCAAAGCCGTGAACGCCATGTCGGTGGATTTCTACGTTGCCTCTTACCGTGACGGCCAGTGCTCCTTCGCCCATTTCACCCGCGGCAAGCTGCTGGAAAGCGACATTGTTCCCAGCACGGAGAAAAACGGCACCTTCATCCGCTTCACCCCGGACGAGGAAATGTTCAACGACTTCTCCTTCCACATGGAGTTCGTGGAAAGCATGGTGAAGAACTATTCCTACCTCAAGAAGGGCCTCACCCTCAACCTGAACGGCACTCCGTACAAGAGCGAGAACGGCCTGCTGGACCTGGTGACCGAGAACATGAGCGAAACGCCCCTGTACCCGCTGGTCCATCTGGAAGGGGAAGATATTGAGATTGTCCTCACCCACGGCAACAGTTACGGGGAGAACATCGCCACTTTCGTCAACGGCCAGAACACCCGTGACGGCGGCACCCACCTGGCCGCCTACCGCGAGGCCATCGCCAAGACATTCAAGGACTTCTACAAGAAAGACTATAAGCCCGAAGATATCCGTCAGGGCATTGTGGGCGCCATCTCCATCCAGATCCAGGAGCCCATCTTCGAAGGCCAGACCAAAACCAAACTGGGCTCCACCTACATGTGGGAGAAGCAGGTGAAGGCCAAGGACGGCTCCACTTCCGTGGACCGCGGTCCCACCATCCGAACCTATGTGAACGACTTTGTCACCAAGAACCTCAACGATTACCTGCACATGCACATGGAAATCGTTCCGGTTATCGAGGACAAAATCAAAGCGTCCCAGGCAGAACGCGAGGAAATTGCCGGGGTGCAGAAGAAAACCCGCGAGAGGGCCAAGAAAACGGCTGTATACAACCGGAAACTGCGGGACTGCCGCTATCACTTCTCGGACACCAAGTTCCCCAAGGGGATGGAAGACCAGAAGGAACTCAGTTCCATCTTCATCACGGAGGGTGATTCCGCATCCGGTACCATCACCAAAGTGCGCAACGCCAACAACCAGGCCGTGTTCAGCCTCCGCGGCAAGCCCATCAACTGCTTCAAGGAAAGCCGCAAGCGGGTGGCGGAAAACGAAGAGCTCAACCTTCTCATCGCCGCCCTGGGCGTGGAAGAAGACCTGGACAACCTCCGTTACAACAACATCATCGTGGCCACCGATGCCGATGACGACGGCATGCACATCCGCATGCTGGTGCTTACGTTCATCATGAAATACTATCCGGAACTCATCCGGCGCGGGCATGTCTATATCCTGCAGACGCCGCTGTTCCGCGTTCATAACAAGAAAGAGCGCCGCTACTGCTACACCCAGGAAGAACGCGACAAGGCTGTGAAAGATCTCAAGACGGGGGTGGAAATCACCCGCTTCAAGGGCCTGGGAGAAATCTCGTCGGATGAGTTTGTCGATTTCATCGGCGAAAAAATGCGCCTGGATACGGTCAAACTCTCGGACGAAGAGTCCATCCAGACCATCATGGAATTCTACATGGGCATCAACACCTATGAACGCCAGCACTTTATCATGGATAATCTCCGAAGCGAGAAGGAACTGGAAGACGTAAACATCTAAACTATGGCAAAAGTCAAATCGGAAGTGAGCCCCCGCTGGGCCAAGTTCTGCGGATGGCTCCTCAGGAAAATGGGCTGGGAAAGCGTAGGCGGCCCCATGAAGGAATCCAAAGCTATCGTGCTGGGGGTCCCCCACACCACCGTATGGGATTTTCTGGTATGCTACCTTTTCTATACCCAGTTTGGGAAAGTGGCCCATATCATGATCAAGAAAGAATTCTTCTTCTGGCCCCTGGGCCCCATCCTGAGGGCCTGCGGCGCCGTTCCGGTAGAGCGCACCTCGGCCGCAAGCATGGTCAAGAGCCTTATCCACGCCATGGAAGATGCCCCGGAATTCCACCTGGCCATCGCCCCGGAAGGGACGCGCAAGGCCACCCGGAACTGGAAGAGCGGTTATCATCTCATTGCCCGCGAAACCGGTGCCACCGTCTATCTGGGCTACTACGACTGGGGCCGCAAGCGCATCAGCGTTGGAGAGCCCTTTGAACTCACCGACGACCCCAAGGCCGACATGAAGCGCATCTACGAGCACTACCGACCGCTCGGCCTGCAGGGACTTCACAAAGACAAATTCATCGTTCCCTAAACCCCCACCGTATGGCAAAAAAAATCAAGAGCCCCTACAAAGCCTGGCGCAAATATCGCCATCGCGAGAATACTTGCACCACGCTCCACAAAGTATTTGACTACGCCACCACCAACTATGCCAAAAGAATCGCCTTCCAATATGTGGACGGCGGTCAGAAATATACCTATTCCGAATTCAAGGCCAAAGTGGAACATCTCTCCCAGCGCATGTCCCGCTACGGGATCAAGCACGGAGACCGCGTGGCCATCCTGTCACAGAATATGCCCAACTGGGTGGTGGCCTTCTTTGCCGCCACCGCCTACGGCCGCATCGCAGTGCCCATGCTCCCGGACAGTTCCGAGAACGAGGTCTGCAACATCCTCTCCCATTCGGAATCCAAAGTCCTGTTCATCTCGCAACGCCTGATGGACAAACTGAGCGAGGCCTGCAAGGAAAAGCTTACCCTGGTCATCGATATCGAGACGTTCGAATTCCTCAAGAAGGACAAGAACGATTTCCGCTGCAACGGCTGGGTGAAAGACCCGCTGCCGGACGACCTTGCCACCATCATCTACACCTCAGGGACCACCGGCAAGGCCAAGGGCGTGATGCTGAGCCACCGCAATATCTGCGCAAACCTGGCCGCCTCCTTCAAAGCCCAGCCGGCCTTCAAGAAAGACCGTTTCCTGAGCATCCTGCCGGCGGCGCACGCCTACGAGATGAACGTTTCCACCCTGTACTCGTTCTATGTGGGCGCCACCTGCTACACGCTCCAGAAGCCGGCGGCTCCGGCCATCCTGATTCCGGCCATGAAGAAAGTGAAGCCCACCATTATCTGTTCGGTTCCCCTGATCATCGAAAAAGTGGTGAAAAACAGCGTGCTGCCCACCATCCAGAAGAGCCGCGTCCTGTCCTGGGCCGACAAGAAAATACCCAAGATCCTGCACTGGTTCATCGGCCGGCGGATGGTCTCCACTTTTGGCGGAAAACTCTCTTTCTTCGGCGTGGGCGGTGCCAAACTGGATCCTGCCGTGGAACAGTTCCTCATCGAATGCCACTTCCCCTATGCAGTGGGTTACGGGCTTACGGAAACCGCTCCGCTGGTATGCAATTTCATGGTGAACAAGCGTAAGCGCCTGGGCTCTATCGGCGTAGCAGCCTACAATGTGGAGGTGCGCCTGGACAATGTCAATCCCACCAACGGCGAGGGCGAAATCGTATGCCGCGGCAACAACGTGATGCTGGGCTATTACAAAGATCCGGAACGCACCATTCAGATTCTGGACGACGAAGGCTGGTTCCACACCAACGATATCGCGACCGTTGACAAAGACGGCTACTACTACATCAAAGGCCGCCTGAACAACACCATCCTGGGACCTTCGGGAGAAAACATCTATCCCGAAGAGATCGAGCAGGTCATCAACAATATCGAAGGCGTGGAAGAATCGCTGGTCATGGAGCGCGACGGCAAACTGGTGGCCCTCGTGAAGTTCCAGGACAACGCCATCAACTGGGACCAGGCCTATGAGGACAAATTCTTCGAGGAACTGGAAGCCCGCAAGAAATCCGTTCTGGATTGGGTGAACAAGACCGTGGGCAAGAATTCCAAGATTGGAGAAGTGGATGCCATGAAGGAGCCGTTCGAGAAAACGGCCACCCAGAAAATCCGCCGCTTCAAGTACAAGGATTCACACGGCGACGAGCCTGAGAAACCCGGGGACAAGACAGAATGAGTCGTCCCCGGACTTACTTCGGCAAATAATCGTCCAATGCTGTCCGAAGTCTCTTCAGGGCCTTGGACATATGAAACTCAACCGTTTTCAGCGATACGCCGATAGTCTTGGCAATCTCGGCATACCTTTTTCCTTCCAGTTTCTTCAGGCAGAAAATCTTCCGTGTCCTTTCCGGTAGATTCGCAATCGAATCATTGACAATGGACTGTATTTCCTTTGCGAAAAACTTTTCTATTTCGTCTGACTGAATGGAAGCAATCCGCATCTCCAACTCCCACAGGGCAGGGTCGGAGAAGGTATTCATAATCCGTTCCGTACGGTATATCGTCCTCAAATGATTCAGGCAACCGTTCTTAACGGTCTTGAAGATATAACCCGATGCATGGGAAGAATCCTTCAGCCGGTCCCGGTTCTCCCAGAAACGGACAAATGCATCCTCGACAATATCCTCCGCAAGCAGAGGATTCTCAGCCAGATAAGACTTAGCAAAACGAACCAACCCAGCCTTATAGGTACTATAAAGCTCGTTGAATACCTTCTTGCTATCATCTATCGGCATGATGAATACTTACATTGCTATGGTAACCACACTCCGAGCGGGAAGGACAATAGAAGAAAGCATTTGTTCTCCGCAGTATTTCAAGTCCTTGTCCGCTGATGTCACATACACTTTCCCCGTTTTGCGTTTGTCACATTCGATAGAAATGGCTCGCTCCCGGGTGGAATAATTAATATAAACGGCGACAACCTCCTTCCCGTCCGTATACGCCGAACACATTACATCCGTTGCTTGTTCGAGGTGAGACGGGACCTTCCCCAATGGACGGATATCCACACGTGTCATGCCAGGCCGGATAAAAAAGCTGTAGTTTGCCGTTGCCCACAGCATTTTTGTCGGACTAATCATCCCGTCATATTTCACGCTCTCTCCGTTGCTTCCAGGCATCGCCTTCAGTTCCACCGGAACATCCTCTGCCAAAGACACCGCCGTCCACCACTGCCATGCCCTTGCATTGGCAACAGCCAGGTCATGATGGATGATACGGGCCACATACAAACCCAAATTGATGCTTTTCAATGGAGAGCGGAACATGGTTATTTCTTCATTCTGTTCAAGGATACAGTATTCCGAAGCCCAGAGCCCCGTTCCTGTCCCATTTGCCTTCAAGGCCGAATCCACCCGTTCCCGCGTACCGACCAGGAGCGCAGGAGGAAAAGCCGACCAATAGTCGTGGGCAGCAACACAATTGTATACGTTTTCGAGGTTCAGAACGCTATACTTCCCGTTTACACTAAAAAAGGAATCGATGATATCATCGGGCGTTTTCTCCACCGGATCGAATTCAAAGAGGAATTTCATGTTTCCCACCTCTGGAATCAGGATTTTCGGATGGATGGAACTACTCCCGATTGCCTTATCAAGTTCGAGGGTTACCCTGTAGATATCTTCCTTGGTCGCAAAACTCCCTTCCTGGTTCGGATTCGTCGACCATTGGCCATTGGGTTCATTGATCGGACTGATGTAATTCACATGAAATCCTTCCGATTCAAAATGTTCCGCACACCGGACAAGGAACGCGGCAAAATCATCAAACTGGTCATCACGAAGGTTGATGGAGTCCTGGTCCGGCGACAGCGTTCTCCCACTTCGCGTCATGAAGAAGGGGGCCGAATTTGTAAAAAAGACGAAGTTGTTCATCCCCCGCTCCCGCGCAGCCCGCATGAACCACTGCTGCCCCGCCTGCTTAGAATAATCCCAAGTCCCATCCGGAGAGAGAAAGCATTCCGTCCTGTTCCAGGTCTGTTTCACATCCGCATTCTCCCGGTTTTCATAACTGCCCGCTCCGATATTCACCCGCCAGGCCGAGAGGGCCATGCCAACAGGATTTCCTTCAGAATCAAACGCATGCGTAAACAGTAAGTCGGCAAGGCGCTCTCTCTTTTCTTCAGGCCAGTATTTTCCTATGAAATCACATCTCCAGGCATCGGAAGCACTGAAGTTATCCATCGTCTGATAGGTCAACCGGGTATCTATCTTGTACCTTGCCGGCTTCTCCTGAGAGAAGACCGGCAAAGTAAAGATTAGAGACACCAAACAAAAGACTGCTCTTTTCATGAGACCTCCTATTTGAAATTGGTCTGTTTCAGATTCGGGTTGACATCCAGTTCCGCTTGTGGAATGGGCATATACACGTTGGAGCAATTGCGAATTTGAATCAGATGCTGATGCTCGTCGCCGAGATAAAGTTCCGCCCGCTCTTCCTGGGGAATGGAAGGATCCATCCTAACCGTCCCTTCAGGAATCCCATAGACGGGGCCTGTCAGTTTATCAACAGTCAATCCCCAACGCATAAGGTCTGTCCGGCGTAAACCTTCGAACGCCAGTTCCACCCTTCTCTCTCTCCGGACGAGTTCCCGGAGTTTCTCCTGCGTGGCATACTTGGTACGATCCACCTTAGGCATGCCCGCCCGGGTACGGATCTGGTCAATCAAATCTGTTGCCACGCCCAGGTCCCGATTCAGTTCAATCAGCGCCTCAGCCTTGTCCAGAACCACTTCTGCAAAGCGGAATACAATCAAATCCAGACCGGTATTGTTCGGATCGGTGAATTGTGACAAAGGATTCATGTACTTGCGCAGCGTATAACCGGATTGACTGGAGTTGTTCGAATAGCTCCGGTGGTCCTTGTTGGGAACCCCGTCTATCTTTGCGTCCAAAGTGTTGTAAATACGATGCACCCCTTTGATATTCGTCCAGTCCGCTCCGGGATACAGAATGGTAGCGTTCAGACGTGGATCCCGGTTCCTGAAAGGATGGGCGGGATCGTACTGTCCCAGCGCCCGGGCCTCTTCGATGGTGAGACCGTTGCTCATCTCATAGGCATCCACCAGGTCCTGAACGGGCACGAAAGCGGACCAGCCGCCATCATTCACATTACAAAATTCAATGATAGTCTGTGTTTTATAGTCGTTCATCACCCGTTTCAGGGCAAGGATAATTTCAACATTCCCCTGATTGGCCTCCTTGAAAAGATCCACGTAGGGGGTGTCTCCTTCTTTGTACAGCGAGAACACGCCGGCGCTCATAATCTTGTCGGCAGCATCGACTGTTTCTTCATACATATGGTAGTGCAAGCATGTCCGCATCTTAAGAGCCAGGGCGGCACTCCTGCTGACCCGACCGTCCTGGGCCGGTTTTTCCGCCAGTTCTCCGGGTCGGGTGATATCATCCATCTCATCAATGATGAATTGCGCAATCTCTCGCTCTGGGGTGGCACCTACCTTTGAAGCGTCCAAGGAAGGAACAACATCCTTGATCAGCGGAACGTCTCCATAGGCAGTACACAGCATATAGTATCGCCAAGCCCTAAGGAACCGGACTTCGTTACGAAGTTGACGGAGCCGATTGGGATCTGTGAACTTGATGTCTGAATTCTCTGTCAGTCTCAGGAAATTATTGCAACGGGTGATCGTCGTGTAATTATACCATTGTATTCCCGGAGTCGCATGCGAGGTGTTACCACTGGCATACCGGTCGAAATTGGCATTGATCGTACAGATTCCGTTATCCGAGAAAACATCGTTGTAAACGGTATAGTTCTGGTCTACATAGCCGTCATAACAACCCACAGCCAGCATTTCTACATCCTTAGCTGTCTTCGGAAAGGTTGCCGTCGAAAGGGCGTCATGTGGTGCCGTGTCCAGCGAGCAAGAATAAGTCAGCGCCAAAACAAGGATTAAGTATATCGTCTTTTTCATGATATGCATAGTTTAGAAAGATAAAGTAATACCCAACGAATGCGTCCTCACATGCGGATAATATGCACCCCATCCAGACGGAGCCTCCGGGTCGATACCACGGGGACAAGACTTGAAGGTCAAGAGATTGGTCGCATCATAATAAAGACGGGCGGAGGAAAGGTGAAGGAATTTAGCCCACCCTGCAGGGAAAGTATAACCTAATTGCAAGGACTTCAGGCGCAGGTAACTGGTATCGATCAGCCAGAAGTCAGAATACGTAGTGTCCGACATATTGTAGGTTCGGAACTTGGAAGAACGCGGGAAATCATTGTCCGGATTCTCCGGTGTCCAACGATTCATCCAAAGGGAGGCCGGATGGCCGGCATCTCCGTTCAACTCTCCGTACATCTCATCCGTGAAATACCGGGATACACCGGCTGCGCCCTGGAAGAAGGCTCTGAGATCCAGATTCTTCCAGCTTACATCAACATTGAAGGCGAACGTGAAGCGGGGATTCTCCGAATTCAGGATAATCTTGTCATCCGCATCGATTTTTCCGTCGGGTTCCACATCGACCAATTTGATGTCTCCGGGCAGCAGTTTGCTGTTCTTGATCATCGTATATTGGGGAGCAGCGGCAATTTCCTCCATGCTTTGGAACAGTCCGTCGGATTTATATCCGTAAAAAGCTTTGTACTCATGTCCTACCATGACAATGTTCCTGGCACTTTTCTGTGCATCGATACCACCCAAAGAAAGCACTTCGTTGTTGTTATAAGCCAGGTTTCCTCCGGTACCGACGGTGAAGTCGCCAAATGACCTGCGATAGTTCAGTGTCAGTTCAACGCCCTGGTTCCGCATGGAGCCGACATTGTCCCAGTATCCACTATATCCATAGGTCTGAGGCACTTCCACTTTCATCAGGATACCCGTCGTGACCTTATTGTAGTATTCCAGGGTCATGGACAGCGCATCAAACAACGTCGCATCCAAAGCAACGCCCCAGGTGCGGGTCGTCTCCCATGAGATATTCCGGATCTTGTTCTCCGTCATTGCCGCACCGCTGGTGATCTTGTCGTCAAACGGATACTTGGATGTGATGGCGAAAGTATTGATATATGGATAATAATCATTGACATCCTGGTTTCCCAGAACGCCCCAGGACGCACGGAGTTTCAGGTCCGTGAAAACAGGCCGGACGGAGGACATGAACTCTTCCTGACTGATCCGCCAGGCCGCGGAAAAGGAGGGGAAGAAGCCCCAGCGAAACTCGGGGGCGAAACGAGAGGTTCCATCCGCCCGGACATTCGCCTCAAAAAGATATTTGCTGGCGTAATTGTATTTGACCCGTCCGAAGAAAGAATTCATCGCCAAGGCTCGTGTCTGACCGGCATTTGTCTGACCCGTCACGGAGCCTCCGTTCAAATCAGTGATATCTGTGGAAGCAAAATCCTTCCTGAAAGCCTCTACATGACGCCAGTCAAAGCGCTCTCCGTGGAAACCGGCGAGCATATTCACCGTATGCTCTCCAAACATCTTGTCATATGTCAACATGACTTCTGCCTGTCGGCGGATGTCTTTTGTAAATTTCTTGGTCAGACGAATGGGACCGTCGTATTTGACATCATCATACCAAATATCACCCCGATAGAGCGTATACTCCTGATCTTTGAGGCTGTAAGAGGTATTTGCCGAGAGTTTCAACCCTTCTGCGAGCTGGTAGGAGAATTCCATAAACCCGTTGATGTAATCATTCTCCGTATCACCCGTATTTCCCATATCCTGCCAGGCGATAGGGTTACCGTCCGCCATATACCCATAGTCTCCGTTCTCGTACCGATATACGACCATCGGCGATATGCGGTACACCTGCCGATAAGTCGTCGTACTGTTGCCGTTATTCCAGGAAATCGGATTGGTCGGTTCTTTCATCAAAGTATGGATATAGTTCAGGTTCATCCTGGCGGAAAGCCTTTTGGTCAATTTCATGTCCAAATTGATGCGCCCATTGAATTGTTCATTGGATGCATTTTGGATAATCCCCTCCCGCTTATTATAACCGACGGAAGCGTTGAACCTGGCAAGATCATTACCGCCATTTATACTGACATTGTGGCGGTTTGAAAAACCCGATCCCTTGAAGAACAGTCCATACCAGTCGGTATTCGCATGACCGTATGGATCCGTTCCATCACGGAACAGTTCAATATCTCGGTCGGAGTAAGGCATCGCCGCCTTCGCTTGCTCGACGGTGCCTCCGTTCGAGAGTATCTCCCAATATTCAGCCTCATTGATTAACTGGGCAAGCTCCGCGGAAGAGGTCTGCTGCATCAAATCGGCAGGTGCTGACCAGGCAGCCATGCCGTTGTAAGTCACCCGTACCGCACCCGAGCGGCCCCTTTTCGTCGTAATCAAGATAACGCCATTTGCGGCCTTCGATCCGTAGATAGCTGCCGAAGAGGCGTCCTTCAAGACCGAGATACTTTCGATATCATTGACATCCACAACATTCATGTCACCTTCCACCCCATCAATCAAGACCATAGGCGAAGATGTGTTGAAAGAGCCGACTCCCCGGATAAGGATGGAGCCGTTGTCCATGCCTGGCTGTCCGCCCGCTTGCGTCACGGTCATACCTGGAACCAGACCTTGGAGAGCTGAGGAGACGTTGGCAATAGAACGGTTCTGAACGCTGGATGCCTTCACGCTGGCGACGGAGCCTGTCAGGTTGATCTTCGATTCCGTACCATAACCTACTACCACGACTTCATCCAAAAGACGGGAATCCGTAAACAAGACAACATTGACCGTTGTCTTGCTGCCCAAAGACACTTCTTCGGTTTTCATCCCAATAAAATTGAATTCCAAGACCGTCCCTTGTTCGAAGTCACCCTCGAGCGTATAATACCCATCCAGATCCGTAGTGGTTCCTTTCTGAGTCCCCTTCACTTGCACGGCAGCGCCGACCAGCGGGGCACCGGCATCGTCAGTCACCCTTCCTTTGATGACACGCAGCTTGCGGGGCTCACTTTGCGGAGTCTGCGCCTTCCGGGAAACCATGATGTAATTTCCTTCGAGATGATACGTCAATGGAACCGACTTGCACATCTTGTCCATGACGTCTTTGATCGTCATTGCTGTTCCCTCGATGGACACTTTCATATTCAGATCTACTCCTTCTTGAACAATGAAGAGGTAATCAGTCTGTCCTTCAATCTGGTTGATAACCACCTGAAGGCTCGCATTGTGCTGGTTCATCGTCACTTTCTTGACAGGAACGGGCGACGCACCCGCACTGGAAAAGGAGCTTATACCGGCCAGGAAGGCCATCACAAGCATCAGCATTGATTGTAAGAAATAGTGTTTTTTCATATAATGTGGTTTTTGAATGAAAAAATCAGTCGATGATAATGACCCGATGGTCATCGTCGATATCAAAATCAAAATCGATCGCAGTCTGAAGAATCTTAAGGATATTGGTTACATTGTCATTCCGGTAAAACTTGCCGGAGAACCGGGTACGGTACTTCCGGTCCGACCTGAAAACGAAATCGTACCCATAGGTTCTCTCCAGTGTTTTGGCAATATCCAGAAAATTTTCATCAAAGAAGCAGATAAGGCCCTCCCTCCACCGGAGATGACTATGGTCCACGATGTCTTGCCGCATCAACTTCCCATCTTGAAAGAAAACCATTTCGTTGGGTTCCAAAACAAGCGAGGTGTCTGGACAGGAGACTTGAACACTCCCGGAAAGGAGGGAAGTGACAAACTCATCATCGTCATACGCTTCAACATTGAATTGGGTGCCCATCACCAAGATTTCCCCATACCGGGTTTTTACGATGAATTGCCATCCACTTTTTGTTACATCGAAAAAGCCCTCACCCTCCAAGGTGACAACACGCGCTTTATCATGGAAATCAGACGGATATGTCAAGGTTGACAAAGAATTCAAACAAACCGTAGAGCCGTCAGGCAGCGTGATTTCCGCACTCTGCCCGGGGCCGGTCGACACGGACTGGACCAACGGAGGGTCGTTCTGTCCTGCTTTTTGAAAGAAAGAAAGGGAGACCACGATGAGAGCGCAAGCAGCCGCAGTAGCGAACACCAACCAAATCGCTGAAAAGTCTCTTTTCCCCCCCCGATGACGGACCTCCCTTTCATCAAGATTCAACTCTATACAGTCATACAAGGCCCTCTCTCTCAAGTAAAGGGCCTTGTTTGCCTCATTCTCATTCGCCCAACGATAGACGGCCGACAGTTCTTCCTCGCTGGCCTCTCTATCAAATACTTTGTGCAATAATTCCTTGTCCATGCCTTATCCACCAGCCGCATTACACGCAGCCGTATATCATAAAGACACATGAAAAAGGAAAAACCCTAAAAGGTTTTCAGAAAAAAAGAAGAAAAAATACCGGTCCAGCGTCAAATCCTGCTGCACCTCTCCGCCGTAGAGGCGGACCCAGGTGCGGAAGGAACTTGTGCCTTGGGTGAAGGAGAACAGGCGGTCGCCGCTCGGGCCAAGGTGGTTGTAAACGGTGTCGCAGCCGCTGAAACGGCCGTAGATGTAGTACATCTGGCCGTAATCCAGCACGTAGTCGCAATCGTGGTCATGTCCCGTCACAAGGGCCTGGATGTCACCCATTTCCCGCATTTGGGCAAGGAGGCCGGAATTCAGGCGGGAAGGACAAGGGGGCTCGCAGTTGTTGCCGACAAGGATCTTTCCCCCGTTTGACAATCCTTCCGTCACTTCACAAAGCGGAATGTGGAAGAATGCAAGGGACGGAATCGGTCGACCCCCATTCCGTTCGGTAAAACGCGCGCTGTGGGAACGGTACCATTCCAGTTGGCTGAAGCGGATGTAGTCATAGGAATGGATTTCCTCCTCTCCCTTCAGGATGACGGCATCCATCGAATCGAACAGGTACAGGACCCGGTCCACACCTTCTGGGCCGGAGAGGGTGATGACGTCATTGGAGCAATCATAGACGCCTTCCTTGGGCGGAAGGTTCACGCAGCCAGGAAGGTGCAGGATGAGGTCGAACATCTCGTCACGGGTAGCACCGAACTGCGAGTCGTGGTTTCCCAAGGCGACGGCAAAGGGAACGCCGCGGTCCACGATGGGCTGCAGGATTTCCCGGGCCGACTGCAGGTCCGGCCGACCGAAGACGATGTCGCCCGTATGGATGACGAGGTCGGGATGCTCCGTATCCAACATCTCCTCAACGTTCCGGAGCGCACGTTCGCTGCGGGGATCGCCGGCAATGTAATGGGTATCGGTCAACTGCATCACCTTGAAGGATCCATCGGGACCATACCGGAAGTCACGGGCGACACGAAGGTCCTTCGCCGAATCCGCGGGATGGGGCCGGCGAAAGGAGACCAGGGAAGGGGCTGCCGCTGCAGCAGCCGTCACGAAAACGGCGTTTTTAAGGAATGACCTGCGTTTCACTTTCAGTCGTTTAAGTTCTTTCAAATATACGCATTATTTCGTAGATTTGTAGGGTATGAAAGCGCATTTTATCACCCTGGTACTGTGCCTGGCCCTTTTTTCCTGCACAAAGGGCTACGATGTCGTCATCGTCGGCGGAGGAACCGGCGGCACCGCTGCCGCCATTGAAGCAGCCCGCGACGGGGCGCGGGTACTCGTCGTAGAACAGACGCCCTGGCTGGGCGGCATGCTAACCAGCGCCGGCGTCAGCGCCATCGACGGGAACTACCGTCTCCGCGGCGGTCTCTTCGGCGAGTTCGCCGACTCCCTGGCCGCCCGGTACGGTGGCTATGAAGCGCTTAAATCGGGCTGGGTATCCAACATCCTTTTCAATCCTGCCGTCGGTGCGGAAGTGCTTGAAAACATGTCCCGTAAAGCTGGAGTAGAGGTTCGGTTCAATACCACTGCCACCGATATCATCCAGAATCGTCGCAGCGGATGGACACTCCGCCTTTCCGACGGTTCCACCGTCCGGTCGAAGATGCTCATCGACGGCACCGAACTGGGTGATGTGGCCGAGAAGGTGGGAGCAGAGGATCTGCACGACCGAGTGTCGGCCCAGGACCTCACCTATGTGGCCATCGTCAAGTTCTATGACCACGAAGTACCCGTCGAGAAGCCGGAGGGCTATGACATCGACCTTTACCGCAGCTGCTGCGACAATCCACTGGCGGACAACCGGGACGGGTTCAACCCGTATGGACAGCAGCTCTGGAGCCCGGAGATGATGCTTTCCTACGGCCGTCTTCCGGACGGGCACATCATGCTCAACTGGCCGGTCTTCGCCAACGACTATTTCGCGGAATACCTGGATATGGATGCGGAAGCACGGGCCGAAGTAGTCCGGAAGGCCAAACTGCGCACCCTCGGATACATCTACTTCCTGCAGAATGAATTGGGATACAAGAACTTGGGAATCGCCGATGACATCTATCCCACCGAAGACGGCCTTCCCTTCTACCCCTACTACCGCGAAGCCCGGCGCATCGCCGGCAAGGATACCATGACCGTGGAGGCGGCGAAGCACCCTTACGAGCATGACCTGTACACCCGCGCCATCGCCGTGGGTGACTATCCCGTGGACCACCATCACATCCAGAATCCACGCCGGGAGGAACTCTCCCACCTCTGGTTCGGGAAGATTCCTTCCTTCAGCGTCCCGATGGGCGTCCTCATTCCGGTCCATGTGGAGGACTTCCTGGTGGCTGACAAGGCCATTTCCACTTCCTGGGAAATGAACGGCGGAACCCGGCTCCAACCTGTCGTCATGGGCCTTGGACAGGCCGCGGGCGCCCTGGCGGCCATCGCCACCCGGACCAGACGACATCCCTCCGAAGTGCCTGCCGCCGAGGTACAGTCCGTCCTGCTGGACCACGGCTGCTACCTTCTCCCCTTCCTCGACCTGAAACCCTCCGATCCCGGTTTCCGGGAACTGCAAGAGAAAGGAATCCGCGGGGAGGTTCGCGGAACGGGCCGCAGCGTAGGCTGGGCCAACGAAACCTGGGTAAATCTGCCTGACCATGAATAAACGCAACCTTGCCATCGACATGTTCCGGGGACTCACGATGACCCTGATGGTCTTTGTGAACGAATTCTGGAAAGTGTTCAATGTTCCCCACTGGATGGAGCATTTCGAAACCCTGGAAGACGGAATGGGCCTTTCCGATATCGTCTTTCCCATGTTCCTTTTCGCTATGGGAATGAGCATCCCCTACGCCCTTGAGAACCGCCTTTCCAAAGGACAAAACCTGTGGGACTGCTTCCGGCACATCCTCCGCCGCGCCCTGGCCCTGGTGGTCATGGGAGCCTTTATCGTCAATCAGGAAAGCGGAAACATGCAGGGGAACCGGGCCCTCTGGGTCCTGGGAATGGTGGTGGGATTCTTCCTCATCTGGAACCAGTATCCCCTCGAATGGAAAAACGCCCGATGGCTCAAAGCGGCCGGCATCGTCCTGCTTGTCATCCTTGCCCTTTGTTTCCGTACCACCGAGGGCGCCTTGTTCCAGGGCTCCTGGTGGGGCATCCTGGGCCAGATCGGCTGGATGTACCTGTTCTGCGCTACGGCCTACCTCCTGTGCCGGGAGCGCAAATGGGTTCTCCCCGTCCTTTGGTCCGCCCTGTGCCTTGTCAACCTCTCCGTCATTCCCATGCGGGACGGCGGCCAATGGATCGGCCCCAATATCTTGGCCGACACGGCCCGTGCGCTCCAACTCGGAAAATGCTACGGCGCCATCATGGGGCTGGGCGGAATCCTGCTCACCCTGGCCGATTGGAAATGGCAAGACCGCTCCCGGGGACAGCGCATGGGACTGGCCTTTGCCGCGGCTGTCCTCCTGGGCCTTCTGGGAATGGCCGCCCACAGCGGCTGGATTGTCTCCAAGAATCTGGGCACCCTACCCTGGTGCCTGTTTGTCATGGCCCTCTCCGCAGCCCTTTATGCCCTGCTGCGGTATCTGGAAAAAAGGGGCTGGACCGGATGGTTCAAACCCCTCGCTCCGGCAGGAAGCGCCACCCTTACGGTGTACATGATTCCCTACCTGTTTATTGTCCTGTGGCTGGTGGTCAACCCCACTCCGGCGCCCTGGCTCAGCGGTTGGGTGGGCGTCGGGAAGTGCGCCGTCATGGCCGCCGTGTACCTTGCATGCGCCTGGGGGCTCACCAAGGCAGGCATCAAACTGAAAATCTAACGCAGCGAATCCCAGTAATCGAATGCGCGGATATGGCAGAGGTCGAAGAGGAAGAACCCGTCGGCCTCTTTCAGGATGGTCTCCTTGATTTCGGGAAGGAGGTCTCCCCTGCCACCCTTTTCAAAACCCTTTTCGTTGCCGATATCCGGCCCGCAATAGAAAGGAACGTCTCCGCAGAGGCGCTTGCGGCCCAGTTTGGCGAACCCTTCCATGGTCTTCTCGGTGTCGCCGTGCACGTTGGCGGCCGGGCAATAAGCGCCCAGCAGCATAAAATCGACCAGATTGGCCAAACCGGTCGCCTGGTATTCGGGCGTGGCCCAGGAAAAGGTGGGCTCTTCTTGTGCCAGCCTGTAGGAAGGGCTGGTCCAGTTGACGCCGCTGCGATAGTATTCACTGAACCAGGCGCCGACATAGATGCCGAATTGCAGTTCGGGGGCCACGGAATGAACCCTGTCGGCCGCCCTGGCCACAAAATCATGAATGACCCGGCAGCGGAACGTAAGCCACTGATTCTCGAGGGTATCAGGGGTTTTGTCCAGAAAGATATGTCCGGGCTCCGTAAAAACGGGCCAACGCTCCGGCTCATGGCCGATATAGGAAGCAAATTGTTCCTTGGCCACATCGGTGTAACCGGCATCCATGGCATAATCGTCATAGCGGCAGCGGTCCATGACAATCCCGTCCAAGCCTTTGTAAGCCGCCAGTTCGGCAAGCATGGAAAGGAGAAAGTCCTGCACCTCCGGATGGGCCGGATCCAGAAAACAGCCACCCCGCACGGAGAAATTATCGGCCTGATTCACCAGCGTTCCGTCCGGCAGAAGATCCACGGCGCACCAGGATTTGCGCTCCGGCCGGTCGTAAACCATGCCGGTTATGAAATCCGAGCCCATCCGCCAGCCGCCCACCATCATGTTCACGCCGGCATGGACCCGAAGCCCGGCTTTGTGACCGGACTCGATGAAGGCAGCCAGATAGTCGAAGGTGGCCGTGCGCTCCTTCAGGCCGATTTCCCCGTTAAACCAAGCCGGCACGTGCTTGAGTTCGGGGGCGACCGTGCTTCGGAACAGGACATCGCCGCAGGTGGGCCGCACATCCACCACGATGTCCGTAAACCCCATCCGGGCAATCCGCTGGCAATCCCGGGCAATGGAGTCGGCATCGTTGGCATAACTGTTGAAATTGGCCGATGCGTCAATCCACAGGAAGGACGGCTGCTTTGCCTGATTCCCGGAAGTGCAACAGACCAGTACAGTGGCTGCAAGCAAAAGGAAGAAATGTTTCATTATTTTGCGTCTTTTATCTTTTCAAAAACGATTGTTCCGTCATATTCCTTCAGAAGGATTTTGCCGTCGGCCCACCTCAAATGGCGAGTACCCCCGTCTTTGGACACGAGCGTGAGGATGCCATGGCTGAATTTCCAAGTACCCGTATCCTCGCTTTCCCCGCTGCTGCCCGGAACCGTGTTTACGCTGCCGTCGGGATTCACATATGTGGCAGGATGCGGTGGCATGAACCATTTTTCGCTCATGACATACTCATTTCGGGAGGTGAATTTCAGGATGTATTCGTTGGTCAAAGTGCCGGCATCGGCCACGAAAATGTCTTGCCGGGCCGTCCAACAGGTGTTTTTGAGTTTGGGCGCTTTGCTCAGGGAAGCACAGGAACTGACCAGGAGAACGAAAGTACCGGCCAGGGTGGAAAGCAAAGTCAAATGGTGTTTCATATCATTTACGATGTTTTGGGTAAAGGTACGCATTTTTTCCATGTTTCGGGCCCTTTTCTTGCCCAAGATGCTCATCAATGCCCGGCATGGACACGTTTTGCCGCTAAAGAAAGAGCGCCGGACAGAAGACCGTCCGGCGCTCTGAAGACAAGAAGTATAGTAAGTTTAGAAAACAATCTTATACTTGCCGATGACGGCACGGCCGGAATTCACGACATACAGTTCCAGGCACTCATCGGTAGGATGGAGGAGGACATCGGCACTGTTGGCGCCGGTGAAAGCCTCCGTCAGCGCGATATCATCAACAGGGTTGATGGTTACCAGCGGCTTCACATCGTTCAGATCCGTCGCATCCAGGACATAGATGGTTGCGTTGGAGGAATAGTCGAAATGGAAGCCCTGCGTATAGGCCAGGATACGTTTTCCGTTGTAATCGGCAAGAGCCAGGTTGTTCTGGTTTTCGTTGCCGCCGTTGCCGGCATTGGTGAGAACCTTCCAATCATACGGGACAGCCCAGTTGGGAGTGTATGCATCACTCAGATAGCACAGGCTCTCCAGTCCGTCATAACCTCTGAACAGAACGCCGTCGTGGAGGCTGGTGCCCACAGAGATGGCTGCAGCCGTTTCAGGAGTCCAGAACGTATTGGGACCAGGACCAGGGCCTTGATTCTGTGTACCGTAATAGTTGGGAACCGCCTCATATTCCTTGATATCATAGCCGAACCAGCAACTGGCGCTGCCGGCAACACCCGTAATGACGGCTTCCTTGGAGATATCACCACGGACACGGATTCCGCCGATCACGCCATAATCCCTGTTCTCCACCTTGATGGAGTTGGTCATCACATTGGGATCGGCACTGTAATAGATGGTGAATTCTGTTCCGCTGAGCAGCTGAGAAGTCTCCCAGTCGATATCGGCCTGCACGTTCGGAGCCACGAGCACGTTTCCGGCATCATCACTGCAGATGGAAGAAGGAGTGATTCCGGGATATGTGATGGCCTTCCAGTAAGTTCCGTCGGCAGGGCTGATGGCATGCACCTTTTCACCGTCAGAAACAAGGAGGGCGCCCGTAGCGGTATAAGCCAGACGATTGTAAGCGGCAGGGATGCCCAGTTCGGTCAGGGTCTTGCTCCAAGCAAATTCATAGCCGGCTCCATCCACGGGAATACCCGCCTGCTGGAACCAACCCAGGCCGCCGAAGTTGCCGTCTTCCTGTCCGTCGATGATACCTACGGTGTACAGGTAATCTTCGCGGGAGAAATAAGATTCGTTCGGCTGAACGGTAAGGGTGATGGTAGCGGCTTCGGTATCAAAGTCGAGTTTGCACCAGCCGTTGTCCATGATGTCAACACCGGCATCGATGGTGGCATCGTACACAGACATATAGGCACGCCAGCCAATATTGGTGTTGATGTTGATCACGAAGGTTCCGCCTTCCTGCGGGAGGATGACGGGGGCGCCGTCATAGAAACTCCACTGCAGACCGGCCCAGTCTCCCTGATATTCAAAATAAGGATAGAACGCCTTCTGGCCGATGGTCACTTTCTGAGACAATTCACCGGAAGAAAGGGTGATCGTGGCGGTACGGACGATGGCATCCTTCAGGATTTCATAGGTGGTCTCATCCTGAACGTATTTCTGCGTACCGGCCACTTCCAGGACGACCTTGCTGTCGACAAGACCTTTGGTGACGGTAATCCAGTCAATCGCGTCGGGAATCACCACGGAGTAATCCACATTGGCCGAAACCGGGATTTCCACGGTGCCGCCTTCGGCAGGCACTTCGAAATCGGTGTCCTTCACAATCAGGGCATCCAACTGGCTCTGGGTGATGGTGCACTTGGCGCTCTTGGTGCCGGCGGTGATGGTCACCTCGGCCGTACGGTTGTCGTTGGTTTCGTTCTTCAGCACGGAAGCCTTGATGGTGCCGTTGCCGGCCTCACCGCTGGAAGGAGTGATGGTGACCCAGGGCTGGTTGGACTTGGCCGTCCAGGCCACGGTGGAGTTGAAGGCGATGGAAACGACGCCACCCTCGACCGAGACCATAGGATCATTGGTCGAGATGGTCACGGCGTCCTCCACGGGCGGTACCTTGTTGCAGGACAGGGCTAAAGCCGCTATCACGATAGAAGCAAATAAAAGGACTTTTTTCATAATAAAACGGTTTAAAGGGTTAATAATTATAGTGTTTCCAAATATTGTCCGATGCCTTTCTTGAAGGCATCCCAGTAGTCGAACATGCGGATATGACAGAGGTCAAAGATAAACAGGCCGTCGGAGGTTTCCAGCATGGTTTTCACAATGTCCGGAATCAGGGCTTCCTGACGCCCGTTCTCGAAACCGGTACCATTGCCGATATCCGGGCCGGCGGCAAAAGGCACGGCGTCCGCCAGACGCTTCCTCCCCAATTTGGCGAACCCTTCCATGGTCCATTCCGTAGAGCCGTGAACACCGTCCGTGCCGGCATACGCCCCCAGGAAAATGAAATCCAGGAGGTTGGCAAATGCGGTTTTCTGGTAATTGCCGGGAACCCATTTGTACGTGGATTCGTTGGTTTTCACGTTGTAGTCGGCACTGCTCCAGTTGACTCCGCTGGTATAATAATCGGAGAACCAGGCACCCACATACACTCCGAAACGGACTTCCGGGTTGACGGCGTGCACCTGATCGGCCGCCTTGGCCACAAAATCGTGAATGACCTTGCAGCGGAACGTGAGCCAGTTCTTCTGCAAAGTGGTAAAATTGGAGGCCGTCCGGGCCCCTCTGGGCAGCACGGGCCAGGCCGAAGGTTCGTCCCCCAGATATTGGGTAAAAGCCTTCTTGGCCGCATCGGTGTAGCCGGCGTCCATTCCGTTGTCGTCGTAGCGGCAACGGTCCAGCACGATTCCGTCCAATCCCTCATAGGCGGCCAGTTCGCTCAGCAGCGTCAGCAGAAATTCCTGTACCTTCTCATTGGCCGGATCCAGAAAACGGGGACCGGTTTCCGGGTCGTCCATGGCATTGGTCAGGCCGCCGGCAAGGTTGTCCACCGAGCAGTAGCCCTTGAGTTCGGGGTGGTCGTAAAGCATACCCACGTCGCCGATCGAACTGTGATAGCCTCCCACCA